>Ga0233443_1002417_pt1 | contig 14290 bp, 14 predicted proteins | sample SI_123_September_2_FD_182784 | JGI IMG/M metagenome (GOLD analysis project Ga0233443, IMG submission 182784) | Seawater microbial communities from Saanich Inlet, British Columbia, Canada - SI_123_September2016_200_MG | ecosystem: Environmental > Aquatic > Marine > Inlet | place: Canada: British... | reverse complement strand
CGCCGTATTTCCCAGCTGTGGAGTTACCAGCATCTCCGTCTGAAGCTCCAGTAATATTTTTACTATAAACTGTCTCTTCCTTATTTTTAAATTAGTTTGTCTCCTTAGTTGGTCTAGGTACACTCTCTTTTCTTAAGGGAGGATATCATGTCATCAGCTGGAGTATTTATGAGTCAATCAGAGAGTTATAAGTATCAAATAGTTAATAAGTTTCTATGTGGTAAATTATATCGAGAAGAAGCTTCTCGATTATTGAATGTTAGCGAAAGATCTATCACTCGTTATGCAAAGAGCATTACTAAACTAGGGGTTCTGGGTATTAAGCATGGCAACTACGGCAGAAAGTACAAAACCAAGTATTCCGTTAGCTTAAAACAACAGGTCATTGATCTATTTAAAAGCAAATACATGGATTTTAATTTAACTCATTTTTCTGAAATCTTAGAAAATACTCATGAAATTAAGATTAATTATAATACCCTATGGAAATGGTTTAGCTCTGAAAGGCTCATCAAGAACCCAAGAAGAAAACGTAGGAAAAAGCACATGTATAGGCCTAGGCTTCCACAGGAAGGCCTTATGCTGCAAATGGATGGCTGTCACCATAGATTTAATGGTAAAGATGAATGGTGCCTGATTTCAGCTATTGATGATGCAACATCAGAAATCCCCTATGCGGAGTTTTTTAAAGGTGAAACTACCGTAGCCTGCATGAAGGTTTTAAAAAATATTATTGAGCTTAAAGGCGTTCCAAAGGCTATCTACACAGATCGTGCTGGCTGGGCTGGCGGCAATAAAAGAACTGAGTTTTGTAATTTTAAAACTGCTTGTGATAAATTAGGTATTCAGATTTTATTTGCAAACTCGCCTGAAGCTAAAGGCCGTATTGAGAGGTCATTTAGAACTTTTCAAGATCGACTCGTACCGGAACTAAGAATTAGTAATATCACTAAGATGAATGAAGCCAATACATATTTGAGGGATGTGTTTTTAAAAAAATATTGGAATGAACAAAAAGTCATTGCCCCCATGAATCCAGAAACCGCTTATGAGCCTTTAAGCCCTTGGTTAAAATTAGATGAAATCATGTGTTTAATAGAAGAAAGAAAAGTAGGTTCAGATCACACAACTAGCTTTAAAGGAAAACGCTATTTAATCATACCTCAACATTGTTCAGTTGCAGGATACATGGCATCTTTTAAAACTAACCTTGAGGGTAAAGTCAGAGTCTTTGTTATGGACCAAGAAGTTAAAACTAAAGTGGTCACTACCCGTCAATACTCAGATGTAAAAGTAGATCCATCGGTCCAAATCTCAAATCCATTACTTTATAGAGGGATGTATGCGCTAGCATCAAATCTATATGGAGCTGTGTGGAAGCATAAAGCTACTGGAAAGCCAATTCAGTTTAAAAAGTTTAATAAGAAAAAGGTGGCTTAATATATGATCTGATAAATTTAAAATAAAGTCTTTGTAATCCGCACAATAAGAATGAATGGCCATTAACTAATAAACTCAGAGGATTAAGTTTTTGGGATTATTTCCTTAAACAGGCCCGTCAAGAAGTCTATGCTTTTGGTGCCAAGGCAGGCTAAAATAAATGTGTCATCAAAACAGAATAATGTACCGAATCTTATTCAGACTGAGTGTCTTTAGCCTCCTATTTAATTTTTATTTATGTGGGGGAATATAACTCTCAAAGTTAGAATGATAACAATTGAAGATGCTGTTTGGAACAGTTTTAGTTTTAACTAGTTATGAGGACAAGCCTATTCTGGTGATTTAATATCCCACTGAAAGTAATCAGGCCACATTGAAGTATAATCGTAAAGGTTAAAAATATTGCTATATGGGTCGTTTAAATTTTCTGATATATAATTAATGTCAAAACTATATGATTCAGTTTTTCCATCTAAAATAATCGACTCATGGGGGTATTTCTCACGAAGGAATTTATGTGATAGTTTACACCTCACTTCTAACAACTGATCTGCTTCAGAAAGAGAGATATGATTTGGTGGTTGTTGAAAATTAGTACATGTTCTATTGGAAACCGTAGTTATCATTTCACTGCCAAAGTAGCTACTTAAAAGGTCATAAAGGTTCTTCTTTTTAATTGTATCTGAATATCTTCTGATATGAAAACTTCCTATTTGAACAAGAACACCACTTGGTAAATCCTCAATTTGACGTATAAGTTTATCGAACAATAAAATATCTCTTAACTGCGCATATTTAGTTAATAACACACCAAATTCTTCTTCATTGGATGTTTTGGCACCAAGCCCTTTAATAGGAATGTTCAGTTTTTTTAGAATTTTTTTTGTTCTATCTGCCAGCAACTCAATAGAAGCTTCGTGTAGGGAGGGTTTATAGAATAAAGCATCATTAATCCCAATGACAGTAAAACCCTTATGTTCAAGTGATAGGGTTCTTAATACTTGAAGCAAGCGACGGTCTAAGGGGTAATAAATATTATCTTGAGGAAAAGATTTAGAGGCTCCATTCCATAATTTTCTAAAGTATGTTTCCTCTAATTGAGTGCCAGGTTTAGCCTCAACATTATGAAGAAATTCGTTTAAAATTTTCCAATCCCAAAAATTGACCATTTCAAGAGCTAGAACATTAACTTTGCCTTCTTTGACTAGGGCAGGAAGATATTTTAAGTACCATAGTCTGTGGTCTCTTGCGCCATGATTTTCACCTAGTAAAAGTATCCCTTTTTCAATTTCTGGGCCCAGTATAGTTGAACCTTCAGCAGTACAAACATTGTAAGTGACAAAATTTGTTAAACACATAAACAATGTTTTAACTAATAACAATCTTAGATTCGAACAATAAGGCTTATTTGCATTCATAACTGTCTCAAATTGCAAGTTGTATACCTGTTTGTAACCTCCATTCGCTAGCGTATTGACTCATGGCAGATCGTACCGAAAGGGGTGGTTGAATCGCGTTGCGGCCACTAAAGCCCCCTGTTGAATCATAATCCCAAGAATCCTCTTTAATTACTACAAAAAATCAAGCACAGGAGGAGAACTAATACGGTTGAGCAAAATCCAATATTTTATGTTAAAAATTGCACAACAAGTCAGTACTTTTCAGTTGGGTTACACCCATGACCAAGTTTAAAATAACACCACAACAAGACGGTCTAGTTTAAACTGAAGGGAGTGCCAAGGTAATAATTCTTTATTTAGTAGCCTGGTAGAGCCATGCTCCCATGGACATCAGGTTTAAGTTAACGGTGTTGAAACTTTTTCATGTTTATCTTCTAGACGGATTGGAAGTTTCTTAATTTTTTTTCAATATATTATATTTAAAACCAAACTCTTAGTTTCAATGGTATTCTTGTTATATTGCAAATAAATTCGTTTCTTAAGTGGAGCATGCTCTACGAAGGTCTCCGAAAATAACCAAGGGCCAGAAATTTTGTATAAAGTAAATTTTGCAACATTAATAATGATAGTTCTAATTTTATTAATTTCTCCTGTGAATCTGGTTGCGAAAATAACAATATCCTATGAGAAAACTCCTTTACCGTTTATAGGTCCTCATGTTGTGCTGATGAGAACAGTTGTAAATGGGAGCCGCTCTTCAGAACAAAAACCCAAAGTATACCCTGAGTTTCAAAATAAAATTATTAAGGTCCTGCAAGACTCTGTAATACTAGCACAAAAGTTTGAGTTGCCCGATAAGACCATTTTAAGAAAGATTTCAATATCCTGGCATGTAATGAGGTTTGGCACATTTAGGTGGGATGATAAAGAAATTATTGTTAATCAGCCATGGGGGAAATATGTTATTAAGGAATGTAAAATTGGCGAAAGTTTAAATATCTCCGAGAATAATAAGCTCTCAACTGTTTCACATGAATTTGCTCACGCAATATTTAGACAAAACCTCAAACGCTACGGAATTGATGATAAACAGTTTCATACTTTAATAAGTAGTTACTCTGAACTGTTCGCAGACACCTTTTCTGTTTTATTATTTAAAGATCTAGAGGTTGAGAAGAGCTGTGATAACCAACGATCTTTTTTAGCAATTAAAGGTGGAGAAAGCTTACTTGAAAAAAAATACGAATATAGAGCTCATCAGAAATATAGACACATTCTATTTGATCCAATTCGTTTAGTTATTGGTGAGCTCACATTTTTAGGTAAATATAACTCACAAGATCTTCTTGATATTATATTTAAAAGTATTGTTAATTCAATATTAATAGAAATTAAGCAAAGAGAAGAAGGTAAAGAGCTGGATTACTTTCAAAAAAATGATCTACTACTTGATTGTATAAAAGAAGTGTTTGGCCCTCTGAATTAGCTTTATAATGACTCTTTTACCTTTTATAAGTTAATAAATAAGTACCGTCAAAAAGTCTTCGAATATTACCCAGGAAAGTAGTGCCACTAGATCACTTATATGCTCATTAGGTCTGACCATTACGAGTAAATACTTTTGCTGTGACGGCTCTATCAAAATTTATTTTTAATTAATTATTTTCGAACATATTCGAGCAGAAAGCTCAAGCCTAGCTATTCAGCCTAAATACCCCGGCCTCTTAAGTTGTAAAAAAAACGACTAGACGAAGTTTAAAATAACACCACAACAAGACGGTTTAGTTTAAACTGAAGGGAGTGCCAGGTCAGCGTCTTATTTGCTAACCTAGACAGGTTTTTATAATTGTATACTTTAGCTGAGGTCATGCTACCAAAATTTAATTTTAAACCAGAGTTTTACATATTATACTTTTTCTTTGCAAAACGAATGGCCTCACCAGCTCTCGCCTTTAGTTTCTCACATAAATTGTGAAGCTTTGATGGGCAGTTTTCATTAGCCTGCTTAATTATAGGTTTCAGCTTTTTTCCCCACTTAGGGTGACTAACCTGAATGCGACTGAAAATATAATCCATAAACTTTGGGTTTGAATTAAAAACTGTATTTAGATAACTTAAATTGTCCCAACGCTTCTCAAAGGATTTTGCTACTAACGTAGAAATAGATTCAGAAAAGCCAAAATCATCACAACTCTTATTAAGTTGAAAATAACCCAATAAAGAGTCAAATGGGCTATCAGGGCTCTTGAGTTGGTACGTGTTAGTTAGGTCCATATATAGCTTGCCATATTTCTTATAACATTCTTTGTATTTTTTCTTATCAACTTCAGTAAAATCATTTTTTAAACTATAAGCCCCATCCCCTTGAGATTGCCATTCACAGGTTGTGCTTTTGAGCTCCTCACTTGTTAGACTTACAAATTTTTGTTTCTTTAAGTCTACCTTCCACGTTTCAGCAGGTTTAAAAACTGTATATTCTCTGACATTCTTCTTAAGAACAGTCGCTAAAAATGAGTTTTTATCATTACCACAACGAATTTCAGAAAACCCAAAAGAGAGAACTTTATCTGTTCTAAAAGAATCGATTTTTATTTGATCTTGAACAATACTGTTTTGAGCCAAAAACAAATACTCTTCAAAATAAATTAAACTTAAGTCACTTTTTGGAATAATTGATCCTCCTAGTTTTTTTCCGGCTCCTGTAATTGTAGAGTATCTCTTACCTAAGAAGTTTGACTTCGCATTAGACCATGAACTGAATAGAATTAAAGTTAAAATAAAGAAAAGTAATTTAATAATAGACTCCTTTTTCTTACCAAGATATCAAAAGAGTACATCGAAAATTACGGCTGCTCAATAAGAGAATATTTTGAGATAAAATCTGCACAACAAATCAACTTCAGGACCTTTTCGTAATAACGGGGTCTAGTCTAACCATCCGAGTTTATTGAATATGTGCCATTACTTCACAAGTTGTTCGACCATACAAAAACTCAACTTGAAGCCTGTAAGATTTAATACAGCCTTTACATCAATAGTATTAGGATTAAAATCTAGAAATTTCATGGAGACAACTTATGCGAGAAATAAAGGTGACAGGTTATATAAAAAACGTCAGAAATATTCTTATACCTTCCAGAGGGTGACTCTTTTAACAAGCAACTATTGCGAGGCCAAACAGTCCAGTCCGTAGGTGAGTAGATACTCACTATTTTAGAGTCCCAAGAAGGTTCCATCATCTGCATACTATTAATAAAATAAGAGCCATCTTGTAAATCTCGAGAAATTGAACCCGAAAGCATTGGGCGAAGAAGAACGCTGGCTTTTGTTCCGTGGTGAGCCGAACCAATAGTGATCAAAGTATTTACTTTGCCTCGCCCCTCTCCCACACTCATGAAATACCTAGAAACTAATCCACCCAAAGAGTGAGCCACAATATCAACCTGCGAAGCACCTGTCCTGTCCAGTATTTTTTTTACTTCAACACTCACTTCCTCAACCATGCCCATTACGCTACCGTGGCGAGTGGAATAATTCATAGTAAAAATATTTTGAAAACCCCATTTCTGCAGTTCTCTTTTTAAAGGAAAAAATGCAGAACGATTATGAATAATACCATGAACTAATAAAACAGGCCTAGGGTTTACCATACTGTCCATATGATGCTGAGCGTACTCGCCCACTTTTACCACGCCGAATGGATAGGCCTTTAACGCCTTAGCATGAGCCCAAACTTCTTTTAGGCTCCTTTGCACTCCATCTACCGAAACTGTTAAGACCAACCTATCTCCAATATGAAAATACTAATCCTTCAACTTTAGGCAATAACATCTGACCCTAACACTATGCTAATTTTATAACATGATCCTTCACTTCACTCACAACAATTGTGTAATCACGCTGCAACTCTTGCCCCGCACCAAACTCTTCCACACTAAATAAAATATGATTGCGTAAATCATGAACAGACCCACTGATGGGAACGTCTTTTATGGACTGCATTAAACGATCTAGTCCAAAATTTTCACCATCCATGTTCATAGTTTGAACAATCCCTGGAGAACATAAAATTATTCGATCCATTGGATTAAATACAATGGATTTGGAATCAATATTTTCACTAAAATCCAAAGTTAAAGCATTATTCTCTTGTCCAATAAAAGAAATTTCCCCGGATTCACTTTTTTGATAAAATGCGTAAATATCACCCATGCTTACATATTTCATTTCAAACTTTTTACGATCAAAAACACCATAAAACAAATCAGTTCTATCTCCCTCATTAAATGCAGGAAAGAGGTTTGTTTTTAAAATTTCAATTAAAAGGTGCGGATCCCTTCCTTTTAACTTCTCTATTTCATGACCAAACTTAAATAAAATTGTAAGCAATAATGAAGATGCATTATATCCTGAGGAACTAGAAAGAAAGACACCAAAGCGAAACTTGGTCTTATGTTCAAATATATCAAAATAATCGCCACCTTTAACCATGCTTGGCTTAAATTTTGTACTGAATTCAAATCCCGAAATATTAGGAATATCCACAGGGACCAAAGATTTCTGAATCATCCCCATAGTTTTAATTTCTTTTTGCACCTCTTGAATCAAACTTTGTAGCTGACCATTTACAGCCGCAATTTGAGATTCATAGGTCAAAAGATCAGCATTTTTATCTTGAAGATCTTTTTCTAACTGCTCAACTTTTTCTTTTAAATACTCGAGTTCGTTGGAGGACATCTGCACATTGTATTCTTCTATCAAAACTTGTCAACAGGGTGAACTTTTGGGGTAAAGGTTTTTAATATTATATTTTGATTTGGTGAGTACTCTCTTCGTATGAAATCTTTTCCATCCTGAGAAATCGAGGCTGGCCGCCTCGAGCTCCGCAATCTAATGGCATCGTGCCATTAGATCTATAAATAGACAGATATACATGATGATTTGATTTCTCTTCTTTCATTAGATTCCCCCACACGACGTGGGGGAATTGCGGGTTTCAGGGTGGCAGCCCTGATCTCCCATGGACGGAAAGATTCCATACGCAAAACCAAAGCACCAAATCAAAAACTAAAATCTTTCATCACCACGATGCATCATCCAAAGTTCTTGTAAATTTTACATGGTAACAGTAATTTTCAAACTATGTTTCTAAACTCAAAGATTACCTGGGAAAAATTAAGGCTAGAACTTGAGATAATTAAAACCGCCCCTCCCTTGTCTTTAATTCCAATACTTTACGGTTTCAATGCTCTCCTGGATGAAAAAGCAAACATCGAATCATCTTCACATACCCTGTTACAACTTTCTTATGAACTTAAAAAAAATTGTGATGAGCTGCCTGATGAAGATAAGTTGAATTACTTAAATGAATATTTTTTTGAGCAACAGGGGTTCCAGCTCAGCGATACAAATAATCAAAATAAGAAATTAGATTGTTGGCTCCCTGAGCAGATGATTCAAAATAAAGAAGGAGCTCCTCTGCTTATTGCCCTTCTTTATCAATATCTTGCCTTTGAATTAAACCTACCTTTACAAATCATATTTCACCCCCACTTTACGCTTGTGAAGTGGATTCGACCTGGAAAAAAATCTAGAATCATTGACCTCTCCCTTCATGGGTTAGTCCTAAAAGATAAAGAGATCTCGGAAATATTTAATAAATACGATTCAGGTACATTAAAAGAGAGAGGCACCAAACTATTCAACTCTTTAAATACTCAAGACATACTAAAATTTTACCTTAAATCAGCATATAGCTGCCTTAAAAACAAAGAACAGTTAGAAAAATCCCTTCCCCTTCTGCATGCCCTTATTTTCTTACTTCCTGAAAAAGCTCAATTTCTTTTAGAAAGAGCACAAGTATACAAAACCCAAGGTGCACTCAACGATGCTTATAAAGATTTCAGAAAATATTTGAGTTTCACAGAGATAAAAAATCTGAGCCAAGAGTTGAAAACTTCATTATATGAGCTACAAACACAACTCTCATTTAATAAAGCCAAACAAGAAACAAATCCAGACCTAAAACTATTGCACTAAAATGCTTGAGAATATGCCTCTAAAATATTTGTGCAATGCCCTTTAAGCTGTTTAACAGCACGGATAATATCTTCAACCTTAACCGATGCCTCTAAGTTGTAATCAGATCCTGACTCTGTCTTTAACCAGGTTAAATAATCTTTCTTTAAGTGAACCAAGGCATTATCAAACTCCTCTGAATACTTTCTTAAGTCTTGATGATCGCCAAGATTAGAAGTGAAAAGAGTAAAAAACTCATCATAGTAGACTAAGAATAAATCAAACAACTTTAACAACTGTTCCTTTACCCCTCCATCCAACTGAGTTCCCATTTTGTTAATTTCATTCATCGATAGGCCTATGGCTTTGCAGCAGTCTGAAGCGCTTTCAAATTCATCGGCAATACGTGCAAGCGAGCGCACTTGCTTGCCTTGTGATAAATTTAAATGTCCAACCATAACCTTTGAAAGATAATCAAACACTTCTTTTTGTACATTATCCAATACTCGTTCATATTTTTTAATTTTTTGAATCAAATCTTCATCTTCTTCGTCAATATATAGCTTAGTAATAGAGAGTAAGTTTTGTAATGTGGCAGCCATTTTAAAGCTTTCTTTTAATACTTGATACAGAGAAAGTACAGGTGAAAGCTGGTATAAGCTCCCTATGAACTTTAAATTCTGAGGTTCTTTTTGTGTAGTCTTGAACACATATTTTTCTATTACAGCTAATGCAGGTTTTTCTAGAATTATGGATAATAAGAACGAAAAATGAATCAACACTTTATAAACTAAAATAATTAAAAGAACACTTGATAAATAATTTGGCAAATACTGCTTTAAAAGTTGCTCTAAAGAAACAGTAACAGCATTGATATGTCCTGCGAGAACTAGGTAAAATAAGGGCACGAGTAATGAAATAAAAAACAAAAATAAGCTTAATCTTTTCGCTTCTTTATTTGAACTTAATGAAATCTTAAAGAGCATTACTTTTTCAGCCAGTAAGCTACCAAAAATAAACATGATTAAATAAGGAACCGACAACAAACCCAGTTTATACATAATCAAATTCACAACCAGCATTACTATTTGTGATTGCACTACAAAAAACAGTAAATAGGATACTCCAATAACCATAGCAGGGCTTAAATAATGCTGCAAATTGGACATAAAAGGCTCTAAGGGTAATATTTGATGCACAAGTCGATAACCTAATAACAACAAACCAAAAGAAAAAGTCAGCCGGCCAATAGCTTCTAATGCCAGAAAACGACCATAAGCCATAGGGATAAAACCTAAAATTATAAAATAATAGTCAAGTAAGCCATAATCAAATCCTAACAGAATAAAAATCCAAAAAACACCAATGGAAGAGCCAAGCGTTAGGTACAGAGCCTGTTTTCTGTTTACTAAACCAGAATTTAGGTAGCTTAAAAACATCACCGAAGCACTATAGCCTGAGTGTATAAAACTGGAAATTAAGCCTCCAAAAATATAATTTAATATGGGGGTGCTTTTCACTTGGCCTAAAACAAATAGCAGTGGTCTCCTGGCTATGTACTGAAAGCTCTCCGAAATCATTTTTGTGGCTATTGCTATGAGTACTAATCCTGCGCAAAACGATACTAATGTAGAAACTGCTAATTGCATATATACCTATATTTATTTTAAAAAAACATCATACCTTATGGCTTTACCCAAAAAGCTTATATCAGCTTTTTTATGCCAGACACTTTCCACTATTTTATCTCTCAAGGGTCTTTTTAAGACTAATCTCTTTTTCGTGATATTAAAAGCCGCATTTAATATTTCACCTAATTTTTCCTCATGCGTTGGCACCAACTCTTTCAGAATTTGCATAGGTTTGCCGCTGAGTGCTTTTTTCTTTTTTCCTGGAAACATGGGGTCCACATAAACCACATCAAAAGTAGATTCTGAGCTGAGGCCTTCAATAAATGCAATAGAATTTGCATGGATTAAATTAATAGGGGATTTAAGTTCTGGAGTGGCCTCATCAAAGCGACGTAACCCATCTCTAAGTAACAAATAGACAAGGGGGTTCTCTTCCACAGCTGTAACATTAAAGCCTAAGGTTTTTAACATCATAGAATCTTGACCCCAGCCTGCAGTAGTATCAAGAACCGAAAGGCAACCTTTTTTTAAACCCACAGCTTTAGTAAAAATTTGGTTTTTTTGGATCAAGCTACCTTGTTTCCAAATACTTTTTTCATCTAAAAAATCTACACATTGACTAAATGAACTGCCATCTACTTTGTTAAACTGAAGCCTCAACTGACCTTGGTTAAAATATAACACAAATTGGCTCTCAAAAAATCCAACACTCTGTTGCTTTATCTTGAAAGCTTTTAGATCCTCATTAATTAAAGTAATTATCTCATTGTCACCTGGATTATAAAACGAAACATTTTCCATAGTATTAATAAGTAATAAAAAAGGAGGTCAGGAGTATTGAAAAATAAAACAAATAACTCAATGAGCTCAATTTGGTTAGATTAAAAGACAAAGGCGAGGACACTCCACCAATTCTGTTTATATAAAAATAAGCAACAGAGTAACTAAGAGATAAAGAAACAGATGATAATAAAATAGAAACATAGTCGAAAACTTGTACTGGAAATATGAAAACAAACCAAACTGTCATTACAGTCAGTATTAATACCACATTAGATTTAAGTAACACCAAGGATCGATCAAATCCAATAAATGAAAGAGGTAGTCCCTGATTTCGCTCTTTGGCCCCCATAATATGTGAGAGTTCTACATTTAAAAAATAAAACAGGGCTCCTAAACCGGCTACCATGGATGAAAAACCTAAATAAACTAAACTCAACCTCGACTCAAACAACCGACTAAATCCCAAAAAAAGTAGCGGCCCATAACATAAAAATATTGAAATAGGTTTTATAATTCCTCTCGCTTTTCCTTTTACAAATAGAAATAATAGAATAATGAAGGCTGTTGATAGAATAATATAGGATAAATCAAACAAAGAGTATTGCGAAAGCAAATACATGCTAGAAATAATTCCCAAGGAAAAAAAACAGTAGCCGATATGTAAAAACTGTTTTGGGCTTAAATATGAGGATCTTAAAGCACCACTACCCAAGGACAGACTGAGTCGATCCTTGCCTGATAAATAATCATAATAATCATTAAAGATATTTACAGACGAGGAAAAGAAAAACATCATAGCAACTAACAGCCCTGCCACTTCTAAAACTTGATTCACGCTTAGGCTAGAGTGTGAAATAAAAATTAAGATGGGCGTTATTAAAAAAGCGGTTACATGCAAGCGACTTACTTTTAATATATCAAAAAATACTTCACTAGCCCTTGCCCTGCCCTCAATGACTTTAAAAGTTGAGTATTCGCTTGCTGTATTCACACAAAAACTTTTAATGAGCTGGATACTTTTTCCCGCATATTGCCCATCCCTAAGTGCTTTGTTGTAGTATTTATGAGAGTGCGGCAAAGTTACATATTTAAATTTTTGCTCTCCAGAATGCACCCCAGGGGATACGCTCATTGGTTTCTCCAATATAGTGGTTCAGGTAGTTTCCGCAGATCTTCAACCAGCCCCTTACTTTCCTGAGGCAGTTGATCACCTAAGGAATCTAAATGATGAAAATAAAGATCAATGACTTCTTTATTGATAGCATCAAATTTTTCTAAACTTCTTTTAAACTCACTCTCTCCAACAAGCTGCTTCACATCATCCACAGTTTCGCAGAGTTTAAATTGCATTTTTTTTTCATCATCAAAATCTTCAGATAAAAATGCTCCAAATGAATTTATGTATCCAGATTTTAAATCTCCCAATACAGCTTTGTTTTCATGGTTTCTAATATTAAAATCTAATAGATCATCACTTCTTTGAAACAAAAGCCCAATTATGCTGCCCAACTCATCAAGAAGTTGCAAAATAAACTGATTTTCTTCATTTTTCATAACAAATGGTGCTTTTATACACCAACGGAACAGTGACGCCGTTTTTAAATGATGTACTCTATCCAGTTGATCTAACCGTACAGACAAGTCATGCACTAGAGAGTCCTGAATCCACTCTCCTTCCAACAAGTCAGAAATCATTTCAGCTGTATACTGTAATAAAGGTAAATTGCCGTACCTCGACAAATTCACCATTACACGGGCTAAAAGATAATCTCCAGCTAGTACAGCATATTCCGGAGTATACTTAAGCCATGCAGCGGGCTTATTTCGTCGTAACTCGGACCTATCAATCAAATCATCGTGGAGCAAAGAAGCATTATGAATAAATTCAATGGTTTGAGCCAATAAATGGATTTGCTTTGAACTTAAATTTAAGTGTTTAGAGCATTTTTGTATCAGTTTTGATCGAAAGCCCTTACCTTTAGAAAATAAATCCTCATAGAGAGCATTTAACTTTGGCAAATACTCAGGAAAGTCTTTGGAAGAGTAAACTTTTATATTCTCTAGCATGTGCACACATTTATTGCATATGACAACGCAAGTCAAGCTTATTACGTTACGCATGAAGCACTTGTGTTCTGCTATTGCAAAGCCCACAATAATACCACTAACTGATGAAAATCATGGAGAATTAATGCCAGAAACAATACTTGATCACATCAAAGAGGAACGCAAATTTATTCATGACGTCTCCTCCCCCTTAATGGTGGCCATTGGTATGCTGGATGTGAGCGTCGGCGTGCTCACAAATAAACAAGATATTGATGGTGCTTTAGTTAAACTTGAAAAATCCAAAAAGGCTCTCGAAAAAATGACTGCCATCTTAAAAGAACGTAGATCAAGTTTAATTAAATTCATGGAAGAAATTGAAGGAAGTACTGACTAATGAGTGCAAAAATCTTAGTAGTTGATGACGAAGAAGACCTAAGAGAGCTGTTTATAATGCACCTTGAGTCCGAAGGCCTCCCATGTATTCAGGCGGAGTGTGGTGATGCCGCTTGGGATATTTTTCAAAATAATAATATCAGTCTAATTATCACGGACTATCATATGCCTAAGGGTAATGGAATTGAACTTCTAGAAAAAGTGAGGGAGATTAATAAAGATATTCCCCTAATTTTACTCCTCACTGATGCTAGCCCTGAAGATGTTGAGAAAGCAAAGCAACTTGATATTTCAAGTATCGTGGCTAAACCTTTTGACTTGGAAGATGTCACAGCTCAAGTTAAAAAAATTCTTTAACTCACAAAATCTCACTGTTGCTCCTAAATTTATGCATTTATTAATAGACTCTAAGTATGGGCTTATTTAGATTTCCCTTGGGTATTTCTTTATATAAATACACATTTTGAATTTTCTCAAAACTTTTCACAGTTTGATTAAATTCACTGACAAATGGCAATACCAAAAAGAAATCACTGGCCGCAATTAATAGATCAATTTGATTTTCCGCCCTTTCAT
>Ga0233443_1002411_pt1 | contig 14313 bp, 14 predicted proteins | sample SI_123_September_2_FD_182784 | JGI IMG/M metagenome (GOLD analysis project Ga0233443, IMG submission 182784) | Seawater microbial communities from Saanich Inlet, British Columbia, Canada - SI_123_September2016_200_MG | ecosystem: Environmental > Aquatic > Marine > Inlet | place: Canada: British... | reverse complement strand
ACCCCTATCATTCTCTGGATTTGCAGAAACTACTGTTAAAGACTCTGCTCCATAACTTTTGGACCCAGACAATATTCCACCAAGGATTAAACTACCTTTTTCAAGGTTGATATCTAAATAAAACCGGTGTCTCCATTGAGTTGCAGAAGAATTTAGCATTGCCACCTTGCCGTCCTTGGTGCGCATTAATGCATAAGCATTATCTTCTACATCATAATTCCAGTGACTATTTTCGATAAAACTATGAATCTCTGTAAACTCTCCAGCAAAGAGTCTCATAAGGTCAACCATATGTATCCCTTGATCTAGCAATACACCCCCGCCAGCAATTTCTCTTTGTGTGCGCCAGTCTGGCTGGTTAAATGTGGTTAATTGAGACTTTCCATAAACACCTCGTAAATTAATTACTTTGCCCAATTCATTTGACCGAATAATACGTAATGCATCTAAAATAGAGTCATGATAGCGGTGATTAAACCCGTACATTAACTTCTGACTTGGATATTTTTTTTCAACATCTATTACTCTAATAATATCCATTACATCCCTGCCTGGTGGCTTCTCACAAAAAACATGCAGTCCTGCTTCAAGCCCAGCAATTGTAACCTCTGGTGCAATTTCATTAGTCAGACAAACAATCAAAACATCGAGATCCTCTTGCAATAAATATCTATAATTCTGATAACAACGAACATTGTCTGTCATTGACTCATCATTAGAAAACATCTGATCACAAACTGCTATCACTTTCATATCTGAATGATGATTTACACAAGAATGTCTACGTTTACCAACTACTCCATATCCTGCTATACCTACTTTTATTTTGCTCATAAAATAATAACCATTGCTAAAGTGGAAATCTAAATAGATTCAATTATATTCTTAACCACTGTGTTTAACCTTAAAGCCAATCTCCACCAGTCAATGGGATCATTTGCCCAGTAATAAATCTACTCCACCCTGATAGCAGGTACACTATAAGGGCAGCAGCCTCTTTTGGATCACCCCCTCTTTTTAACAACACTAAATCAGCTCTTGATTTCATATCACTTGAAGTTTTATCATGCCAACGCTGATGAAAACCACTCTTAATATATCCAAAACGAGTACCATTTACAAGTATGTCACTTTCCGCGCCTTCTCGTGCCAAACCTTGTACCATACATTCGGTACCACGTTTTGCAATAGCATAAGGAAATGACTGAGGACTACCACCATGCAATGCAGATTCAGTACCATTAAGAATAATACGCCCCCCATTTCCTTGATTTTTCATATATTGCATTGCCGTACGTGCCAAATAGAATGGTTGATTTAAATTAATAGAGATGTCATGCTCCCAATCTTGTTCTGGCATATCACGCCAATGACCAGAAAATTTAATTCCTCCAGATAAAACAACTAATGCATCAATGCCGCCTGCACTACTAACAAACTTTTTTACAACATTAATGCAATCGCCTTCACTATTAAATTCTTGACTAAGAGGAATAACATTCGAACGATTGATTTTATAACCTTTTGTAGAGCCATGTGCACCAATAATACAATCAGAACTATTAAGCAACATATCAATAAGAGCATGGCCAATACCACCTGACGCCCCGATAACTAATATACGCATACCAGGCTCAGACTTAGGCTCCCAATTTGGTATTTTAAAGTGATTCATATATAATTTTCCTTCATTAAATTTACACTTAATTTGATATCGTCAATACATGATACAGCCGATATCATACGTTGCTCAATTGATACAAAGCCACTATATTTGATCCGTCTCAAGTAAGATCCGAATAATTTATGCGGAACAAGTCCGCTACTGCCAAGAACTCCAAGTTTAGGTTCATTAGCATGAAAGTGGACAATGTAATCTTTTGAATCTTCAAAAACTTTTAAGCCACTTTCCTTGTTTTCAACTAAAGCCTTGGCATCTAATTGCACGCCAAGTGATGTATTATTAACCTCTTTTACAATACGGATAGAATCATAAACAGAATTAACAAAATCCGAATCTGATGGGCCTAGAGGCTCTAGACATAAAACAGTATTATGACCATCCACACGGTTGCAGTATTCCCCTAAAAAATCAATAGATTGATTAAATGCATCTGTAAGTGATGTGCGACCACGACGCCGTCCACCTCCAAGTATTAAAGTATAACCACCAAGATCTCTACAAACAGCAGATAAATGAACTAAATAATCTATAGTTTTCTTTCTCTTTTCAATCCCATCAAAAAGCCCTAACTCCGGATGATCATATAACAAAGAGTGCAATCCAACCACAGAAAGACCAGATTTCTCAATATGAGATCGGTAAGTGGTTACTTGATTTGCGCTTAAATTATGCCATGTATCATGCCATACCCTTGATGGGGCAACTTCTATACCATGAACACCTATTTCATTTAATAAATGAAACATAGAAGCATGATTATAGGGTGGAAGGGAAATATTAGAGACGGATAGCTTCATTAAAAAAACTCTTTAATATGTGCCCCACAATAGATCTTTTTTCATATATTTCTCAACGAGATTTATATCTTTGGGGCTATCAACTGAAAAACTTGGAATATAATGAAAAGGTGCTATATGCTGCGATAAAGAATTATCATACAGTCTATTACTATCACAAGATTCTTTTATTTCCAATGGCGATTCAGGTAAAGCAGTAAATTCTTTAAGAAAACCCCATCTAAATGCAAAAATGCCATAAATTCGCTTTGCCCCTAGTTCAGGTGTAAATTTTTTTGTATATGGAATTGGGCTACGTGAAGTATAAAGCACACGTCTGTCTAAATCATGTACAACCTTCAATATATCAGGATCATAGTATTGATCTTCATCGACAATGTCCATAGTTAGCATTGTCCCAGAAATATCAGAATTTTCAATAAATGGCTCTATTACTGTTTCTATCATTTCTGGTGTTAACATTGGCTCATCGCCTTGAACATTGACAACAATATCATCATCTGTAATATTTAAATCACTTTTTTTAACGGCTTCTGCAACCCTATCCAAAGCACGTATGTGTGTATTTGACGTCATTACAACCGGATATCCTTTTTTTCTCCCAAAATCTGCTATTTCTTTATCACATGTTGCTAGCATCAATTCTGACCATTTCTTGTAAAGCATAGCTCGTTCAAATACATGCTCAATCATTGGTCTACCCAATATTGGGTGTAATGGTTTTCCAGGAAAACGGCTAGCTGACATTCTGGCTGGTACTATCCCAATTATTTTCATATCAAATAAAGTCTTATGTAATAAACCATTTTATAATCGATATAATGAGGAGATTGCTTCATCATCACAACCAAGTCTTGATGACTGCTTAAAATCCCGAACATCTACCCAATTATTCTTTTCATCAGACAAATAAAATGAATTCAATAAATTAATAGTACTGGAGCAGTCTTTAGAGCTGACAGGATTTCTTTCTTCGTACAATATAACTTTCACTATGTCTTCATACATCTTCTGATGCCCATTGCCATATACTCCGATCCCACTTGAAAAATCCTCTGAGTATTCTGCACAACATTCAGGATCAGGAGTAAAAATTTGAAGTTCATTTACTGCAACCCCTCCAATCTGTGCTAAGCCCTTTGACCCTACAATTGAAATTGAAGCTTCAAAATCATCTGGGCGAGCAGCTGTAGTTACCTCTAAACTGCCTACAGCACCAGTATCATATTGCAAGGTTGCAACTATAGTGTCTTCAACTTCAATATCAGCACCTAAAGTGCGCATTGTGCAATTTACTTTACTAACTTCGCCACCAAGGTAGCGCAATAAATCCACATGATGAATGCCTTGATTTGTCAAAGCTCCGCCATCATGAGAGAAAGTACCTCGCCATGGGGCTAAATCATAATAACGCTGAGGCCTACACCAGCGCACACGCACTGAAATTATACGTATATCTCCCAATTCATTATCATGCAAAGCTTTACTAACCCTAGTTACAGCTTTATTATAACGATTTTGGAAAACTGGAAATATCTTTACTTTGTGCTTCTCAGCCTCATCATATGCTGCATCTAATTGATCCGTACGCATAAATGTCGGCTTTTCCATGATAATATTTTTCTTATATTTCGTTATAATCTCCAAACCATGTTCGAAATGCATTCCAGATGGCGTTGCAATAACAACAGTGTTGATCTCAGGATGCTCATCTAACATTTTTCGATAGTTTTTATACCAAGGAACGCCATATTCTTTAGAATATTCTTTCGCCTTGTCTTCATCAAGGTCGCAAACACTAGACAACTTTACACCTTTTACGCCTGTAATTGAGCGACAATGATGTCCAGATATACGTCCACAACCAATTACCCCAACATATACTTTACTCATTGTTTTACTCACACAATCACCCTTCAACTATAACGTTTACAAAATTATAACTATTCATTAACATGATATTCTCTACAATGTATCGGCCTAAAATCAAGGTAGCTACACTACTATTTTATCTTTTAGCGTCCATATTTTATATCTATTTCTAAGCTCATCTTTTTTCTCCATACCTACACTATTAATCGCATCTCTGTCCAAATTAAAATAATCAAAATATACATCGGCATTATAATTATCCTGAAATTCTTCAATACTTTGTACTACTTTATACTTAGTTTTTAAAAAATTAAAAATAGCTTCATAATATTTCTCTACCTTGTTAGATTCAGGTTCAATCACTACATTTAAGCCAAGTTTTTTTCTAAAAATATTAATATAGGCATAATTCTTTGACTTATTACAATAGTAAGCATCGTCAATAACAAGTGTTGCTCTTTCAATAAAACTATCGACTGACAAACTTGCTTCATTCATGATATGGTCTAATGTGTGATAACTATCAAGAAATGCAAAAGATGTATTACAATTAAATTCCTTAAGTATCCCAATTCCCAGCTCTTTTGAGGTACTATCAAAAGCTATAGTTTTCCAATATTTATTAATATCGACTGATAATATTTTACCAATTGTTTGGAACGCAACATTATTGATAAATTCCAACTTACTTCCATTTGTATCCCATGTATACAAAACTGCATTATTATTAATTGCTGCGCATAATAAAGCCAAAGAGCTAGCTCCGGAACCTGTTTCAATAATAGTCTCACCTTCATTAACAAATTTATTTGCCATACTATATAAGGCTAAGAATTCACTATCTGGTATTGAATTAACCCAACGCGGCAGATTGCGTTTAACAAAAATCAAGTATTTTTCTAGGTCTTCCGACGAACTATTCCCATCATATGGGTAGTAAAAATCATACATATTATTTTATTCAGTATTATGGTTATAAAATCATGACAATCATATCGACTGCAATTCTCTACTAAGAGTTAAGTAAATTATATCTATTTATGTATTCTTCTGTAATCTTGTTTAATAATTGCATAGATTCAACAGGTATATTATTACAATATTTTTTTCGGGTGACATCAAACTCTTCCAAAACTGTTAAATGCTCTTTAGGAGGCTTCCAACCTACCCTTCTATAAGCTTTAAACCTTGGCGCATCTGTCAGTGAAGCTCTAGGTACTTTTTGTTTTTTCATTACTTTTCTAGTAACTTGATCAACTTCTGTTTCAAGTGCTACAGCAATTTGATTTATATAAGAGCGTGGCTCAAAAACAAACTTTTCATATGGCACTTCTATAATAGTTGCATTTGATGATTTTTTTAGGTTATCAATAACTGTATCTCCTCTAGTTTGCCATTCATTTAGCATTAATATTGCCCTTTCTATGGGTGATGCATTAAGATATCTATCTTCATCATGCAACATAAAAAATGGCACTTCGTCAGAAAGCTCATTATTGGTATTTTTTATTTTGTGCAATATCATTCCACTACGAATATCATTGCCCCACCTTTGAGACCACTTAGCTAAATGATTTAGCATATATTCTGACATTGGACATCTAGTAATCCTTATATATACCAAGCGCTCAGAAAGTGCATTAAACAAAGGCAAAGAATGTGCTGAGTTAGCATGTGTCACAAGATTTAATACTGACTGTTCGTCAATAATACGCTGTACAGAAGCATCGCCAATCTTTGCAAAAATTCTCTTTAAATATCTAAATGGGCGCGCATCGCGAAACACACTAGTCATATCTGATGGGCGACAATTAATATTACGCATAATTGACAAGTTGACTATCTCCTCATCTACCCAATTTTTAATCAACACTTCTGCGCCTTCTGTAGAAGTATGTCCCAAAGAATGCATAGCGCAAATCTGTTCTATTTTAGGGGAATGAACCCACATTTCTACTTTTGGTAATGCGCCAATTATTGCAGATATTAGGCCTTTTCCACCACCAATAAGTCCATCAACCACAACAATCTTATTATTTAAAAAATTTGACCTTGAAGGAACAACACCATTGTTAAACTTGTCTCTACTCTTCATTATCTACCTGTTTGACTATAAAGTATGGGCCACCTTGAAATACAGGCTCTTTTATTAACACATCTTTATCCATAAAATACTCATTAACAGCTTTAGTCTCTCCATGAAAGGAATTATAATCATCTAATATCATTATCCCTCCAGGTGTTATTAATGGGTACATATACTCAAGAATAGCAACTGAAGGCTCGTAAATATCAACATCTAAATTTAAAATAGATATTTTAATATTTGGGTTGTTATGAATAAATTCTGGAACTGTAACTGTTATATCGCCTTTAATAAGATCGATATTATTATTGCATTCCTTGTTTATCAGGACTTCATGCAATTGCTCCCTTGAAATACTTTGATCTCCAGCATCAGAAATAAACGATTCTCTTAATTTTTGATCTTTTACATATTCAGTATTTGGAAATGTATCAAATGAATCGAACCCTATAATTTTTTTATTCTCAATATTGTGAATTTTTCTATACATAGCGAATCTAGAAAAAGACGCCCCTTTAAAAACTCCACACTCAACAATATCACCTTCAATATGCACTGTCCTCTCAAATAATTTATATTGAGCAATCGTTTTGGCTATTCTCGAACTTTTACATGAAAGGTAAAAATCGTTTTCATAATCAAATGCTTTTTTATAAGCTGGAAGTTTAATCATTTATCAATCTCTCTATTTAAATTAACATGTATAACTTACAAAATCCATCCATCATCAATAATAATATTCTGACCATTGACATATTTTGACATATTTGATAGCAAGTATACAATAGTTCCATCTAAATCTTGCGCATCCATCATTCCTTTGCTTGAACATGTGGAATTATATTTATCAAGAAAAACTTCTGGCTGATTATCTAATATCCCTCCAGGGCTTATACAATTTACTCTGATATTTTGACCCTTACAATACTTGGCAAGATACCTTGTTATAGATATAACTCCAGATTTTATCGCACTATATTCGATAGGTGAAACCATTGAAGTTTCTTCATAATGATTAAATTTAGGCGCAACCACACCTTGGATTGACGCAACATGTATCAAATTACCAAAGCCCTGTTTTCTAAAAAATGAAATTAATCGTTGTGAAAACAGAATAGCGCCACCTAATTGATTAAATAAATCATCTTTAAGCTCCTTCGCTTTCAACTCTTCAAACTTTGTTCCCCACTGTTCTGAACGCGGATAAGCACAATGAATTGCAGAATCAATTTTTCCAAAATGGTTTTTACCTAACTCTAAAAATTTATCAATAGAATTTGTATCTGATGTATCTAGTTTAATAAAAAAAACATTATCCTTACCAAGTTCACTTTGAATACTTACTCCTCTGTCACTAGATATATCTCCAATAATAACCTTGCCTCCATTTTCAATAATAGCCTTAGAAAAGGCTGTCCCAATTAATCCTGCACCACCTGTAATTGCTATTACATTATCTTTCAACATTTATTTTCTCCTGTTTTTTTTTCATTAACATCTTTGCTATTTCAAAATCTATCTCATCATCAATATCAACTGCTCGCTCTTTTGGAATTATTACAGCTTTTACCTTGCCATCAAAAATTTTATTGTTATTTTTTATAAAATCTGGACGGGAAACATATGCAACCGTTGTCATGTCATATGCCAACGGCACATCTTGCCTTCTTGAATAATCTTCTTTACTTTCATTCAATAACTTGATATAACTATTTTCTTCAGTGACCATATTGAAATATGGACTTCTTGATGTATCAGTCATTGTTACAACAACATCTGTTTGCTTATCCAGTAGGTTCAAGCAATTAATCACATCACTTTTATTACGCAATGGTGATGTAGTTGGTAAAGACACAAAGCGGTCAAAATACTCCCCCTTGCTTTCCAGCCACTCAATAGCATGCAACCACGCTAACCATTCTGGAGAATCATCCTGTGCAAGTTCGGTTGGACGGTTGATGATTTCTGCACCATACTTAATACCAACATCAGCGATATCTTGATCATCCGTTGAAACAAATATACGTGACACTTCAACAATATCCTGTGCAACCATTATAGAATGCGCCAATAATGGCTTACCATCTAAAATACGGATGTTTTTACCTGGCACGCCTTTCGACCCTCCTCTAGCAAATATAAATGCAAATGTCTTCATAAAGTTGTTTTAGATCCGCTTATGGATGCATAACGTACTGCATCAATCAATTCCATAACATTAATCCCATCCTCTACTGTTACTATTGGGTTTTTATCATTTTCTATACAATCAATAAATACCTCTAATTGAGTACGATAGATAGAATCTCGCTCATTATCATATTCATAACTAAGTGTCTTTTCATTAATTGCCTTCCAGGTTACATTTTTTTGAATTGCATCCCAGACTAACTCACCTTCTGTTGTTATAACTTTACATTTTCTTGTTAAATAACGTCGATTAAAGTCAATTTGCACCACAATAGGGTAACCCTGTTTACTTGTTATCAATAAATCAGCTTGATCCTCTACATTAATATCTAATGTTTCACTATTTTTTATCTGTGCCTGCACATCAGTTGGTTTACCAAAAAACCAATGTAGATAATCCAACTCATGACTCAACTCTAACAGCACTCCGCCGCCTAATTCAGGCAATGCTGAAACTGTCCTTCGATAATCTTGATCGGGCCTCCAATCAGGAAGGTAAGAACCGCACTCAATCCTAGCGTGCAAAATTGTACCCTTTATTTTTTTACTTAGCCAGCTCTTAAATTTTATCGCGCCAAGGTCATAACGAAAAACATAGCCAACCATAGCCGTTACATCATTTTCATTTACAATATTTAACAACTTTTCCACTCTATCTAATGTATGTGACAATGGTTTTTCTATAAGTAAATGTACGCCATTCTTCGCTAACTCTAGAGATTGATCTAAATGTAGCGTTGCAGGCGATGATACAATAGCAGCTTGAATACCCTCCTTAATTGCATCACCAATGGAATACACTGTCTTTGTAGCTAATTTTTCCTCATCGCATGAGTCGCCATGTCCAGAACGCACTACAATAACTTCAATATCTGACCTGATCTCTGATATCAGCCTAAGATGTCTTCGACCTATGCTTCCCAATCCTATAATTGCCAAGCGTTTTATATTCATGATATATCTATAATTTCTTTATTGGCTTTTTCATATTCTTCTATTCTCCCTATATCTAACCAATATTCATGTATTGGAAATACACTGATTTTTTCTCCTTTCTCAATTTGGGTTTCAAAAAAATTTGGCATATCAATATATGAATTACCATCAATATAGTTAATTATTTTTGGTTCTAATATATAAATTCCAGCATTAACAAAGAATTTATGTGTTGGCTTTTCTTTGATACTAGTGACATACTGATTTTCAATATCTACAACTCCATAAGGAACCTGAAAATCATATTCTCTAATACACATAGTTGCCAGACCACCATGTTCATTATGAAAATTTAATAAATGTTCGAAATTCACTTTAGTTAGAAGATCGCCATTCATCATTACAATTGGTAGTTTAATAATATTATCTGGTAGTAATCCAATCGATCCAGCTGTACCCAATGGATTGTCCTCATGCAGGTATTCAATCGTAACACTCCAATTAGATCCATCACCAAAATGATCACGGATCATCTCTGCTTTGTAGTGAGTTGAAATATAAAAGTTATGAAACCCCGCATCAATAAATCGACTTATAATAGTTTCTAATATGGGACGATTACCAACATTTAATAGTGGCTTTGGTTTTTCATCTGTCAATGGTCGTAGTCTTGTACCAAAACCACCTGCCATAAGAAATACTGGATTATCATATTTTTTATTTTCGAGCAGATGGTGCAGTGTTTCCAGTCCAACAAGAACTCCATCACTATTCACTAGAGGAATATGTAGTAATGCCTTACTCTTCATCATTGACATAACTAAATCAGATGAGTCTGACATTAATGCAGTTGATGGCGAATCGTTCATTATCTTTTTTACAATGCAATCCATAGTAATATGGTCAATCAGTGACCGACGAATATCACCATCTGTCACTGTTCCTAACAACCTTCTATTTTCATCAACTATCAATGCAATTCTCGCCCCACCAGAATGCAACACTCGAATGGCAGTTTCTATAGTATCTGTCGGCTTTAATAGTATTTTTATCCAATCTTTCATTCTAAATCACCTTCATTAAAAGTGCTCATTTTTCTAATTTTATCTTCAAGATTAGATACTCTACTGATTAATTGTAAAATCATAGAATCTGAATTGTTTACAAAGCGCTGACCAACACTAAAATTTATTTTACGTTCCTGTCTGGAGGCAAAGTAAACTTTAGACAACTTAATTGTAGAATCACCAGTTTTCACAATAAAATTATCAGAATTTTTACCAACAATAGTGCCAGGTGTATCAATATATGAAGGGGAATTTTCAATAATTGAAGATTCTTCAATTATTACTTCTTGTTTGTTATATAGTGCTCTTGCACAAGGTGCTGGTTTGCTAATACCGCGAATAAAATTAAAAATTCTTCTACTTGACCAGCTCCAATCAATCCACTCATCTCCGTCTCTTCGATAGCCACAATAAAACCCTACAGGGTGTTTGTCAACCTGTTTTATCCTTATCACACTATTATTTTCAATTTTTAATACCGCCTTATAAAGTAGGTCTGCACACAGAATTATTGCCCTGTTAAGCAATGTAGCATAGTTATCTTGATCTGTAATTAGTTCTACTGATTGTTCTATAATGTCACCAGTATCTACACCCTCGTCAATATAATGTACCGTTACTCCAAAAGATTTTGCGTCATTTATAAGCGCCCAGTTTAAAATATTCCTCCCCCTATAAAAAGGAAGTTCACCTGCATGACAGTTAATAAAGCCTAATGGTGCCACCTTTAAAATTTCACTCTTTAATATTTGATTAAATGACATTGAGATGAATAGATCTGCATTATATTGCTGCAAAGACTTAATAGAATCCTGGTGATTTATATTTTTAAAGAGTAAAAAATCGACCGATAATTTATCTGCCCATTCTTTCAATACCGGATCTTGTGTGTCATATCTAGGCACAATAAAGCAAATTTCAAAATAATCACACTTAACCAGTTTTTCTAACGCCAAATGAGACCATGGCCCATCTGCAAAATAACCAATTTTCACTTAATCACCTCGTCTTCACCGAAATTATCTTTTGCAGTTTCTCCTAACATATGCCAATACTGCATCGGACTAATGCCCATCCCTGGTCTTTTAATTGTTATATTGTCTTTAGTAAATTTTTCACCTTTTTTAATATTTCTTGTAGTAATTAGACTTTTTCTTGCAATTGGCTTATTTTTTAGTTCTGATGGCATTGGTACTTTCATACCGTCTCCCATTGCTTGCTCTACAGCTCTAATTGCTTTAACCATTGCATACAGATCATCCGGATCAAGGGATGCTTTATGGTCTGGTCCAGGCAATGTTTTATCTAGTGTAAAATGTTTTTCAATCAATACTGCGCCTATTGCAGTTGCTGCAATTGGCACTGTAATTCCTTCACTGTGATCTGAGTATCCCACTTTCAAACCAAAAGCACTACGCATAGTAAGTATAGCATTAAGATTAATTTCTTGTATTGGAGACGGATATTCTGTAGTACAGTGAAGAATAGTAACCCTCTCTTTTAACAATGACTTGCCTTCTATTGAAAGATAAGCTTGATGAAAAGATGTTTTTGATGGCTTAATTGCTTTGTTACTTATAAATCCAAAAGCCAATACTCCCAGTGCTTCTTCTACTTCTGCTAATGTCGACATGCCTGTTGATAAAATTAGATTACAACCGGCTCGCGCATGCGCCAAAAGAAGTGGTCCGTTAGTAATTTCACCAGATGGTATTTTTAGAGTCTTTAATTTTAACTCATTTACTAAAAAATCAAGACTATCCAAATCAAATGCACTTGAAAGAAAATCTATCTTTTTCTCTTTACAATAAGTTATAAGTCTACTATGTAATTCATGAGACAACTCAAGTCTTTTTAACATCTCAAAATGAGTTTCAGCACTGTCGGTTGTCTGCTTCTGATATGCTGCTTTATCTGCACTTTTAGTTACTAGATTTTCTGCTTTAAAAGTTTGAAACTTAACCGCATCTGCACCAGCTTCTACTGCCACATCTACAAGATTAAATGCCATATCTTCATTGCCGTTATGGTTTACTCCAGCTTCAGCTATTATATAAGTAGTTTTCATAATTGGGATTTAAATCTAGAATTTCAAATTAAGAAAATATTTTAATTACTCTATTCTCAGTATTTTAATAATTTCTTCTTTTTTATTTTCTTCGAATTTAATTACTGATATCTCTTTAACATCCATACATTTAGTGTCTATTCTAATATTATCGAAGTTTATTTTATTGAAGTTTTGATAAGTCAAATCTCTATAAGCCACACTCGTTTTGGGTAGCCAATATAACTGATTGTTATGTTTTCTATTCGCCTCCCATATGGAAAATAAAGATTTTTCTATATTGTTTTTTAACAAAACTAAGTTCTTAGTTAGTAACCATCTAACATGTAGATTTACTTCGTCTCCCAAAAATATACCCATTCCATTTAACGATAACGTGAACTTGCTCATATCTCCCAGAATGGGCTTAATTTTTTCTAAAAAAAAATCCATATTATCAACATCAACCAAACCTGAGCACAATGCTATATGCAATATAGGCTGATGGTTTTTAATATAATTAATCCCATACTCCTTATCTAATGTTTCTAAAATTTTATTAGACTCATATAGAACATCATCCACTAAATTAACTGCGATCGCTATATTATACTTTTTCATATATTTGTAGCATATCATAAAAACTTTTTTTCACAATACCATCTAAAGACACTGACTCAATAATTTCTACTATTTTCTTTGAAACATTACCATCACCAAATGGGCTTACAGTATGTTTAACAGATTCGGTGAAATCTATACTAAACAGTTTTTGTAATGCTTTTGTAATATCACCTTCTTCGGGCAAACAGTCAATAATACTGGTTGCCCTTATCCTGCCTTTTTGACGATCTCCTATATTAATAGTTCCAACTTGAAGACTCGGCGCCTCTAATAACCCACTTGAAGAGTTGCCAACTACACCATCTACATGCTTAATCGCAGAAAGATATCTTAACTGACCTAAAGAGTTAAATGCTATGGTTGTTCGCGGGTGATCAGACACATATTGGTCAATTAATTTATTAATAATTCTACCATTTGTATCTGCATTTGCCTTGGTGAATATAATATTTGTTCCCTTTAGCTTATCAAGAGAATTTAATAAACTATTAAACTGATCTTCTGAAGTTGATTTTTCTAAAGTAACCGGATGAAATGTAACTAGAAGGTTTCTTTTAGTTAACTTAAATGATATAGATTTCTCAAAATCTGCTCTAGAGAGTAATTGTAATTTTTTAATATTTTCAATACCTGCTGCTCCAACATTAAAAACTCTATCTGGCCTCTCTCCCAATTGAATAACTCGATTTTTATATTCTTCAGCTGCAGTAAAATGCAAGTGCGCCATTTTTGTTATGGAGTGACGAATAGGCTCGTCAAATGCACCTTCTGTTGCTTCACCACCATGCAGATGTGCCACAGGTATCCTTGAAACCATTGTCGCAATCACAGCAGAGAAAATTTCAAATCGATCGCCTAATACCACTACAATATCGGGCTCAAGATTGTTCAGTGCATCAGAAAAACCTATCACTCCCAATCCTATTGATTTTGCAATACCTGTCTCGCTATCTGATGATAGTAACATCTCTACTTTTTTATTTATAGTAAAACCATCTTGCTCAATCTGC
>Ga0233443_1002391_pt1 | contig 14381 bp, 10 predicted proteins | sample SI_123_September_2_FD_182784 | JGI IMG/M metagenome (GOLD analysis project Ga0233443, IMG submission 182784) | Seawater microbial communities from Saanich Inlet, British Columbia, Canada - SI_123_September2016_200_MG | ecosystem: Environmental > Aquatic > Marine > Inlet | place: Canada: British... | reverse complement strand
ACCTATTTACTATCCGGTGGATACGGGCTGGATTGATATGAATTTGCTGGTCAGGCACAATGGCTGCTTTTCGGACACCACAATCGAGGATGTCACCCATGTTCTGGGGCCAATTGGTACTATACAAGGATTCCGACAGTGTGAAGATCCCGGCCCTCATTACTATGATTTCGTTGGATCGGGTATAGATTTCGATCACTTTTACTGGAACTTCGGAGATGGTTCTGCCATTGATTCTGTTAATCTGATTACATCTCACTGGTATCTGGAGGATACCGTTACCACGGCATCCATGCTTTGGACAAACGATACCACTGGTTGCAGCTACCAGAATGAAGTGATGGTTCAGGCGCTTATTGTTAATGCAAGTATATCTACCGATACTACAAAAGTTTGTGTTGGGCAACCACTGTCATTTCTGGCTAATGACTCTACGCTTAACGAAGTTGAATATTTTTATTTTGGGGAGCCTGTAAAGTACCTTTGGAACTTTGGAGACAGCACCGTTTACAGCTATACGCTTGCCGATAAGGTGTGGTACGCATCTCTGATAGAACCTGTTTCTCACATTTATCTTGAGAAAGGAATCTATACTGTACAGCTTACTGTTGTAAATGAGATTGGTTGTAGAGACACAACCTCAATTGTGGTCGAAGCTATCCAGCCAACACCTGATATTATTGTCGATCCACCCTATGGCTGTTCTCCCCTGATGTGTGATTTTACGGATCTTACAGTTCATCCATACGATATAATCTCCAATATCTGGACTTTCGGACAGGGTGATACCGCTTGGATAGCAAGCCCTGATTCGGTTATATTTCCTACAGGTATTTATATGGTAAACTATACCATGACTGATACATTCGGTTGCGTTGGGGAAACTTCTTATGAGATGATATCTGCTTCACCGGATGCTGAGTTCACAGTCAATACAGTCTATTTCTGTTTTGGTGATACGATCTTTACAACAAATAATTCTTCAACGCTTAGCAGCGATCCTACTTATATATGGGACTTCGGAAATGGTGATACCTCCAATGAGTTTGAACCTGTTTACATCTATCAGGATACCGGAGTATTTGCATTGACTTTAACCGTAATTGATGCCGGATGCCCTGATATGATGATTGTACCTACCGGGAATATAGTTGTTCAGAATCCTGTGACCAACATTAAACTGGAGTATGAGAATAATTGTGCACCAGTTCAAGCACTCATGATCTGTGAACCGCATCACTCATATATGACGAATCACTACTGGACATTTGGCGATGGATCACCTGTTGCTAATGTGTATCCCGCGGAAAAAGGTTACTATAATGATGGTACTTATACGATCAGTCTGTTTGTTAGTACAACGGCCGGGTGTACTCATACCGCAACAGCAACGCTTGATGTTTACGATCCCCGTGCTGATTTTGATCTTAGCACCAATGAAATATGTTTAGGAGACACGGTGGATATCAATATTTTTAATGTGGAGAATGTAGGACATTTCTATCTGTCATTCGGAGATGGAATAACCGATTCAACAATTACTTCTTACACAATACCACATATTTTCTCAACAGCGCCGGAGTTTAATCAAATAGAAGTTACTCTCTATGTGACCGACGAGACCGGAACCTGTCAATCACCTTCCTATTTTGAGATTATCGACTTGTTTCCCGCAAGAGCACTTTTCTACAGAGGTGTGGATGATATCGATTCCGTAGGTTGCGGATCGCTTTTCGTACAGTTTATAGATTCGACTCAGGGGGCAGATACCTATGATTGGAATTTTAATGACGGTTCGTCCGGTTCAGGATCCAGTCAGCCGGGACATCTTTTTACTGAGCCTGGAGAGTACGAGGTCTTACTTACCATCACAAATACTTTGCACCATTGTGTGGTTACAGAAGGTAAGATGATTTATGTACATCCTATTCCAAAACTGGATCACAGAGGTGATTCAGAGATCTGTCTTGATGATACAGTTATGCTTTGGGCAAAAGGAGGTACTTCCATATTATGGAGTCCCAATGAAAATATTGATGCTGTTACCAGCTATAGTCCGATTGTATCTCCACCATCGAGCAAGTATTATTCCATGACAATCGAGGATGAAAATTTATGTTCAGCCAAGGACTCTATCTATGTCTATGTTCAAACCAATCCACTTTTGTTTCTCGCTGATACCAGCATTATTATTGGTGATATTTTAGAAATTGATATTCCTGATAATCAGCATGTTGAGTATTACTGGTCACCTTGGTATAATATTGATTGTTACAATTGTGCAAATCCGGTATTCTATCCCGAACGGGATACAACCTACTATGTTCATGTTGTTGCTTATGCTGAAGATAAGATCTGTTATGAATACAACGACTCTATCTTTATAAATGTAGACTGGCTGTTTACAATTGACGTTCCAAACATGTTCACTCCAAATGGTGATTATGTTAATGACACGGTGTTTGTTGATGGTTGGGGCGTTAAGGCTTTGATTGAGTTTGTCATTTTTAATCGTTGGGGACAAAAGGTGTTTGAATCGCATGATATTAAGTTTGGTTGGGATGGAAAATTGGATGGAATTGCCCAGCCAAATGATACCTACATTTATAAGGCGAAAGTTCTTACCCATCAGGACAAAGAGTTGTCACTCAATGGAACGCTTAATCTGGTACGTTAGTGTCGTTTAACATTGCACACACATGAAGCTTAAACTATTCACGTTAGCTTATCCAGCATTTTAAGAAAAATCCTTGCTCTTGCCTGCCAGCCCGATGAAAAGTATTCCTGCCTCTCCTGCAGTATAAACCTCAGTTCCTTTCTTAGTTCAGGTATTTCAACACAAGTGTTAAAGATGATTTCCATGGAATATGCCTGAACCGCTATACTTTCTTTAACATTATCAACACAACTAAATGAGAGATCGACTATCTTTCCCAGCTGCTCTTCGGGAAAGCTCATTCGGGTAAAGATCTTCATGATATTGCGTTTTTGTCCCTGATGTGGAAAATCATTAAACCTGATCAGAATCTCATCTACAAAAGGATGAATCATATCAGGATATTCTCTGGTAATCCTTTCCGCTACGGCAGATGCACGCATGGCAATTCGGGGATCACCGTTAAGCGCATATTCCATGATAGCAGCAAATGCTTCAGCCTTGTCCTGAACCTGACTGGCAATGTAGTCCAGATTTGCCTTGCTGGAATCGTGATTAAGCAATTTATCGAAGTTGAAGTGATCTGACATAAAATGAGTATTAATCCGCAAAAAGATTGAACTGATAAATATAATAATCGTCTTGCACTAAAATGGTTTAATGATGTTCAAATAATGCTTACGGGCCGGTACTTTTTATTTACAAAACTGAGCGGATACCTAAGATTGACAGGCTTCGTCAATCAAATGGAGCTTTGAAAATGTACAGCTCCTTCGTTTACAACCAGATATAGTTCAAAACCTTAGTCCTGTTAAAAAAAGTTAAGAATTGAATGAGTCCTTCTTTCCGGGTGAAAATTTCTTTTTTTTTGCATACTGTATATTTAAAAATAGTGAATTATGGATATTGTTATTAACAAACTAACAAAGCAATACGGAATTCAAAAAGCTGTAGACGATATCACTTTCACGGTAAAGACAGGTGAAGTCTTAGGCTTTTTAGGACCAAATGGTGCAGGAAAAACCACCACCATGAAAGCGATCACTTCATTCCTGATACCGGATGCAGGTGAAATTACCGTAGGGAATTACAGCGTTTCTGAAGAACCTGAGGAGGTAAAGAAGGTTATCGGATATCTTCCTGAGCACAATCCACTTTATCCTGAAATGAATGTTATTGATTATCTCAAGTTTGTTGCAGAACTGCAGAGAATTGATAAATCCAGGATTCCGGAAAGGATTTTAGAGATGGTTAATGTTTGTGGTCTGGAAGGTGAGAAACACAAAAAAATCAATGAACTCTCGAAAGGATACCGACAAAGGGTTGGATTGGCACAGGCGCTTATTCATGATCCTGATGTTTTGATTCTTGATGAGCCGACAACAGGTTTGGATCCAAACCAGATTGTAGAGATCAGGGAGCTTATTAAGAATATCGGAAGAGAGAAGACAGTTATTCTTAGCTCTCATATTCTTGCAGAGGTAGAAGCAACCTGCGATCGTATCATGATTATTAACAAAGGTAAAATTGTTGCGGACGGTACCTCCGAAGAACTTAGGAAGCACGCACATGGAAAAGAAATTCTACGTGTTACCATCGAAGGGGCTGAACGAAATGATGTTATCACAGCGGTTCAGGAACTTGATACAGTGGATCTGATCGATCCGATCGACAGCGATGACAGTTGCTACGAAGTTCAAAGTCGTCCCGAACTCTCATCAAGAAAGGAAATCTTTCAGCTCTGTTGTAAGAAAGGGTGGATTCTAACAGAATTGACACCAATCCAGACAAAACTGGAAGATATATTCCATGAGTTAACCATGAACTAATTACGAACTAAAAAAAACTATCATAATGAAACAAATTTGGATCATATGTCGAAGGGAGTTAAACTCTTTTTTCGATTCCCTGATGGCCTATATAATGATAATAGCCTTTCTCGGGTTTTCCGGTTTCTTTACATGGCTATATGTAGCTGACGTATTCTATAGCCAGCAGGCCAGTCTGCAGATTTTCTTTGATATCGCATTTTGGACGCTCTTCTTCTTCATACCTGCACTTACCATGGGGCAGTTAGCCGAGGAAAACAGGGCCGGAACAATTGAATTCCTGCTAACCAAGCCAATTAAAGATGTACATGTTATTGTTGGAAAGTTTTTGGCAACATTGATCCTGATATGTATTGCCCTGCTAATGACAATCCCTTATTACATTACTGTTGCTAATATTGGCCCTGTTGATCATGGTGCGGTGATTTCAGGATATATTGGATTAATTCTGATGAGTGCTGCCTATATCAGTATTGGAATTTTTGCCAGTAGTATTTCAAACAATCAAATTGTTGGATTCCTGCTTGCTATTTTTGTTGGGATTCTTTTCCACTGGATTTTTGGAATGGTTGCCGGCGGAATTAGCGGATTCTTCGGTGAAGTGTTAAATTTCCTAAGTACAAGGGCTCATTTCGAATCAATTGCAAGGGGTGTACTTGATACGACGGATCTGGTTTTCTTCATCTCAATTGTCGTACTGGGGCTGGCATCTACGGAAACCATCCTGGCAAGAAAACATCAATAATAACTTTCTATAATTGGAAAAAGTAGTTGAAAATGAAAAATAAAAAATCAACATCCATATATATATTGCTCACAGTAGCAATTCTTGTTCTGGTGAACGTTCTGTCGGATCAATTTTCTTTCAGATTGGACCTAACACAGGAAGGACGTTATACACTTAGTAAGGCAACGAAAGATATTTTGAAAAATCTGGACGAGCCTGTAACTGTAAAAGCTTATTTTACTAAAAAGGATTTACCACCTCAATATCTGAAGGTAAGAGAGGATTTTAAGGAAATGTTAGTTGAATTCAACGAGATTTCCGGTGGAAATGTGGTTTATAAATTCATCGATCCTAATGAGAAGGAGGAATTGGAGCAGGAAGCCATGCAGAATGGTATTCAACCGGTGCAGATTCAGGTGAGGGAAAAAGACCAGATGAAAGTAATCAAAGCATATCTCGGAGCAATCCTGACCCTGGGAGATAATACGGAACGTATTCCTTTCATGAATGAAGGAGCCGCGATGGAATATGCACTGGCAACGAGTATTAAGAAAATTTCAGTTAGCAATAAACCGAAGGTTGGTTTTATTCAGGGACATGGTGAGCCAACATTGGCGGAGTTGCAACAGGCAAGCTTTGCACTTTCAATTCTTTATGATGTTGAGGAGATAGAATTAAGCGATAGTATAAACCTAAGTCAATATAAAACACTTGCAATTGTGGCTCCTCGGGATTCATTCCCAATGTATCAGTTCTCATTACTTGATAATTATCTGGCCAATGGAGGTAATATTTATATTGGAATGAACAGGGTAGATGCTGACCTGCAGACACAACAGGCTGCTGAATTGAATACCGGGCTGGAATCGTGGTTACAAAGCAAAGGGCTTACGGTTGAGAACAATGTTGTGGTTGATAATAGCTGTGCAACGATTAATGTAACACGACAGCAAGGATTCTTCAGATTTAATCAACCTATGAGATTTGTGTATTTCCCGACTATTCGCAGTTTTGAAGATCATCCTATAACCAAAGGACTGGAACAGGTGATAATTGAAGTGGCCAGTACAATGAGCTACACAGGCGATACATCAGTTCAGTTTACACCGATTCTAAAAACATCGGAAAAGTCTTCAACTTTGAGTACTCCTCTGACACTAGATATAAATAAGAACTGGGCTGAGAAGGAATTGTCACTCTCTAATTTGAATATTGGTGGAGTTTTAGACGGTAAAATAGTGGGTAATATGAACTCCAAAATCGTGGTGATTAGCGATGGTGATTTCCCCGTTAATGGTGAAGGACAACAAGCTCAGCAAAAAATGCCGGATAATGTTAGCCTTTTTGTTAATTCCATCGACTGGCTTTCGGACGATACCGGTTTGATTGAATTGAGAACAAAAGGTATTACTGCCAGACCGCTGGATGAAATTGAAGATGGTAAGAAACAATTCCTGAAATGGTTGAATTTCTTACTTCCTATACTTCTAATCATTATTTACGGTGTTTATCGAGCGCAGAGAAGAAAGAATTTGAGAATCAGGAGAATGCAGGAAGGTTATATCTATTAATGAATTTAAGAAGCGTAAAATGAAGCAAAAACATTTAATATTGGTTTTTTTAGTATTGTTGGGTGTATTTCTGGCAAACTATTACTTCAACAAGGATAAGGATGAGACGACAATGATTGCTGACCTTGCCTTAATCGATACAGCAGAGGTTTCCGCAATGATCTTTTATCCAAAGGAGAGTGATTTTCAGGAAATGAAACTGGAGAAAGCAGGGGATAAGTGGAGATTAAAGTATGGAAATAAGGATGTTGCAGCTAGCAGTACCGCGGTTCAGTCAATATTGACACAGTTAAATTTCCTGAAGCCGAAGCGTCTTGCGGCAAAATCGGTTAACAGTTGGGAAAAGTATGAGGTTACAGACTCACTTGGAACACGGGTTAAGATACAAGAGAATGGTGAACAGGTAGCAGATCTTATGATTGGTAAATTTATCTACAATCAGCAAACCGGAGCAGGTACCAGTTTTGTTCGCCGTTACGAGGAAGATGAAATTTACGCCATTGATGGCTATCTGAATATGGCATTCAACCGAAAAGCTGAAGCATTCAGGGATAATCAGCTGGTTTACACCGATGCAGCTAGTTGGAATAAGTTAACGTTTAACTATCCGGCAGATAGTTCATTCGTATTGATGAAGCAGGATGGTTATTGGTTCGCCAATGGACAGCCAACGGATTCAATGGCAGTTGCTTCTTACGTAAGCTCCATGTCGAGATTAGGAACTACTGTATTTTTAGATGATGCCGACATAAGTGCGACAGCACCTGAATTCAATATTACCATCGAAGGTGATGCAATGATGCCTATTGAACTTTATTCATATAATCTGGGTCCGGCCAGATCGAGCGTGATGACCAGCAGTATGAATGAGGATGGATTATTTGATGGAACTGCATCTGATTTATCAACAAGAACCTTTGTTGGCATAAACAAGTTCCTTTTAAAATAGAAAGATAAAATCATTATAGTTGAAGATCGTGTAGTTTCTGCACGATCTTTTTTATGCTTCACCCTTCATGTTTTTCCGTAAACGCCTGTACACAAGTGAACACCCATGTCACAAATTCGGTCAATCGCAGCGAGCTCCGTAAACTAATTATTGTACCTTAGATTTCTTAAAACATAAAAGTTAGCTCATTTGGCACAGAAGTGGTTAAACCGGCACGGTATGTATTGGAATTTCACAAAAATTGCCTTTAGGCATTTGTTGAAAAACAAGGTGTATACCATTCTAAACATCACCGGATTAGCCGTTGGTATATCTTCTTGTATTTTGATATTTCTGTACATTCAAAGTGAGCTCAGCTACGATAGATACTGGACAGATGCCGATCGGATTTATCGGGTAACACAAACCTTGCACACCAAAGATAATTCGGATCCGTATGCCTATACCGGTTATAGTGTAGCTCCAACGTTGCAGGCAGACTATCCGGAAATTGAATCAACTGTTCGTCTTATCTCCACAGGAAAAGAGATTATCTGGTATGAAAATGAAGTTTATAGTGAATCCGATATTTATATCTGCGACGAAACTTTCTTCGATGTTTTTGATTTGAAGCTAAAATATGGCAAGCTTAGTGAAGCTCTGGCCAGTCCTACTAATATTGTGATCTCAGAAGATTTGGCAACCCGGATTTTTGGAGATATTAATCCCATTGGCAAAGAGTTAAAGTTTACCTCAGATTTGTTGGTGGTATCCGGTGTTATTAGTAATCCCCGTTTCGAGTCACATCTCTGCATCAATGCTTTGGTTCCAATGTCACTCATCGATGACGAACTATGGGAGTATGAGGAAGATTGGGTGAAACTCCTGTTTTTTACTTATCTGAAGTTCAAAACGGTTGAGCAGGGTGAACAGTTTGATAAGAATATCAGCTCATTTTATAAAAAGCATCTGGTGCCATGGATCAGGGATAATAATCTGGGAATCCAGCTTGAGTTCAATCTGCAGCCGATCAGAGATATCCACTTTACCACAGATTATAAGTTCGATATTCCATCCAATACCAATAAACAGTACATCTATCTTTTTGCCAGTATTGCTTTATTTATATTATTGATAGCATGTATCAATTATACAAATCTGGCAACTTCCCGCTACGCCATCAGAGCAAAGGAAGTAGCGATTCGTAAAACAGTAGGGAGTCACAGGCGGAATCTGGTAATTCAGTTTTTGGGAGAGTCCTTGATTATTGCACTGGTGGCGGTGATTCTGGCTTTTACAATCACTGAATTGTGCATTCCATTTTTCAATGGTCTGACGGGAAAAGAACTTGAGTTCTTTTCATCAACGGTCATTAGCAAAATAATGATTCTTTCATGCTGCATTGTGGCATTTGTTGGATTGGTTGCCGGAAGTTATCCGGCCATCTATCTCAGTCGTTTTATGCCGGCTGAGGTTCTGAAGGGAGGTTCCTCCAAAAGGCTTCTCCTTATTAACCGATCGTTTCTTGTATCAGCCGGATGGCTTAGAAAGGTGCTGGTGGTTTTTCAATTTGTGATTTCACTGACAATGATAATCGGAACCTTCCTGATTGTTCAGCAAACAAATTTTATGAAACATCAGGATCTGGGATTCAATGATGAGCATTTGGTTGCAGTTGAAATTCCGGAAGATTCAGTCTTAATCATTAACAACAAACTGATTAAGAAGAAGTTGATTAAAACTGATTATGTTGAGGATGTGGCATTCACTTATACCTTGCCTGGGATTCCGGGCGGTTTTGGCCGATTGATTTTTATCGCCGATCGTGAGAAAAAAAATCAGGAAGGAACAATGAATTTCCTTCTGGTAGATTTCGATTTTCTGGATATGCTCGATATAGAACTGGAAAAAGGGAGGTTGTTTAGCAGAACTTACCGTTCTGATACAGGCAGCAGTTTTGTAATCAACGAAGCAGCAGCAAAATATCTTGGCTGGAAAGAACCAATTGGGCAACGCATGCTGTGTACATTGGCTGACGGTAAGATTATTGGCGTTGTTAAGGATTTCCATTATGCCTCGCTCCATAACCCTATTGAACCATTGGTAATCATGGTAAGTGAGCGATATTTCCGGTACATGGTTTTCAGGGTAAAACCGGTTAACCTGAAAAAAACCATCAAATACGTGAAATCAATGTGGTATAAGCTTGCTCCTAATCATCCTATGGAGTATTTCTTTGTTGATGAAAGAATTGAACGGCATTATAAAAATGAAGAAAACCTGAGAACCATTGTTGGCTATTTTGCTATAATTTCCATTCTCATATCATTGATTGGTTTGATCGGACTTGTTTCATTCAATATTGAACAGCGCCAAAAAGAGCTTGGTATACGAAAGGTTTTAGGGGCAACCCCTTGGGGCATTGTTACTTTACTGTCTAAAGAATATACACGGCTGATAGCCTTTTCTACCCTGATAGCATTTCCACTTTCATACTATTTGATTTCACTGTGGCTGAAGGAATTTGCCTATCATATAAAAATAGGTGTGCTTCCATTCATTCTTGCAATTTCAACGATTTTGCTGCTTGCTTTGGTCGTTGTATATATCAAAGCAATGAACACCGCCCGATCCAATCCGGCAGATTCAATCAAGTACGAATAGAAGATTGCTTAATCTGCCTCTTTTAAACATCAATTCAAGCCCTTACATTTTAGAAACCTAATCGCCTGTTTGGCGTATGATGAAAGCAATAAACATCCGGCACGTTGCTGTGATTGCTAAACCATCGTACGTTCACTATGAAATTGAAGCCGATAAGCCGTGGATTAGTCCTATTCTTTCTATCTGCATGCCTGATTTTAAACGCCTGCCTGAAAGCTGACTTTCCGGAAACACATTATTCTGATAATCTGGATGAGGTACTTGTATCTCAGGATTTTGACTGGAAAGTAAGAGCTATAAAACAGATTAGCGTAATCGTGCCAACAGACAGAGTAGTAAGTATTAAATCTGCTGATGGACAATTTACCTATTCAAAAGGGATGTCGGAGAATAAGCTGTTTGTACGAGAACTAACCGTGGAAACCTTTGTGAAAACATTAATGATTGAGTATCAGGGACGAACCAATATTATTTCCATTGATCAGTCTGATGATGTTATTCATACATTTATGCTTTACAAGACAGCTGAAAGCAACAACAACCTATTAGTGAACGGAAACTTCGAGGATCAAAACTACAGCTATTCATTTGAGAATAATTTGCAAAGCAATATTTCCAGCAGCTCTCTTAATAACTGGATATTGAAAACGTTGCAGAACAACAAACCCAACAGCGAGATTGAACAGTCGCTTGCCAATTGGTTTTTGAAGATGACAGATAACCTGAGCAATAAACTAACTTTTGCTTATTATTATATCAATGCCATACCTAATACCCTTTATGAATTGGAGTTGAATGCTGATTTGGTAAGCGACCTCAATGGATTGAACGCCTACGCAGAATTAGCGTTTTATTCGGCAAATGGCCAGCAAATCCTTGGATATACTGAAGTCATTGATCAATCAGGCTGGAATGCCTATTCAATAGGTGAAACAAGTCCTGCATCCACAGCCTATATCAAAGTAGTGCTGGCAACTTCAGATGCCGGCAAAGGTGAAGTCCATTTTGATAATGTGGTGCTTACAGAAATAATTGCAGATCTTGATAACGATGGTGTGCCAGATAACGAAGATGACTATCCGGCTGACTCTCTCAGGGCTTTTAATTCGTTTTATCCCGGTTCAGGATATGGCTTGCTGGCATTTGAAGATACATGGCCAGCTAAAGCTGATTACGATTTTAATGATTTGGTTCTTGAATACAGGTTCACGCTTGTTACAAACGCTTCAGGGTTTGTTGTGGATCTGCTTGGCGATTTTAGCATTTTAAATGTGGGTGCCAGTTATGCCAATGGATTTGGATTTCAACTTCCGGATAATTTATTGTCCTGGTTTACATCTGTATCGGGTGTGGTCAATAATAGTTTTGAAACAGGACAAACCTTTCCTACAGTAGTTGTCTATGCTGTTTCAGATCAGTCTTACCAGGGTTTGAACTATCAGGTTAATATGAGCCTTGCTTCCAATGCTATTACAGAAAGCGATATTTCCATCGAAAACTGGAATCCTTTTCTTATTGCCAACGGTAATCGCTGGCACGAAATACATTTGCCCTATTACGAACCTACCGACTTAGCTGATGTCAGCCTCTTTGGAACAAATTACGATGACGGAAATCCTAACGCATGGAATGGTAACAAGCTGGTAGCAGAAAAAACCTACCTGACATTTGCCAATTTACCCTGGTGCATCGATGTTTCAAGCGAATTCATCTGGACACTTGAAAGAACACCAATTAACGAAGGTTATAACTACTTTACTTCCTGGGCTATATCATCCGGATCGAGTTATGCCGACTGGTATCTTGACGGTGGAGCGAGCGGGACGGAAAGCGGTTATCGGGATAATTCAAAACTTGATCTTTAAAAAATATGGCTGGTAAGGTTGGCGCTAGACCAGCATGTTCTCATGAGGGGTGTTCATTTCGAGCTACCCCTTTTTTATGTAATTTTGCTTCATTAACAAAACAAAATCATAATGCCGTATACCTACGAATATCCAAGGCCAATGGTCACTGTTGATATGATTGTTCATCGAAAAAATAAAGCAAATCAACCGGAGGTACTGTTAATTGAACGCGGTAAGGAGCCTTATCAGGGAATGTGGGCTTTACCTGGTGGCTTTGTCGATATGGATGAAGATCTGGAAGATGCTGCTCATCGCGAACTGATGGAGGAAACAGGTATTAAAGTAGAACTTTTCTCTCAATTCAGCACCTATGGTAAACCTGGACGTGATCCAAGAGGCCGGACCGTTTCAATAGTTTTTATGACTGATATCAAAGATGAGAATCCAGTACTAAAAGCTGGCGACGATGCCAGCAATGCCAGATGGTTTTCCATGCAGGCCCTACCTGAACTGGCCTTTGATCATACACATATACTAGAGGAATTTTTGAAATGCGGATTTAATTTGCCCTGCCTATCCGGTTAGTTCGTGAGGCGAGCTTCAACCGGATACTTTAAGCCTTTGGTATAATTCAAAGAAGCTTTTACACTGCCAACAAGAATTTTAGCCTCTACCATTACCGGTACTTTGTTGCGATCGTTCGTAACCCAGACGATCATCTCTTCTTCACCTTCGAAAATGGTTCCAGCTGCGAGTACTGCCGAAAACTTGAGGCAGCGATACATATTGCCATTTCTGGTTTCACAATTATCATAGCCCAGAAACCTGATAAATATATCGTGATATTCTGCTCCCAGTACAATTTTGAACGGTATGGAATCATGTAAGCGATAATCATTGAAGTTCAAACTACGAATTTGATAGGCAGTTGCAACCAGATCTGCTGCATCCGGCAACAGTTCCAAAGTATCAAAACGGATAGGAGTATTGCTATCTTCCATTTCGCAATAAATGACTGAATCTGAATGATCGAAGGTGTATTGATTTTGTAAATGAAAGTCGTCTTCGCGGGTGTCCCTCAGGTGTTTAAGTGGTTTTAGGTTTTTGGAGTTGACAATGCTGGAATAAGAACCGCTTACCTCCATAATCCAGTTGTATGCATCCAGAGATTTACCGGAACTACACAGTTTGAGCGCATGCTTGTTTTCATAGCTGGCAGAATCGATTTCAAAGTCAACAGTTGCCGCATTAATCCAGATAAATCCTAAATTATAGAATACATCATAATGCAGCAATTCCGATGCATTAAACGGTAGCTCCGATATTTGTTCCTGGGCAGAGGTGGTTTTTATCAAGACCAGCAACAAGGAAAATGCAACACATCTTTTCAGATATTTGAACATTATCAGATCATTTTTTTGTACGGCGAAGCTACAAAAATAAAGGTGATCAAATTGCTTAAGACTTAGTTTCTCCTGTTTTTCATATTGTCATGAACAATTTGAATTAAAAGAAATTATTTGCTGAATAATCATATGGATGACTATTTTTGCAAATTCTAAATATTGGGATTAGGTTTTTACAAAATGTTAGTTCAGCAGGACGCCTGCATAATTTTGAATAAATGTAAAATCCCTGTCAATAATGAGATTAAAATAGAATACCTATGAAAAGATTATTAAACAGCCTTCTGGTTGTGGTTATGCTGCTTGCTTTGTCTTCCTGCGATAAAGAACTTTCATTCCTTGCGAAAATGACCGCGAAAATCGATGGTAACAGCTGGAGTAGTATTGGAAGAACAACAATAAAACAAGCGAATACATTTTTGATTACAGGAACATCTACCGATGGTGATATAATTGTTTTAACCATCAATGGAACTTCAGAAGGGGTATATATTTTAGATCCAATTTCTGCTACTCCTCAAACAGGGTTTGCCGGAGCGTATAATACTACTGATGACGGAGACAATGTTTCCTTCATCGCTACGTCAGGGGAACTTTCATTAACAGAGGTAGATAGCGATAATTCAAGAATCTCCGGATCCTTTGCATTTTCAGCAAGAACTGTTACTGATAGTACTAGCGTTGAAATAAGTAGTGGAATATTTGAGGATCTGAAATACACTTCACAGTAGTCTGGTTTGCCGGTCGTTTATT
>Ga0233443_1002389_pt1 | contig 14388 bp, 11 predicted proteins | sample SI_123_September_2_FD_182784 | JGI IMG/M metagenome (GOLD analysis project Ga0233443, IMG submission 182784) | Seawater microbial communities from Saanich Inlet, British Columbia, Canada - SI_123_September2016_200_MG | ecosystem: Environmental > Aquatic > Marine > Inlet | place: Canada: British... | reverse complement strand
AAACCGCTTTATCAGTACTTAAGCAAATAACTCGGCTAACACCACAAACAATTGCAGCCTCAAGAACATTCTCGGTTCCAATAACATTTGTTTTAGTTGCTTGTAACGGATGAAACTCACAAGATGGTACTTGTTTCAGTGCTGCAGCATGAAAAATAAAATCAACACCACGCATCGCATTCAGTACAGAAGCATAATCACGAACATCTCCAATATAAAATTTTAATTTGGAGTTGTTGTAATGTTTGCGCATATCATCTTGTTTTTTTTCATCACGACTAAAAACACGTATTTCAGTCAGATCAGAGTCTAAAAAACGTCTGAGTACAGCATTACCAAATGAACCTGTTCCACCAGTTATAAGTAGTTTTTTTTTATTAAACATATTACTATAATTTTTATTAAAAAGTTGATGACATAAATTTATTTCAATGTTAATTTTTTAAGCATTTTTTCCATAAATAAAACACACACTGGGCATGATGTTTTTATCGATAATTGAACTACCTAAAAATATCTACTTCCTTCAATGTGAGTAATTACCTGAATCTAGAAATCTATTATTGAAAAATACTACTTTATTTTAGTTTTTGAATTAGGATTAGCATCAGTCCTCACATTAATACCGCAATCTTTTATTGCACCTTGTCATTTTTTTAAAAATGAAGCTTTATTCAAATTTGTTAGCTATATATCAAAATGTATCATTGAACATCTCAATATAGCTTTGTACAAACCTACTATTATCAAGCTTCTGATTAATATAGTTTCTAATACCATTTGATTTAATCAAAAAATCATCTTGAGAATAAGACAACACCTCTTTAATAGCTATCAAAAACTCTTGTTTATTATTTAAATTTAATGCCCATCCTACCCTCCTATCCGTTATGTCATTCCACGGAGTTTGATCACTTATTAAAGGTAAAACACCGCTCTGCATAGCTTCAACAATAGCATGTCCAAAATTTTCATTTTTGGTAGGTAAAAAAAACAGATGGTACTGACATAATATTTTAGGAATATTTTTTGGTTCTATAGCACCTTTATACATGATCTCTACATCCATCTTTGCTGAAGAAATAAAGTATTGGCATTCAGCCCAATAGGTTTTATCCTCTAACGTCCCATAAATATCAAAATTTACTTTTTCTTCATGATCACATCGATATTTCTTAAAAACTTGTAAGGCAAACAATAAATTTTTTTTCCTAGAAATTCTAGATAAAAAAATAACTTTTAATTTACCTTTAATTTTTTTTTTATTCGGTAGCTTCTCATTTAACTCATTTGTTAAATTGGGAATACAATAACATTCATTCAAAAATAATGTTCTTATATCCCTTGTTTCAATTTTATCTGTAGAATGAAAAATAACATTATGTTTACAAAAATTTAACAACTTAAACATTGTTAAAAATAGTCTTTTCTTATTTCCTTTAATAGATAATGCACCCTGAGACAACTCTCCTCTTGGAGCTAAAATAATTTTTGATTTAATCAACTTCATTGCATTTAGCAATAAAATAGTTTGTGTAAATCTTGAAAAAAAACTATTTAAATAGATTATATTTGGAGAAAAACTATCTACAATATTTTTTATGGATAATATATTGAATTTAGATAAATACATTATATGATATCCATTTTTTTTCACAAATTTATCGTACTCCAGATTAGAGTACGGCAGTGCATTTCCAAAGTCACTATTCGAAGTAACAACACCGATATTAAAGATATCCTTTAGATTCGTACATAATGAACTTACAGACTTAACTGGACCACCAGCCTTATACCCTGGCAAGTAATAATCTGTTACAAAAAGTAATCTGTTTTTTTTCATTTTATTTATTAAAAATAAGTTTTGTAGAAATTTTCAAACAATAAATTAGCGCTAAAAAAACAAACATAAATACACTTACCAATATAAATTGTTTCACTATAGAACTAAACACCGTTGCAATTGTGCTTAGGGTCAGGATAATTTCATGCATGATTCTCACTAAAAAAACATATACAGGTAAATATAATAAGTTTTTCCTCAAAATCTTTTTCATCAAAGCACCCAATAAACTACCATATAAATAAAATATTAATGGTATAAAAATTAAAGCGAAAAAACCAAAATTAATATGTACTTCGCCAATAATATGGAATATATTGGCCTGTGCACCTTCGCCAAACTTTAATAGTTCTTCTTGTGTGAACCAATACTTATCTCCAAACCATGTTCCTAAAGTAGTTTCTGGCTTTCCTGAGTATAACAAACTAGGAATTAAACAGGTTAATAAAATCAGATATGTCGCACCATATTCTATATCAACCCCCTTTAACTGGCGAATACTAATCAACGAAATAATATCAACACCTGATATTTCTTTAACGAAGTCCTCCAATGCGTGATTAATTAAAACAAGTCCAATTTCGGTATTGTCAAAAAAAACATCTATATTTAACACAAGGTCAATAAGACTAGTTTCAATGCCAAAATTTGAAAGGCTTCTCATGACTGATTTGTTAATTAAAAAAAACAAGAGTACAAAAAAAATAACAATTGATAATTTAACAACGTTAACACTATTATGACAACCTAGGTTTGCAGGAACTAAGTTTTTATAAAAGTAAATAGTTATGATGGGCAACATATAGCCTAAAACACCAAATAAAGAAGCATGCCCCATTCCATAACTAATCGCTATAAATGTAGAAAGTAAAGAAATAAATAAATATTTACTATTCTCGTTAATAACTGACAAATACCACATAACAGCAAAAGAAGGTGATAAAATATCCACAATTAACCCTACAATTTTAACTTTTGGGTCTGAAATTTTTTCAGCATAATTCCCATCTCCGTATCCAACAGACGAAAAATCTTTCATAACAAACGAAAAAACTAAGCCACAAATAAACAAACATAATGCTATCCAATAAGCACTACTAGAACGCACAATTTTATCATGTGTTCTAACGATAATTTTATGCATATTTATATGATGTTTTCTAGAAAAATATTGCGCCTTATATCCAGAATACGCAAAAAACATCGCCAAATAACCTGACAACATTGCCAAAAAATAATACTCTGAGCCATAACCAAATCGTACGCGAAAATCTTCGCCTAATGACTCATAATTCCATAATAAACAGCCTGTCAGCAAAAAATATACATAAGTCGAACTAATAAATAACAAGCCAGGACTAGGATAAGCATACCCAAACACCCAACGTTTTTTTTCAAATTTATAACATCTGATTAAATAATAAGAAGCTATTCCAAAAATACTCATTGAGAGCACATACAACAGCCAATGCTCTATATCATACTTCATCAATTAAAATAGGTAATATAATAATTTTATTCCTCTCCTAATTACTCGGTGTTCCAGTTTTGAATATTTTTAAATGAAATTTATTCCACAGTACAACTCTTTAGAGATGGTTGACTCTGATTTATATTACTCTAAAGAACTCACCAATTTGGGGTTTCTTTTTTTCTACTCATTTCTTACTCCTTTTTAGTAGTCTTAATCTAACTGTTTTGGAATAAGTTTTCTAATTTTATTGTCTGATTTTTTTAGGGTATTAAATTATTTGCTTTCAATCAAAGCAGGCATAATGTTCTTAACTCTTATTAACATAATTAAACTAAAAAACAAATAACTTATTAATGTTGAAATTGCTGCTGCCATGATCCCATAATTTTCAACAAATAAATTTAAAAATAAATTAATTATTGCTGACAAGCAAAATATTATGGCATATTCAAATAATTTTTTTTCCATAGTATAAACAATTGACATTGCTGTTTGAAGTATAGAAAAAAAAGTTGATGTAACTAATACAATTAATACATCATAATAGTATTCATCCCCAATAACATTAGGGTCTAAAATAAAATAAAATAAATGTTTGGGAATAAAAATAAAAATAAAAAAGGAAGTGCAAAGCAAACAAATCAAGACCAGTATGTACCTTTTAACATCCTGATATGCTTCAAATTTATTTTCCTCATATTTTTTTAATATAATAGGATTAACATAATAACCATATATTGTAGATATAACCAATGACATACCGCCAAATTGAGCTAAAACCGCATAAATAGTCAGTTCTCTTGCCTCAAGATAATAATCTATAAAAAATCTATCACTAGAAGAAATAGTCCAACTAAAAATACCTGCCAAAATAATAGGATAAGCAAATTTGAAATATTTCTTCTGATTCTTTAAATTTACATAAAACTTAAATGGTATTAATTTTAAATAGAAAATAAGAATCAAAAATGAAATACTATAACCTAAAGCTATACCTACAATAAAGGAATTTAAGCTGCCAAAATAATAATAAGCAACTAATGGTAAGATAAATTTTGATAAGGCTTCTAGTATTTTTAAAACAAAAAACCTCCTTCTGTCTAGGTTTAATAAAAATATTTTTTGATTAAGGGAATAATTATTGACCAATATAAATAAAAAATAAATAAGTACATAAGTTTCTAAATCAAACCTAACTCGATATATAGACCAAATCAATACAATAAAGAAAAGCGATAATATATTAACAAAAATCAAATATGTTCTAAATTCATTAATAAATAATATTTTATCTTCTACTGTGTTATAAAACCTAGAAAATGCTTGTCCTGGAATAGATAAAAGAACCTGAGATAAAGCATAAATAAATGTACTGAGGATAACAAAATCAGCAAATATAATTTTGTCAACATTATATGAAATATATCTAATATAGTATAATTGTAGAAAGGCAGGAAGCAATGCCGTTAATATTGTCATTAACAAATTATTGTTCAATAATTTAAACCTCCATGTTTTTAGAATGGCTATGTAATGTTATTCAACGCCACACCTGTTTAACTTAATTAAAAAATTCAACGTTAATAAATATTAATTATTTGAATATATTATTGTCATTCCAGACACCATCAGATTTTTCTCTTCAAATTTATTCACTAAGTCAACATAGACATCATAATGCAACTTTTTATATTTTAAAGATTTTTCATCAACAATACATGAAGTATACAACTTCTCTAGACATTGACTCTCCAAAACAGCAAGATATTCTTGTGGCTTCAGATAAGAAAACAAGTTATTTTTTATCCATGTTCTGCCATCATGCTCACTATGAGTAAATTCTCCAAACGAATCAAGATATTTATTATATTCATTTTTATCCAGCCTAATATGGTTATAGCCATTAATAAAATCATCCGAACCTGATATATGATCACCTCCCCAACTATACCAAAGAGGACCAAAATTAGAGTACAGAATCCCCCCCTTATTCAGCACTCTTTTTAATTCTATTATTGCCTTTGAAAATTGATTTATATGTTCAAAAACAGCATCCGATCCAACTATATCAATACTATCATTTTCAATAGTCTTTAAATCAATGATATCTGCCTGCAAAAATTCTATTTGAGTATTAAATTTTGTTTCATACTGTTTAATTCTCATTTTCCATGCTTTAGTATAATCAAAATAATCAATTGCAATAATTTTTTTAGGCTTATACTTTAACCAACTTTCTAAATCCTTTCCTGTACCAATACCAATTATAAGCACTGTAGAATTTTTAACAGCTCTGAACGTATTTATTCTACGCCTATGCGCATCATAATCATTGCCTCTCTGACCCAAAAAAATCTCATTCATACCCATATTTTTTACATGAGAGAATCTTTTTTCAATTGATTTACTTTTAATACTCAAGTAGGGAGGATATAAGAATTTTCGAACAATTTTTTTTAATTGTTCTTTGATATTATCTTTTTTTATCACAAAATTTATAGGTGTTTTATCTCCCATGGGTAAAGACATCTCTATCCTTTATATTGTTGATATAACTGTTTAACTCTATTTTGATAATTATCAGGCCTTAATTGATAAGCATTAAATGTTTTTTTAGCTTCTTTACTCATTTTCTGCATAACATCTCGATGATCATTTAAATATTCTATTTTTTCTTTTATTTGCTGGCTATTTCTAATATCAATAATATATCCTTCTTTAGCATCTGTAATGAAATCACCTGCACCTACATTTTTTGTAATTACAACAGGCAAAGAACAAGCTAAAGCTTCAAATACAACCATACCAAAACCATCATCTATAGATGGAAAAACAAAAAGATTGCATTGTTCATAAAAATCCTCCATATTTTCTAAATAACCTATAATCTCAATAGTATTATCACCTTCAATCAATTTCCATATTTTTGGTACACCCATCAATTCTGTTTTAGATGCTTTTAATAATAATTTTTTACCTGTAATTTGTAGCTCTTTCCATGCTTGAAGCAAATAAATAAATCCCTTTCTTAACACGCTACCACCAACCATACCAACGGTCAAAGTATCACTATAATAATTCCTATAATGCTCTTTTTTGGGCACAAAACTCGCGTCTAATGCAATATTATATAGCTTATCTTTATTTACTCCATTTTCTAGGAAACTATTAAGTGTATAATTTGAGCATACAATTACTTTGTCAGCCAAATCAAATTCTTGTATTACTCTTCGAGTAAATGAGTCACTGTAAGTTTTTCTATTTACCCCCAAATATTCAGCTTCCTTATCTAAGAGCTTGCTTTGAGTATGAGGGTGTGGACATGATTTTTCTACAAAGACAATACTTCCTTTTTTTTTCGCCTTTTTAATACTATATAATCCAAATGAAGACCATACATGTAAAATATCTGCCTCCCTCATAAATCTCGAAGATAAATAATCAAAAACTTTTACACTTTGCTCTCTTAAAAAAGAAGGTAATGCTATTTTAGTGATTGCTGTAAAAATATTAGCAAAAAGAGGTATAAAGTGAATTATATGTTGATCTTGTTTTTCAAGCCCCCATTTAGATTTAGGAGAAGATGAATATATGGATAATTTGTATTTATATTTCAAAAGAAGTTTGGCTAATTGAGCAGCTTGGAATCTTGTACCAACTAATATATTTACTTTCATTTCCTACCTTTGGTTTTTTGATATACATTGAGCAAAGATTTAAATTCACCGTAACTTAAAGCAACTTGTTCAAGCGCATAAACATAAGTCATTGTAAATAATTCTAAATATTTATTTCTAAAAGTGTGTCTTGCAAGTTCATATCCATGAATAAAAATAGGAAGAATCAGAATGATAAATAATAATCGTTTTATAAATTTTAAACTTGCGTACCAAGCAATTTTTTTAAAACTCCATTTATCTATAAACCGTCGTACCTGAGGCGTTCCCTCCCCTCTGCCAACCCTAATAAGCCAGAACTCTTTAAAGGTAGAAGGTGCAATATGATACACCACAATTTTTTCATCATATATTCCGTTACAATCATACTTTCTAAGCTCATCTATTAGCCTCACATCTTCCCCTGCAACAATTGGCACGATGAAATCAGATGGAAAAAGTGACGTTTTCATTAATATTTTTTTTCTAACAGAAAAACCTTCTGTCCAGAAATATTTAATTGTTTCTTTTCTTTTCTGATAAACTCCTTTATATATTCTATCTAAAACCCTCAATTCAATAAACCTAGAATACATCTCATCAAGGTTCTTAATTTTGTTATGGACAGACACCGCATCATAACCCATTTGATAATACACATTTATTGTATTTATAAAATCTACAGGTAAATGGACATCTGCATTTAAAATAATCACCACATCGCATTTTGATGCTTTAATTCCAATGTTTCTTGCCTCACTTCTTCCTTTTCTTTTTTTTGGTCTAATTAATTTTATCTTGTTTCCCTGATATCTTTTTATAATATTTGGCGTGTTGTCATTAGAATCATCGACAATAATAACATCATAATTATCATAATTTAATGAAGTTAAACATTTTAATGTTTCTTCAATATCTTTTTCTTCATTGTATGTTGGCACCACAATAGAGTAGCTAAGCTTACTGGACATTAATTACCATCTCCGAACTTACATCATAAAGATACATGCTCCTCACATTATCATTCATCGTATCAATAGAAATATATTTATCTTTAAACGACCATTTAGGATGCAAATCACATCTATTAGGAGAATTATCAAACTGTTTCATAGACATCAAGGAATCTACTACAATTTTTTTATTAGTTTTTATATTAAATAATATAAGCTGGGCAATACCTTTTTTGTCGGGATAAGTATCAGTTGCTATCCAATTGTTATCGTTGGGACAAAAACTAGGATGCCCATCTCTATCTAAATATTTAAGAAGAATTTTTTCTTTGTAGGAAGATTTATCGTTGAATAAAATATAACTATCGCCTGTAACTAAACTGCTAATCTTAGACGTACCATCAATAGCGTTGCCAGATACTATTTTTTTATATAATGGCAACAAAGGTTTAATAAAAAACTTACCTATATTTTTATACCTTCTTAAGACATTAATTGCATTTGGAGTACCTCCCCAACCAAATAATTGCGTATTGTTTCTCCAACAAAAATGACTCATTCGGCCACTATCATTTAATAAATATAAATCACTACCATCTACATTTGCAGTATAGAGCCTAGTATATATACCACCATCATCTATTTTCCATCGATGAAAAAAAGCAAATTTTTTGGTGTTAGGTGATATCATCATATGCTCAAGGTAATGAACACTATTTTCCATATTTTTAAGAGGTTTTATTTTTAGCACATCATTGATATCAATAATTTTTTTAATATTCTTATTTCCTATATTAAGAAAAAAAATCCCATCATTCTCTACTATATTTTTATTTTTACTTTGGTTATAAATTCCATCATAACTATAACCTCGTCTTACCCAATAATGTCTTTCATTATCAATGCACAAAGCAAACTGGCTATCTGAACTTAATGCATAAATAGCCATTGGTAAAATAGTTTTTTCTTCTTTTTTCAAATCAAAAATAATAGAAACGAATTTATCATCCACTATATCGTTATAAATAACTTGATCATTTTTATTACCAAACCACTGAAGCATACAACCTTGCTGCCAATTAAAAGTTTTAGTTACAGCAATTGGATAAAAAACACCATCATTTTTTTTTAAATTAAAATAGCCAATCCTTGCTTCATTGTCTTTATGAGGGATATTGTCTATAAAATCAACCTCCAATGCTAAATATTTTGTTGCATCTAGACTAACGGGTGACTTGTCATAATATCCAAAAAAATAGTCTCTATCTCTAGGCGTTTTAAATATTGGTTTTATCACTCTTAATTTTCTCACTCCTTCACATATTCGAAAGCATTTAAAATTCCTTTGACATTCTCTTGATAATTCCAGTTTTGAATGATATCAAATGATTTTTTACCCATTTTTTTTATACTATCTCTATTTTTATTGAAATAGTCTATTTTTTGGGCAATAGCATTAATATCTCCAACTTGAGTAATAAATCCATTCTCGCCTTCTTTTACCAAATCATATGCTGTCCCTACGACATTCGAAACAATAATAGGTAACCTAAAATTCATTGCTTCGTTCATTGCCTTTGGAGAAGGGTCGTAATCAGAAATTATAATATTTATATCAGAAATCACATAAAATTTTGATATTTCAAGTTGACTTTTAAAACCTGTAAAGATTGCATTGAGGTTATTTTTATCTACAAAATCTTCCATTCTCTTTCTTTCAATACCATCACCAACAAAGATGATTGTAATGTTTGAGTTGCATATTTTTATCATGGCATTAAGCAAATCAAATGGCCGTTTCCTTGTTGTAAACCGTGCTGAAAATAAAATAACCATATTAGAGCGATCTATACCTAACTCTTTTTTTATGTCAGTTATATTATTTATATTTTTTTCTCTTTCTGCTTGAAAAAACTTATTATTTACTGCACAGGGTATGAAAAATAGTTTCTCTCCATTTACTTTATAAAACTTTATAAAATCTTTATTTCCTGAGCATGAATATAAAACAGCATCGCATGATCTAAAAAATCTTGTTAATATGAACTTTTTAGCAATCTGTTTAAATGATTTTTTATTTTCAATGCCCTTTAAAACAGACTCACCTCTCCAAACAATTTTTGTACCCGTTAATTTAGAAGAAAATAATGTGAGCCAGGCCGTTAGACTTTCGTACCCATGAATCAATATAACATCATATTGTTCTTTTTTAAGTTCTAAATAAATTCCTGGGTTAACTCTTGATAAAAAGCCAGATCTTGCATCTATAGTATAGTTCTTTAAAAACTTATAGTTGTAGCCTTTCACTAACCATTTTCCGTATGAAAAGCTCGTTTTAAACTCCTTGCTATAGGTGTTTTTTAAGGATAAATCATCCCCAAAAAGAACTGTATTATTTAAACATGCGTTAGTTTTATTAATATACGTTTCAAGCTCTCTAAAAATTGGAGTCTGATACATTATTGGATGAATAGCGTATATAGCAGATTTATATGATTTAATAGTCAAACCTTTTTTTTATTTTTTTAGCTGGATTACCTGACGCATAGCTATTTTCTGGCAAATCAGATAACACAATAGAATTAGCCGTCACAAAAGTATTTTTACCCATTGCTCCACCAAAAACAATTACGTTTAAGCCAATCCAGCATCCTTCTTCTATTAGAATCGGCGACTCTATGCATGATATACAACCATTTTTTATCATAGAATTTGCATAAGTAATTAATGATAAATTATTTTTATCAAATGGATAATGTGAATATGAATAAATAGAAACTTTTGATGAGGTAGTGACCTTATTACCAATATCCAATCCGCCATAACCTTGAATAATATTAAAAGAACCTATTTGTATTTCGTTACCAATATTAATAGAGCCAATATTAGATATAAATTTGCTATTTATTTTTTTGTAAATTAACCTATTATTTATTTTTTCGCCTAATGGTCGTGCAGTTATAATTGAATACGGTAAAAACCAAACATTATTACCTACACTAATATTTTCAGGATTATGAAATATTACTCCTTCATCGATTTTAACATTACTACCACAAGTTTTAAATCTTCTTTTGTAATATACAAATCTCATTCTCTGCCCTATACCACCAGAAATATTTCTCATCATACTTTCAGCGATAGATAAAAGTATTCTTTTTAACATATATCATTATCCAACATTACTTTACTTTTTCCAGCAACTGTTTTTGGCTCTTGATTCATTTGCTCTAACACTATACATTCTGAGTTCATTTTCGGAAATTCTTTTAATATCTCACTATCGAAATATGTCTTTAAACTTTCCAAATTCAAATCAATATCTGAAACAATATATATTCGTATTCCTTTGCTTAATTGTCGATAGTGCAAAGAATAAATATTTGAATAGTTTTTTAAAACATGATCAAAAAATATTGTACTAATTTGTTGCACATCTCCATCTCTAAATGGAATATTTAAAATATTTCTTATTTTTCCATTTATTTTAGATAAACTAAGAACAGAATTATTATACCTAGTTTTAACGTGCACATTATCTTCAGAGCTATAATTAATGAGAGGAAAAATTTTATTGCTCAAAGTAGTTAAATGCAACTCTTCATTTTCGTTTGTAGTAACTATAAATGAGTCCCAAAAAACTCTAATATTATTGGTTTCAATATATGAATAAGCAATTTGCCCCGTTTCAGCCATTCCATACTCTTGAATTACAGAAGAACAAAATATTTTTTCAATCATACTAATATCTATATCTGTAACTGTTTCAGATGTCAGAATTATACCTTTCAAATTATTTTTTACATGCTTTATATTATTCGACTCCAAATGCTTACATATCTTATAAAGATTTGAAGAATAGCTAATTATAACTTGAGGTAAAATTTTAATAATATTTTGATAAAATACTTCAATATTTTCATAGCGTAATGAGTAACTACTCACCCTAGTGGTATTAATCAAAAAATCACTAAACTCTCTTTTAAAGAGGGCAATATATTTTCTAAACCCTTTTCCAAACAAATGTGAATGCCCCCAGAACATTAATATATTATCAAATGGTCTAATACCCCACCAGCTACGGCCCAGATAACCGTTAGCATAAACCTCGTCTAGCTCAATATTTGTAGTCGGAAAATTAGTTGTTATTCCACTTGTTCCACCAGTAGTTACTATACAAAAATCTTCCAGATTTTTAAAGATTAGCTCCTGATTATTGTGAATATCTTTTTTTGTTAAAATAGGAAAGTTTATTAAATCATTTATACTTTCTACTTGCTCTGGTAGATCATGCTTTTTTTTCCATTCTATGTAAAACGGTATATTTGTATATGCATTTTTCCAGGTTTTGTTAAATATTCTAATTTGATACTTGACTATATCTTCTTCTAAAGTCAAATTATCATATAGTTTAATTTTTTCTGTTAGAAGTTTTAGTCTTTTCTTAAATAAGATATTTGAAAGTAAATATTCCTTAATCATTTTACTTATCCAATATGCTAGCAATATTTACAGAATACTGATGCCATGTAAATTCATATAGATAACATTTTAAACTTTTATATGTGACATTTGGTTGCTCATTTAAAGATAAAGCTAATGTTTTACTCGTATTCTTTATATCAGGCTGTGTAATATACAGATATTTTGCATCTAAAAAAAATCTATCTACATCTGTTTCATTACTCAACAATACTTTTGTATTCATAGCAAGAGATTCATACATTGTAATTCTATAATCCGCCCAATCTATTGATACAAAAATATCTGCCATTGCGTACCAATCAAGTAACTCATTTTCTGAAATAAAGCCTAAAAACTCAACATTTTCACTAATATTAAGTATATTAACAAGATTTTTTAACTTATTTGTTTCTGGACCTCTACCACCAATAAGAAATATCGATTTTGGCTCTATTAATAAATATTCTTTAAAAGCATGTAAAAGTTTATCTATTCTTTTATTTTCATCTAATCTTGCAATAGTTAAAATTTTATGTCGAAATTTATTATACTGACTAAAGTTTTTCGTAACTTGGTATTCAAAAATAGATTCTTTTATTGCACCGCAAAGCACATAAGCATCTATACCAAACAATGTTTTCTTTTCATACTGAGCATATTTTGATAATACGAAATTAATTTTAGACCTTTTTATCGCTTTTATAGAAATAAAAGCCTTTAAATTAATATATAATTTTTTAGAAAAAGACATATTTAGATATATTTGTCTAAATCTATCAGCACCAAAATTACTTTCCAACATTTTTGCAAAATGTTTTTTTTGAAATAATGAATATTTATCAGTTTCATTAAACGACATGAAAGAAGGGTGATGAATATGTAAAGAATATTTTATATTCGTAAACAATGAGGCAACATACATCTCAATATGTCCAGATGCACATAAATAAATTGCTTGTTTATTTTTTTTAATATATAAAATCAATTTTATTATAGATAAAAACCAGTTCCAATCACCTAGTTCTATCTTGTTATTCGTATTAATTTCTTCACCGAATAATGCATCATTTGAAATTTTCAATGAAACAATATCAACGTCATATCCTAAAGCAGAAAACTCAACATATTCATTTACTAACAGTCGTTCTGCTCCCCCTGGCTCAATCAGTTTTTTATAAAATAAAACAATTTTTTTCATTATTCAACAAACAACTCATGCAAAGCATTTGATACATCAATCGCTTGATCTGAAGTTAAAGCCAAGCCACTGGGAATATAAAAACCTTTTTCATAAATGGTTTCACTATTTTTTAACTTATCTTCTAAAAACAACCCCATTTTATTAAAAACTGGTTGCTTATGCATAGGATAAAAAAATGGCCTACTGCCAACTTTATATTTTTTGAGTTTATTCATAATATCTCTTGCATTTTTTTTTTGATCATTCTTAATCACTATAGTATAAACCCAATAAATATTTTCACAATAACTAGTACTTTTCAATGGTAAATTTATTGCTGAAATATCTTTTAGTAACTCATTATAAGTTTTTCCTATCCATCTTTTTTTATCCACTATTTTATCAATATTTTCAAGTTGCGCCACACCTAGCGCTGCTTGCATATTTGTCATTCTATAATTGTAACCCAATGATTCGTGGACAAACCTATTTTCTCCAAAACAAAGGTTTCTAAGACTTTTTAACCTAGCATCTATCTCTGTATCATCACACAAAACCATACCACCTTCACCCGTGGTAATATGCTTATTAGGATAAAAGCTAAAAATACTTACATCACCAAAACAGCCACACTTCTTATCTTTGTACTCTTGACCATGCATTTGAGCAGCATCTTCAATAATTTTTAAATTATATTTTTTTGCTAACAGCAAAACAGGATCCACATCAACAGTTAACCCAAAGATATGGACAATCATAATTGCTTTTGTTTTTGTTGTAATTTTTTCTTCAATATCTTCTACTATCATATTGAAAGT
>Ga0233443_1002379_pt1 | contig 14441 bp, 12 predicted proteins | sample SI_123_September_2_FD_182784 | JGI IMG/M metagenome (GOLD analysis project Ga0233443, IMG submission 182784) | Seawater microbial communities from Saanich Inlet, British Columbia, Canada - SI_123_September2016_200_MG | ecosystem: Environmental > Aquatic > Marine > Inlet | place: Canada: British... | reverse complement strand
ATTGGAGAATGTATTATTCTCCAATAAATAGTTAAAGCATAAGAGCAATGATGCTGTAACCATGAAAAAATGTAAGCAGAAGCTAAAAGCTTCTGGCTTCAGTGAAAATCACACGTATGCCATCGATTCTTGGTTTTGCAGATTGAATATGTTCTGTGACTTGATCCATTTTGACCTGGAAGTGTTCAATTTCACCATGGTTCATATTTGGGTTTACACTGGCTAAATATTCCAGTCTTTGCTTTTCCTCATTTAACTGCGCACTAGCATTTTTAAGAGCCTCTTTGATTTGCGGAGTGGCCCAGTCTATGGATTCATCGCCAATTCTTTCCATAATGGGGTTGATAAACTGAGCCATTCTCTCGCCATCTCCAGGAGTTTCATGAGGGCTCAGTTCCCTGAGTACACTTGGGTCACTCAGGTGGGGACTGTTTTCAATATCCTGACCTTTGTGATTCACCACGAAGGATTTTATTTTTAAAGGTAGGTACCTATCAAGCTCTAAACTTTTTGGTCCAGAGGCTTGTAATACCACAGAGACTTCCACCAAAGCTCCGGCACCATAAGGTGATTCTTGCCATTTACAAAGGGCAGCAACACCTTCGTTTCTGTCAAGAAGCAGACTTAATGATTCTTCCGCAATTTGATGGTCTTGAGATACAAAAGTTACATCCTCGCGTTCTAAGGCCACGGCCCTGTCAAAAGCAATAACCGTATCTTCTTCGGAGCTGATACCAGGGAAGTTTTCTATAAAGCTAAGTGACTCACCGTTAACAATGATGGTGCCTCTGTCATCAAAATCTTTATATTGGATGCCATAGTGATCAAACAATGCTTTTATAAATAATTCCAGAGCTGGATCATCATCTTTATCATCAATGTTATCTACTAATTGGTGTCCTTTATCCTCATTAAAGGAATTGATATCCATCAATACATCTACGCTCTCAGCCTGAGCCTTCCTTACACGAGTGGTTTCTTTTTTTGTATCTTCAATAAGTTGGTCTAAAGCGGATTGATTATCATTGTTTGTATGTTTATCAAATTTATCAGATAGAGTTTCAATTTGCTGGGCAAATTTTTCGAAAATAATATCTGCACCATTCCAGGATTGCTCAAAACAATTTAATCCTTCATGGTACCACCTAAAATACACTTCTTCAGAGCTTTGCTGGGTCCATAATGTGTGCACCTTAATATTTTGGTTTTGGCCAATTCTATCTAGACGACCAATTCTTTGTTCCACAAGGTCGGGATGCATTGGAAGATCGAAAAGCACTAGGTTGTGACAAAACTGAAAATTTCTTCCTTCGCCACCTATTTCACTACACACAAGAATATTTGTTTTACTGCTTTGAGCAAACTGGGCAGCCTCTATATCTCTTTCTACAATGGATAAATCTTCATGAAAGACCGATATTTTATATTGAGAATTAGCATGAAACCAGCGCTGAATTTTTAAAACTTGATTCTTTGAAGAACAAATAATCAGGGCTTTTTCTTTACCCAGCTGAGAGCAAAAGCCATCCAGCCATTTCATACGATGGTTAAGACCGGGTTCAATAATTACAGATTTTAAAATACGTTGAGGAAACCCTTTTAACCGTTCTCGTCGATTTCTAAAAAAGACTCTGCCTGTTCCATGTCTATCAACAAGCGCACGCAAAACAACACCCTTGTTCGGAGAGGGAAGGTTGAAAAGTTTTAAAAGGCTAGTGTCCTCAGGAAACATATGGGTTAAATCTTTTATCATTTTTTTGCTAAAACCATCTGTTTCAATTTTGTGGGCAATTTTTGCAAGTTCTTTCATTTCAGAGGCTTGCTCACTAAATACAGAAAAATCATTAAAGCGTTCGGCATCAACAAGATTCAGTAGAGAGAACTGAGATTCAAGCCCATACATCCTAGGAGTGGCTGTTAAAAGTAAGAGGCCTCGTGTTTTTTGACTGAGCCCTTTTACTAAACTCCAATTTGTGATTTGGTTATCCTCATCTGGTAACTTCAAATGATGAGCTTCATCTACAATAACTAGATCCCAATCCACAGAGAGAGCTTGTTGCATATACTCGGGGTTAGCTAGTAGAAACTCAGAGGAACAAATAGCTCGATTAATTATGCTAAATGCACTTTGCCCTTGAGAAGCTTCTTCCTCTTGGCAACGGTCGAGATCTAGTACAGTTAACAATTCATTAAATCGACGAAACATCTCTGCTAACCATTGGTGGGTTAAAGATTCAGGCACAAGAACAAGAACTCTCTGGGCACGACCTAATGATCGCATGCCACTATAAATCAAGCCAGCTTCTATGGTTTTACCTAGTCCCACTTCATCAGAAAGTAAAACTCTAGGGTTTGCCTGAGCTAAAACAGTTTTTGCTATATAAAGTTGATGAGCCATGGGGGTGACTCTTGGACCCACAAAGCCCATTACTCCAGAGGCGCGAGATTCACCACGTATTTGCCAAGCCTCTTTTCGTAAATCAAAAGCATGAAAATGGCTAAATTGGCCTGCTAAAAACATATCTAAGGTTCCAAGATCACTGGCTTGATCCCCAAGTTCCCATTCCCAGAGTTCTTTTTCTTCACCGACATATTTATATAACCCATCTTCATCCACAGCTTGCTCCACACTAAAGGTGGATCCGTCAGGTAAGTAAGCTGTGTCACCTGGATGCAGAATATATCGTTGAATAGGACTACCAGATAGAGTGTTGTAAGAACGTGATTCTTCAGTAAGAGGAAAGAAAATATTAACTCTACCTTGGCTGGTGGCAGATTTAATTAGCCCCACGCCAAGATCTGGTTCTGTTCGGCTTACCACTCTTTGATTTTTTTTAAACATGTTTACCTACTGAATCTGTTATTAATAATCATTTTTTTACAGTTTGGAAGATCAAAATAACATAGCTCATCAACTGTATCTACACACAATTTTACTTTTACAGTTCTTGAGCATGGAGAGCCCAGGCTAAAAATATGTAAATATTACGTAAAATAAGAATTAGGGGCCATATACTGGTCTGAACTTGGGTAGAAAATTACAGGGTTCTTATTAGTAATAAGAATATGAGTAAAATGGTGGTAATAAGGCATATGCATTATTAGAGTCATACGTGATTTTAAAATATATTGGAGAGCTAGTTTAATGGAAAAAGATACTTGTATTGTTTGCTGTACTAACAAAACGGCGATCCTTTGTGATTCTTGTGACCAACACAGTTGTAAGCATTGTTGTTATTTTATTGATGAAGATAGCTTTGAACTTTTTAAATTCCTACCAGATAGCATGAGAGGTAAGGCATTTTGCCCCAATTGTTATAATGATAATGTCGCAGATGAGCTAGAGCAGTTCCAAGAGGCATTAATACGAGCCAAAGATGTGGATGTTTATGGCGTAGAGCAAAGCTCGGAAACTAGGTTGATGCGTAGGACGGCAAAATTGTTAAAAGTTCAAGATTGTGACGATCGTAAAGAAGCTTTAATGCACCTAGCGTTCAGTGCTGCTAGAGATGGTTTCAAAACCATCGTAGATGTTGATCTAAAGTCAACAAAAGTAGGTAAGGGCACATATAAAAAATTAATTTGGAGTGGAACAGCGGTGCCCTTAGACCCTCATGCTCGCAGGTAAGTACTTTGGGAAATATTTTATATCAAAAGCAACGATAACTGAATAATTACCAGTCTATGGGAAAGTAGTCCTTAAGAAACTTGCCACACCAGTGCTTGCCAGTGTTAATGCCATCAAAAAATGGATCACAAACTCGGGCAGCGCCATCAACGATGTCCAGTGGTGGCTGAAAGTCATGTAGTTCCTGTTTCTTTTTTGACAGAATGTCGGGGTCTTCGTCAGTGACCCAGCCGGTGTCCACAGCATTCATAAATATTCCATCTTTGGCAAAATCTGCGGCAGAAGTATGGGTCATCATGTTTAGTGCTGCTTTAGCCATATTGGTATGTGGGTGACGGTCAGCCTTTTTGAAGCGATGAAACTTACCCTCCATGGCTGATACATTTACAATATGCTTTTTACCAGTATTCTCTTTTCTCATTAAAGAAACTAGGCGGTTTACAAGAACAAAGGGAGCCACAGAATTAACTAGCTGAACCTCTAACATTTCAGGAACCTGAATTTCTCCTAGACGTAGTCTCCAGCTATTTGTTTTTCTTAAATCCACCTGTTGAAGATCTGCATCTAATTTCCCATGGGGAAAGACATCTTTTACAACTAAAGAGTTATCGAAACTATATGGGATTTGAGAAAGTTCTGCCGAGGCTCTTATACCCACACCAGGCGCTTTGTTATGCCAAGCTACAGGTAGATTTTTGTTTTCAACATTTTTATCTTCTAATTGGTAAATAAAAGAATTATGTTTGCTCAATAATGATTGTGTGTCATTAGAAAGTTCACTAGCTAACAAGCGCTCGTTAGACATTAGGTGGGAGTAAAAACCACTGGGACGACGGACTGTTTGAGCAGCATTATTTATTAATATATCCAAACGATCATAATTTTCTTCAACGTAACGAGCAAAAATTTCCACACTAGGAGTGTGTCTTAAATCCAAACCATAAATTTGTAATCGATGTCCCCAGTCTTTAAATCCAGGATCTTTGGCATACCTAATTGCGGAATCTACAGGAAATCGAGTAGTTGCTATGACAGTGGCACCTGCTTGTAGCAAGAGAACAGTGGCCTGATAACCAATTTTTAAACGAGAACCTGTAATCAAAGCCACTTGTCCGGTAAGGTCGGCTTTTTGGTACCTTTTAAAATAATTTAAATCGCCACAAGGTTTACACATACTATCGTAAAAATGATGAACTTTAGTGAATTTATCCTTACATACGTAGCAATTATGCTCGGAACTATACTCACGATCTTTAGGTGGATTATCTGCACCTTCAATTTTTGCTGGAGCAATAAAAATATCAGTTTCTCTGGCGGATCGAATTCCGGTGGCTTTTCGCGCCATTTTATTTACAAGGCGGGTTTTTTGATTTTTGAGGTGGCTTTTGTCAGCTCGTCGTTTTCGAATTTCAGTTCGGTCAGGGCGCGATATAATACCTGATGCCTTTAGCATATCCACGCGTTGGTCTTCACTAAGTAGGCTTAACTGCTCACTTTTTTCTGAAAAACTTTTCAGCACCTGAATGGCCATACTAATCTCTTCAGAGGTAAACTCAGCTTCTATATCTTTTCTTTTATCATCCATGCCTGGAGAATTAGCACATTAAAACAAGCTTGTCGAAAGATCTATAAAGACTTAAGCCTAGCCGGGTAAAAAAGTCTAGTTTGAAGTAAAACTTCTGATGATGATTAAAGCCTTAGGAAATTGGGTCGATATGTAGTGGGTGTATATCTGAAGGAGATAAATCATGAAGCTATTACTTATTCTATCTACATTATTATTTTGGGCCCAAGCCAGTTCGGCTGATGAAAAAACTCCAAATGGCAAATATGCTGGTTATGACTTCCATTGGGATAGCGCTAAGAAAAAAGGAATTTGTATGAGTAAAACCAAAAAAAGAGGATTAAATCCACTTTATGTTGGTCCATGTGGTGACCTTCGGGGCTTAGATCTCAGTGACTATGACTTAAGTGGAAAGGATTTGTCAGGTTCCTTCTTAGATGGAGTGAATTTTGAAGGGGCAAATTTTAATGGAACTGATTTAAATTCAGTGAAAGCTAGAGGAACGAATTTTTCAAAATCAAAAATGAATGGTGCCGACTTATCCTGGGGAATTTTGTCAGGATCAAATTTTAATAGTGCTCAACTTAATGGAGCCAATTTTTATAACTCAAATCTTAGTGGAACTAAAATTAAAGATGCTGAGCTTAGCGGAACTAGGTTCCAGAAATCTAATATTAAAGGTGCACACTTAGAGTCAAATATGAAATCTATTGTAGTCACAGGAGCGGCATATACTTCTGGCACTAAATTTGATGAATCAGTAACATCAACTCATAGAAAAGCTATGGTGAATGCCTCTACAAATGCAAGGGCAGCTGCTGATGATGATTTGTCTAATGACGAAGGCCGTACACCAGCTTCAAAATAATAAATTATTTAGTTTGGTTTTATACTACCAAGAAAATATAAATCTTATTTGTTATTTAATTAATCAGGACAAGCGCAACTTCCCTTTTCAATTAAGACCTTAAAGTCCCTTAAGAACTGTTGCCCTTGGCTGTGTTGCAGAAATTCATGTGATGGAGACTCTATATGCAGCGGAATTATGGTTTGTAGAATAGGGTCATAAGTGGTTGCAGCTAAATCGATGGCATACAGATTAGTTGTATTCACCTCATTAGTTCGAGCTTTGAAGACGATACAGGTTCCTAGAGAGTCAACTTCCTTAACTAACCAAGAAGCCATCGTCTTGTTGGTTAGAGAAGTTGGCATTTTGCAAGTTTCTTGAGGAGTGGTGTGTTTCAATTGATTATTAATATCATTTTGAGCAAATATTATTGAAGAAAAGAGTATACATAGTGATATTGCAATGTTGCGTTTCATAAATCTCCTAGTTGAGTTTCTATGAATGATTGCCATATGTGTGCCATGTAAATTTTAGAATTATTTAACAGGAAATGAGCTAAACAATGAAATGTTGATTTTTTTGTTTAAATTTTTGACGTTTGATTTAGCTAAATGAAACAAAATTGGGTCACCAACAAGTGTTCAAATTGCTTAATAATATAGCATAAAAGTCCTCTAATAAGTATTTTTTAAATTTTTCCATGCATTTGTAGTTAGTATGAAGCAAAAGGAACTTACTTAATGAGTTGGTAGATAACAATAAAGTGAAGTATTGCCCCAATGATTGTAAAAATATGAAAAACTTCATGATAGCCAAAGATTCTTGGCCACAAGTTTGGTTTTTTTAAGGCATAAAATACTGCGCCAGCTGTATAGGTGATGCCACCAGAAATAATGAGCCATAAATTAGTACTTCCTAAAGAAACTTTAAGTTCAGAAAGGTAAGGGAAAGTGATCCAACCCATTCCAACATAAAAAGCAGCTGAAAGAAATTTCGGAGCTTTGATCCAAAAGATAGATTGTAGGATTCCCAAAAGTGCCACTGCCCACATGACAATGATAAATTGATTTCCAGATTTGGCAGAAATTGTAAGGAGAAAAAGTGGCGTGGCAGTACTAGCAATTAAAACAAATATGGCAGCATGATCTAAGCGTTTTAGAAAAGCTCTTGGTTTAGGCTCCCAGTGGGGGCGATGGTATATGGCGCTTACTCCAAGCATCATTAAAAGCCCTATGGAATATATAATGCTGGCTATGAGACTCATGTTGTTTGAGCTTTTTGCCATAAGTAATATGCAGGCACCTAAAGCTGTATAAAAGGCTTCTTGGTGGAAGTAACCACGTAAAAGAGGTTTGGTGGATCGCTTTTTAGTATTCATAGGCTTACCATAGACTTTCTTTGGATGAGGAGCACCTTAATATCAATAAATTTGAAGAAAAAACAAGTTATTGCACCTAAAACAACGATGTTGCAGTTAAAGTCCTTTAAATATGTCTATTGAGTCACTTTAGAACACCGAGTAGATAATGAAGATAATAAATAAGTAGGCCATAGCTAAGATGCGCCACATAATATTAGCCTTGTTCATTCTCATAAAAAATAGAAAAACCAGTAAAAACTTAAACACAGCTAATGGAAAAATGACTCCTCTACCCAGGTGAGAATTCGTCTGCGCTTCAAATTGTAAATAACTCAGGACTGTTAAGCAACATAAAGCTGCCCAGACGATGGTGTCTTTGAGCCAAAAATTGGTTTTTAAGTCTTTCACAAATTTTCCTTTTTAGAGTAAGTAGATTATTGGAAAAAGAAGTATCCATATGATGTCACACATATGCCAGTAGACCGCTACTGTATCAAAGTTAGTATCCCCTTCTGAATTATGCTTATTGGAAAAGAACAGATATGAAAAGTAAAAAAGTATAATTATACCCACAAGTACATGAGCTGCATGGAACCCTGTGAGTAACCAATAGACATCATAAAATGAATTCACACCAAGATTTAAACCAGCATCCATTTTTTCTTTATATTCAGAGAGCTTAATGATTAAGAATGCAATACCAAGAGTTGCAGTGATAAGAATTAAGAGAGCAGTAGTTTTGGAGGAAAACTGCTTGTAGCCTCGGTTTGCAATGGCGAGAACATACCCACTGGAGATCAGGAGAAGAGTGTTGATCGTAGCTAATTGTTGATTAAGATGAGCTTGAGATTCGTAGAATAAATTGGGTTCTTGGTTTTTTAAATAAAAATAAACACCAAAGGCCATACCAAAAACAAGGAGTTCTAAGACCACAAACATCCAGATCATTAGCCCTCCATGGGGATAGAATAAACTAGATACATCCTTGCTAGGTGCGCTTAAATCAACAGTAGTTTCATTCATAAGATAATTCCTAAACGTCAAGAAAGAGCACTGTAACTGTATCATGTTTCATAAGCTAGTAATAGTTTATGAGTAAAATCAGTATTAAATTAAATTTTGAGATTTATAAATCTAGTGTTATAACAGTTGAGACTGATAATAGGGAGTTTGAATGTCTGAAGTAAAAAGTGAATCGGAAACACCAAAAGGTGATTTAGCTATTCGAGTATTAGCTATGCCAGAAAACACGAACCCTGCAGGTGATATTTTTGGAGGCTGGGTTTTATCGCAAATGGATATTGCTGGTGGGTTGGTAACTAAAAGATTTGCTAAAGGTAGAACGGTCACGGTTGCTGTGGAGTCCATGGTGTTTCATTTACCGGTTCTTGTGGGCGACACCCTCTGTTGTTATGTGGAGATTTTAAAAACGGGTAGAACCTCTATTACTGTAAAAATTGAATCCTGGGTGACTCGCCAGTACAAAGAAGGTCGGGAAAAAGTAACTGAAGGCATCTTTACTTACGTGTCTGTAAGCGAAGACAGAGTACCCCAGCCTTTTCAAGATAGCTATGAAGAATGATTAAGGTTTATTTTTTATGTGTTAGGCGTTCAAAGACGAGAAGTCTGTTGTTTGCTGGCATTTCATGATCCTTAATCATTTTAAAGCCACTGCTTTGCATAGCTTTTAATATATCTTCATAATTTCGTATACCAGATTTTGAGTCCTTACTTTTTAAGAGTTGGTCAAACTCATCATTACTTGGACTTGTGAACTTCCCTTGATAATTAAAAGGGCCATAGAAAAAACATAAAGAGCCGGCTCTAAGCCTTTTTCCTAGTAGTTTAAAAAGAGTTTTTGCTTCTTTCCATGACATAATATGTAGAGTATTAGCTGTAAAGATGTAATCAAAACTCCCTTTTGGGAAATCATCTACTCCTATTTTTAATGTTTCTGGGCCATGAATATTACCGAGTTTATTTTCTTTTAAATAAGATTTTATTACTAAATGATTGGCTTTTACGTCAGAGGTCACCCACTGCAAAGTTTTATTGTGTTGGGCCAAGTATATGGCATGTTGCCCAGTGCCACTACCAATTTCTAAAAGCCTTTTGTTCTCCTGAATATATTCGTTCAAAACATTAAGTATTGGTTCTTTATTTCTATCAGCTGAAGGTGAAAATGCCATTTTTTTATTTTGTTCCATGTTTACTCTCAATATTTCATTTGTAGTAGTAGTACTACATTAGGGTTGAAATAAGCTTTTGTTATTAATATTTAATACTTAATTGATTAGGAGTCATGCCGAAATTACTGACTTAAAGAAAATTAAAAACGCATTGCATCTTCTGTAAAAAAGCTTCTGTGCTATGTTAAATACTTAGTGTTTTATAAGGACTATTAAATTGAATAAAATGAATGAGTGGAATATTGGCGAGAACATAACAATAGCTGAAGTTGATAAGTTTCCCGTGGGTCTATATAATGCCCAAGCTCGTTCCTATTTAATGAAAGACTACCCCATGCTCCCTTGGCGTAAGCACCTAACTGTAAATGAGCTGGATAAAGTTGAACTACTTAAGACAAACGTTCAAGGAAAGTATGAACTGAGGCTAGCCTTGTTAAAAGATGATGAGCTTATTGGTTGGACATATGGATGGCAGGATTCCTTTGATTATGCCAGCTTTTTTATGGGTGCATCAGTGGTTTTGCCTCACTATCGAAATCGAGGTTTGTATACTCAATTGGTTCAAAAGGTTATTGAAATTACGGATAAACTTGGATTTCAGTCTATTTGGTCTACCCATATAATGATGAATAATCCAGTGATCGTTGCAAAGTTAAAATTAAAGTTTCATATAAATGGTTTTGAATCTAATGTAAATTATGGAAATCTTGTTAAGTTAGCTTATCATCATAATGATTTAAAAAATAGGGTCGCCAACTATCGAGCTGGAGCAATTGCCGACGATGAAATCCGAGATATAATTTTAGGAAAATAACTTATCAAAAAGGTCATCATATTAGTAATGACCATTTGGGCGTGATATTACTACCAGTTAGACTTTGCAAGCACTTTTGATATTTCTTTTCTAAACTGACTGTGGCAAGCGACGCAACTATTAGTCATTGCAGCTTGAGTTTTAAGTATCCCATTTATATCTTTTTTCTTAGCAAAATTTTCCATAGACATAGCAGAGTTATGAACTACCGCATCGACTTTTTTAAATTGCTTCATTCTAGGCCCTAAAGTTTTAATGACAGTTGGAAGTTGACCTTTAGGTTTAGGATGATTGGCGATAATATGAGCAGCAGCTTCTATGGCAGAATAATCCTCATAAAATATAGCATTATTTAGAGTGGTTACTGCTCGAGCAAGGTCTCTCATCACAGACTTAAGTGTTGGATGTTTAGTCTGATTGGCCTGAGCTACGCTAAAGCTTAAAAATGTAAGTAATATTAATATGCTAGTTCGTTTCATTTTGATTCATCCTTTATTAAAATTTGCTTTATAGTTACACACGTGTATAATTACACATGTGTATAACTAAGTCAATAGGGGCGATTTTGTGACCAGACAGGCATCGGGTACAGATAGAAAATTAATATTCGAGGGACGTAAGCTTTTAGTAAAAAAAGGTGCATCGTCCCTTAGTATAAGAGAGTTGGTAGATAAAGCCAGTGTTAATTTAGGACTGTTTAATTATTATTTTAAAACAAAAGATAATTTTGTGGAAATAGTTTTAGAAGAAATATATCACGACTTTATTACTGACCTTGGTCAGACGGAATCGGGGGAAGGATTAGAAAAGCTAAGGGTCCAGCTTTTAGTCACAACAACCTTTGCACGCGATAACCGAACGCTAATTTTATCTCTATTTGGTGATGTCTTAAATGAGGAAAAAGTAGTGCAGAAGTTTGTTCGAACTAAAATGAGAAAACATTTAGTGATTTTAGGGAAAACTATAAAACAGTGCCAAAAAGACGGCTTGATAATAGACGCCCCCCTGCCATTATTAATTACTCAAATAGCAGGCAGCATTGGGTTATCAAACTTAATTCCAGAGTTTTTAAAACGTTTGGGGATGTCTAAGGCGTTTAATATTGGTTTAGGGGCTTTAAGTAAAAATTTAGCTACAGACAAGGCTTTGAACCAGAGAGTGGATATTACATTAAAAGGGCTGACTATTCAGCATTAGGGGAAAGAATGAAAGAGATTTCACTATATTTTATTAGACGACCAATATTAGTCAATTTTATACTGGTACTCAATTTTGCACTTGGCGGATATTTTTTATATAAAATCCCCAAGGAGTCTTTCCCAGCGGTTTCTATGAATCAAATTATTGTTGTGACAAAGTACCCGGGGGCATCGGCAAGAGACGTGGAACTAAATCTCACGACTAAGATTGAGGACCGGCTATCTGAAATTGGAAAGATAAGAGAATTCAGATCAAGCTCCATAGAAAGTGTATCTCGTGTAACAGTATTTGCTGATGATGATCTTAATGAACTACAATTTAAAGATTTAGTTGCAGATGTACAAACTGAGATTGATAAAATTGATGATTTTCCAGCTGATATTGATGGCTTGCCTATTATCACAAGTGTGACTACAGAAGATCGTCCAATTATGGAAGTTGCATTTACAGGTGAGTATAGAAATTTAAGGGGTATTGTTCCAGGCATAGAGAGAGGTCTTAGGAAAATTTCAGGGGTATCTGGTGTAAATACGGTGGGACTTGCTGATGAAGAAATTCATATTGAAGTGGATGCTATAAAAGCGCTAGAGAAAGAAATTGATTTAAATACAGTTTTTCAGTCAATAAATGCACGAAATCAAGTGGGAACAGGCGGGACATTAGAGTCATTTGTCTCACAAAAGAAAATAGTTTCATTTAACAAGTTTGAACATGCCGACGATGTACTAAATACTATTATACGAATGTCCCCAGATGGTCAGGGTGTTTATTTAAAAGATGTTGCAGGAATCAGTTATCATGCCAAGGACGAGAAGCTTATTGTTAGAAATAATGGAGAAAGAGGCGCAACAATATTGATTGCCATTCGTAGTGGAATGGATCAATTAAAGGTTTCAGATAAGCTTAAAGCATATTTAGATGGAATAAAATTTCCAGCAGGAGTTAAGTATCAAATAAATAATGACGTGTCAGACAAAGCGAGAAGTAAATTTGATCTGTTAAAGAAAAATGGAATTTTAGGTTTTGTATTGGTTATTATCCTTTTGTTTTATTTTCTAGGAAGTCGAACAGCTTTTTGGACAGCCTTTGGAATTCCATTTTCTATTTTTGGTAGCATGATTCTTTTTGCTCCTTTAGGTTTTACTCTAAACTCGGTTTCTATGGGGGCTTTTGTAATCATACTCGGTATGATTGTGGATGATGCTATGGTAATAAGTGAGAGATATGATGTGAATTTAGAAAATGGCGATCCACCGGAAGAAGCAGCAAGTAACGCTGTGGGAAGACTTTGGAAACCTGTTTTTGCAGCTGCTTTAACGACTATTACCGCATTTTTACCTTTGCTTTCGTTGGGTGGGTTACCAGGAAAGTTTATTTGGCAAATGCCCGTGGTTGTAATGATCGCATTGTTGGTATCCTTAATTGATTGTTATATTCTGTTGCCAGCACATTTAGCGCATTCAAAAGTATCAAAGCATGGTACGAAAAAGAATAAGCTAGTAGTTTTTTGGGAGAATTTTTATGAAAAGGTTCTTATGCAGCTGCTTGATTTTAGGTATTATGTGGTTGGCCTATTTGTGATTATTTTTATGGCCAGTGCATTTGTTGGGGCAAAGAAGCTTAGGAAAGATGCCTTTCCGCAAGAAGCATCAGAAGGTTTCGTTATTAATATGACTCTTGAAAAAGGTGTAGCTCCAGAAAAAGTTGAAAGCGTGGTTGAGGAGCTTGAAGTTTACCTTAATGAACTACCTAAGAACGAACTTGAGGGGTATACATCCAGGTTAGGTACCCATAGCGCCAGCTCTTTAACGGGCTATGGAACTGAAGAAAACTTGGTCACATTGATTGTTTATCTGACGGCTTATAGTGATAGAGATCGAACAGCAAACAATATAATAGATGATATTAAACAAAAAATTGGAAATAAATTCTCGGTCAAAGGATATGAGGTTGCATTTGAACTCATGCGAGTGGGTCCTCCTCTTGGCGAGGACTTTGAAATTATAGTGTCTTCTAATGACGATAGTATAAGAAAAAAGTTTTCAGATAAGGTTATTGCATTTATCAGTTCAATGAATGGAGTGTATGACGTTAAAGATGATTACATTCCGGGTAAAGATGAAATTAATTTAAAACTTGATTACAAAAAGGTAGCTCAAGCAGGTTTAACACCTGCTGATATAATTAGAACTCTAAGGATAGCCTTTGATGGCCAGGTTGTAACAGATTTTACCTCAGTTAACGAAACTTATGATTACAGATTAAGGTTAAACAAGAAAACAAGAGGAGATTTAGATTTTATCTCTAAATTGCCAATAGCAAATAGAAGGGGTCAGTTGATTAAGTTAGAAACTATGATTAAGTACGAGGAGAAACCATCCTATGCAGAAATAAAAAGATTTAATGGAGCAAGGTCCACTTCTGTTACAGGAGGTATTGATCCAAACAAAGTAACGGTTTTGGGAATGCTTGATCTCTTTAAGGCAGAGTTTACAGATACGAAAGATGTAAAATTCATTATTAGTGGCCGACCTGTTGAGGAAGCTAAAATATTTGGTGGTTTAATTTCTGCAGGCTTAATGGCCATTTTAGGTATTTACTTTATTTTGAGTTTAATGTTTAATTCCTATAGTAAGCCATTTTTAATTTTGGCGGTTATACCATTTGGTATTGTGGGTATTTTTATATCTTTTTATTTTCACGGACTTCCAATGTCAATGTTTGCTGGAATGGGACTCATTGGGCTCTCTGGGATTGTGGTCAATGACTCTATTGTTTTGATAGACCACTTGTCGGAACTTATAAAAAATAATGGTGGATTTTCAAAAGAGGTTCTTGT
>Ga0233443_1002378_pt1 | contig 14441 bp, 9 predicted proteins | sample SI_123_September_2_FD_182784 | JGI IMG/M metagenome (GOLD analysis project Ga0233443, IMG submission 182784) | Seawater microbial communities from Saanich Inlet, British Columbia, Canada - SI_123_September2016_200_MG | ecosystem: Environmental > Aquatic > Marine > Inlet | place: Canada: British... | reverse complement strand
ACTGGCAATACCCACTTTTGTAAAGATTGCTTAACCTTCAGAGCTCACAGGAGAACCCGGTATCCACGAAGCTCACATTTCTGACCAAACAGAGCGTAGATCAGGAGTCTTTATAATAAGTCCACAGAAACCTCCAAAGTACCCTGTTTCTATATGGATGTTCATTTCCATAGATGACTTTAAGGTCGAAGATCCTTAGCCATACACTGGTCAATGAAAGGATTATTACATAAAGGATCTTAGACCCTTCCTCTAACCAACTCCGCGTATTCATATGAGCCACTCAGCGAGAAGCATTGTCTCCTTGCTTATTGCAAACCGCCACATTCCCTAAACTAAATCCATTCCGCAATGTTATTACTACTGATCATTTATTAGGACAACATGAGGGTATTAAAATTTGGTGGGAGCTCAATGGGTTCTCCGATTAGTTTCAGGGAAGTTATCAAGATCGTAAAAGCGGCAGCGGAAAATTCACAGATCATTGTGGTCGTTTCAGCAATGGAAGGTGTTACCAATGAACTGGAGAAACTGGCTGAACTGGCGTTGCAAAATGAACAGGGCCAGGTTCATCTGGGTTTGAATGGGATTATAAAACGACACGAAGAGGTAGTAATGGAGGTAATCGGTGCATCTCAACAGGAAGATGCTCTAAAACTTATTCAGGAGATTGTAGGTGGGCTGCAGAGCATTCTCACCGGAGTTTCTCTGGTTCAGGATCTTTCCTCCAAATCCATGGCAAGGATTATTACCACCGGTGAACTGCTTACTTCCCAATTGCTTCATCTGGCATTCCATGAAAATGATTCGGTACTCTATCTTGATTCGAGCGAACTGATTATTACAGATGTTAATGATTATCTGGGTGCTGAAGTAAAGCAGGAAGAAACAGAAGCCCGAATGGAGTCATTGAATAATACAACTTTCTCCATTGCTATCGCACCCGGTTTTATCGCATCCAACGGGAATGGTCAGGTTACCACCTTAGGACGAGGAGGATCAGATTATACTGCAGCCTTGTTTGCAGCAGGATTGACCGCTGAATTACTTGAAATATGGACGGATGTAAGTGGCATCTATTCTGCAGATCCCAGATTGGTTAAAACGGCATATCCTATCGATGTGTTAAGCTTTCAGGAAGTCATGGAACTATCACACTTTGGTGCAAAAGTAATTTATCCACCTGCACTTTATCCATCTTTCAGCAAAGGTATTGAGATCCTGGTAAAAAATACCTTTGAGCCGGATCAGCCTGGTTCAAGTATTGTCAACGGAAAAATAATCTCAAATCAAAGCCAATACATCACCGGCTTTTCTTCAATTAATGATATTTCTATTCTCACGCTTAGCGGAAGCGGGATGGTTGGTGTTACAGGTTTGTCGGCTCGCTTTTTCTCAGCACTGGCCAAATATAAGGTAAATGTAATCCTCATTACTCAGGCTTCTTCTGAGCACTCCATTTGCATTGCCATTAAAAACTCTCAGGCGGAAGATGCAAGGAAAGCTCTGTTGGAAGAGTTCGGGTACGAAAAATTAATTGCTAAGGTGGATGAGCCACTCATTGAGCATGACTTCTCCATTATTGCCATTGTAGGTGAGCGCATGAACCAAACAAAAGGAATCAGTGGTAAGGCATTCAGTGAACTGGGAGCCAACGGAATTAATATTCATGCTATTGCCCAGGGAGCTTCTGAGCTGAACATCTCTTTTGTTATCAAAGCTTTTCATACTAAAAAAGCACTTAATGTACTGCATGATGCTTTCCTCTTAACGGATGTAAAGAGGATGCATCTGTATATTATGGGCATTGGTAACATAGGTAAGAAATTGCTTGAATTGATCTCACAGCAAAAGGAATATCTCCTGAAAGAGAAAAATCTGGAGCTAGTTGTAGCAGGTATTGCCAATTCCAGAAAAATGCTTCTTCAGGATGCCATCAACTTTGAAGAAGATTGGATGAATACTTTAAATACGAGTGGTGAACCAAGTAATATTAAAGCTTTTATCTCTCAAATGAAGGCAATGGATATCGATCATTCCATTTTTATTGATAACACGGCAAATGAAGAACTACCATCCTACTATCCTGAGATATTTGAGGCAAGTATTCCGGTAGTTACCTGCAATAAAATTGCAGCCTCCTCAGAATACCTTTTTTACCGGAAACTAAAGGAAAAAAGTCTGGCCAACAAAACCACTTTCTTGTTTGAAAGCAATGTTGGAGCCGGATTACCAATAATCAGAACAATTAATCATCTGCTTTCTTCAGGCGATAAGATTCAGAGAATTGAAGCCATTCTTTCAGGTAGCTTAAATTACATTATGAATGCATTTCATGCAGGTCAAACTTTCAGGACCGCTGTTGAGGGGGCAATGGAAGCTGGATTAACCGAACCTGATCCGCGCATTGATTTATCCGGGACTGATGTAGCCAGAAAGATTTTAATACTTGCCCGGGAGTCGGGATATGAATTGGAAATGGAGGAAATACAATGTGATGTATTTCTTCCGGAAGCATGTATGCAAGCAGATTCCGTTGCAGATTTTCTGGAATTGCTCGATCAACATGACGATCACTTCAGGGATTTACTTAAAAAGGCTGAACAGGAAAAAGGTTTGCTTCGATTTGTAGCGAAGTTTGAACCAAATCAATCGAGTGTTGGATTACAGATTGTGCAAAAATCAAGTCCGTTCTATGAGGTGGAAGGAAAGGATAACATTGTTTCAATTACTTCCCGCTGGTACAACGAGCAGCCATTGGTCATTAAAGGTGCAGGAGCAGGTGCCGAAGTTACCTCATCGGGCATATTCTCCGATATACTGAGTTTGGTTAGCTACTAAAGTGTTCCCACTGAATTTTATCGAGGAGGTGCACAATCCTAAGTTGTTACACCTCTGCTCAGTAACATGGAGTATCCCTTTTAACATTATTTAATACCACACCTTCCTCTATTTCAAATCAAACCTATATTTTTGTGCACGAATTAATTATTGAATGATATGCGTAATATAGTTGTGTTGTTAATGACGGCAATAATCATGTTCTCTTGTGGAGAGCAAGGCAAAGAATTGCCAGCTGATGGATTTAAAATTGACGGAAAATTAACCAATGGTACCGGTGGGATGATTTATCTGGATAAGTTTGGGAAATCCGCTTCTGTGAAGGTAGACTCATCAGAAGTTGCAGCTGACGGTTCTTTCCAATTGCTTGGTACAACAAAAGGCCCTAACATCTATATTCTCCACACTGATAAAAGTAATTTCAACTATTTGCTTCTCGACAAGAATGAAAAACTTGAGATTAACGGCGATATGTCAAATCTGAAGACTGGCCTTACTGCTAAGAATTCAGAAGGAACTGAACAATTATTTGAATTGAACAAACGCATTGGTACACTGCAAATAGAATTGGATAATATTCAACAACAGTATGAAGAGATTAAGGATCCTGAAGGAAATAAAGCTGCTGTAGAAGAACTAAGAATGAATTCCCAGATATTCATAGATAATCATACTGTATGGCTTAAAAGCTTCATAGATAATAATGCAGGTTCTTTAGCCTGTATTGCGGCGTTGTATCAGCAGATTGGCAGACAACGTCTGATCTCTCCCGAGAAAGATCTTCGTTACTTTATAAAGGTCGACTCTGCGCTGATGAGCAAATATCCTAACAACTACCACGTTAAAGAGTATCATAAAAACTACCTTGCTATGACTGGTCAGAAACGTGATGAGCAGGTTAGAACTGCGGCCATTGGCGTTGGTTCAATTGCACCGGAGATTACCTATCCTGATCCGAACGGACAGATGAGATCTCTATCGGAGCTGAAAGGTAAATATGTTCTGCTTGATTTCTGGGCTGCCTGGTGTAAACCTTGTCGTATGGAAAGTCCTACACTGGTTACAAACCATGCAAAGTACAATAAGGATGGTTTCGAAATTTTTCAGGTTTCACTGGATAATAAAAAGGAAGCATGGATAGGTGCTATTCAGTCTGATAAGCTTAGCTGGCCATATCATGTTAGCGATCTGATGCAGTGGAAATCAGCTCCTGCTAAGCTCTATAACGTACAAAGTATACCGGCCAACTTTCTCCTTGATCAGGAAGGAAAAGTCATTGCTACTAATTTGAGAGGTCCTGCACTGGGGCAAAAACTGGCGGAGATATTTGGTCATTAGATGTTTACCCTTTCAGAGTTCAGTCATTAAGAGCTTTGAGCATAGTTTAATGCGAAATGCAATGCTCCAACCGCACTGGATGCAGCCTGTCAGGAAGGAATCCAGTTATTGAAATTTGTGAAGGAATTTTAAATTATCCAGAGCTTGCCGAAGTTACCGTTGCAGTCGTAGATGCAACGATAGTCGCAATAATAGCTACATTAACTTCCTGAATAACTGCATCAACAGCACCACCGATCAGATCATTATTGATGAGTTGTTTTACTTTTTTCTTAACAATGCGCTCATCACCTCTGTCCCTGGCAATTGCTTTATAGGATTGAGATGCATGTATGAGTCCCAGAAGCGAGTATAATTCAGCATTCCCTTCTTTGTTATGTAATGCTACATCCCGCATTTGTCTGATCAATTCTGCCCTCTGCTGGGTGGAATTCAGTTTGTATTTTCTGTATGGTATCAGGTTTAGAAACTTCTTTCGTTCTATGCGGATGAGTCCTCTTTTATTGCATTCTTCCAGAACATCCCGTTTGATCCTCCAGTTCTTTTGATAGATCCGTGAAATCCAGGATTTCAGCTTTCTTTCCTTCTTTGAGTTTTTGATTTGATCAATCACCATGTTATATACGGGGTGATCGGTGGCAGAATGTTTCAGGAGTCTCAGATATCCATTTTCTATTTTGATATAATCCTGAGATGCCAGATCCATGAGGATTGCTCCAGTCATGGTATAAGCAAAGTAGTTTTCATAAGGATGAAAATCTTCTCCCTTGGCACGGTAACATATAGTAACGAATTTTTCAAGTAGATTCATACTGTCGAAGTTTATGGTGAAAGTACGAAAAAAGCGAGATTCCATTACTCAGAGAAGGGATTCATTTTAGAAGAGCTTTCGTGTTGGAGTCCGAATTTTGAACTTCAGCGGTACTCTATGAGTATAAAAGTTACTGCTTAATAGAACTTACGCATTATTGCTTTCTTTGAATTTAGAATTCCGGATTTCTGAATCGCTCAAATAGTTGATAAATGCCCCTAGTTTATTCAGTAAAAGACCTGTCATTTCAAGTCCCTCACTTAATTGTTCATTGTCGATATGCCCATTGTCAAAAGCCCGATAGAGTTGTGATCTGGTTTCACCACATGTTCCTTTCGAAATGCCAAGAAACTCGATAAACTCATCCATGCCTCCTCTTTCAAAACCTTCTGCTATATTGTCCATAATTGATCCTGACGATCTTCTAATCTGTTTCACAAGTATAAAATCCTTAACAAAACATTCCTGCCTTGTATAGTTGTAAATAACTTTACAAAATCCACGGCTAATCTGCCAGACTTCCAATTCTTCCAATTTGGTTATCATCATAATAGTAAGTTAATAGTTAGGCATACAAGATATGAAATAAGCACTGGTTTGTTTAACCGGTTATATAGCGAATGTTACCATCTGCGAACTCATTCATAGTTAGCAAACTCAACAATTGATCAAGTAAAATTGATTTAAATTCTGACCTTCAAAGTTTCGGATGTAAGTTCAGATCAAATTCCCGATTCAAAACTCTAAAACCGAAACAAAACTGCCTACTTATCAAGTATTTCTCGTATTACAATCGAAGCCACAAAACAACCAAACATAGGTGGCAAATAGGATATGGTTCCGACTGTAGATTTCTTGTTCTGCTCACCATCAGTGACAACAACCTTTGATTTATCGTGCTTTTCAGCTGAGAATACAACCTGAACACCCGTTCGGACACCCAGCCTGTGTAATCGCTTACGAAGCATCCGGGCAAGCGTACAATTGTAAGAATCGGCAATGTCGGCAACCCGAATCTGGGAAGGATCAAATTTGCCACCGGCACCCATTGAGCTTACTACATTCAATCCTTTCTGCAAACTATGATAGATCAGGTATATTTTTGGTGCCATAGTATCAATGGCATCCACTACATAGTCAAAATCTCCATCCAGAATTTCAATCATACGATCATCTTTGATATATTCTGCAATAATCGTAAGCTTTAATTCCGGGTTGATATCTATTAAACGGTCACCCATAAGTTGTGCTTTGCTCTTCCCTTCCGTACTGGATAGGGCAGGTAGCTGACGATTTCTGTTAGAGGCCTGAACCACATCCCCGTCTACAATGGTCATATTCCCGATACCTGCACGGCATAGCATTTCAACAGCGTAGGCACCAACTCCTCCAAGCCCAACTACCAGCACCTTTGACTCCCTTAATTTTTCTATATTCTCTTCACCAACCAGTAGTTCTGTTCTGCTTAACCACTCCATAAATTTTAGCTTATTCAAATTCGATTGCAATTATAGCTAATTTATGTTTTTGTAGGTTTAGTGATCCGGAATTGGAAAGTGAAAGTAGAGTGTGTTGGTTAGATAGACCTTATCTTAACCACATGAGGGGGAAAAACGGATTTTGCTCTATGGGAAAAGTCGTATAAAAGTTGAATGGATGATTTTTTTAAGTTGTTCAGGATCCAAATTATTAATCTGGGCTGTTTTCTTATAGATATGGACAATTGATTCTCTTGATTCATCGGTTTCCAATAGAAGGGATGGAAGAGGAATCATCTTAAGTAGCGATTGCAGGTTTGTTGAATTCAGCAAGTTTGCACCTAAGGAGAAGAGAAATCCATGTCTCACCAGTTGCTTCGTTGTTTGTAGATTTCCATTGTATCCATGCAGAATCCACGGAACCAAAGGCTTAAAAGTTTTTTTAATCTCTATCATATCAAAATAACTTCGGACACTATGAATAATAACTGGTTTTGCCAACCTTTCAGCAATTTCAAGTTGTGCCATAAAAACTTCCGTTTGCAAGGACCAATCACTATGGCAGGCCCTGTCTAATCCAATTTCACCAATAGCCTTAACGGAATGTTCATGGACCTTATGTTCCATAGACAACAATTGGCCCTCCCAATCCTTCTGAAGATACCATGGATGCATTCCAAGCGAATACATGCGCTCAGTACCACTGAATCTTTGCATATCTTGCTGCCAGATTATATTATGAATTGAAACCACCGCATCACTTTCCACCGGATTATGGGTATGGACATCGTAATATGGAATGGTTGAGTCTTGCATTAATCCAAAGATAGAGAATTGCCTTTAAGTTGTAATTTAGCCATGGCAAAACCTGCAATTTTAAAGCTTTAACAAAATATTTTCCACTAGATTTGTGTTCACTTGAAGGAATGATAAATTTCCTAAATAACATAAGCAATGTACGCGCTCTGCAACTTTTCCAGATAATGCGTTATGGGGTTCTGATCCTCATTCGTGTGGCACTGGCAAAGTTGGGTATTCTTACCGATGAAATCGGGGAGTTCGAATACTTCCTCTTTTTAGCCAGTGCTGTTAGTTTTTTCTGGGTGACCGGCATCTTGCAGTCCCTTTTACCCTTAAACCATAAGAGCAAAACTTTTGGTAAGAATGAGCAAAGAAGTCCTGAACTCTATAATGCTTTTTTACTCATCTCTGCTTTTACCTTACTGGTCATTCTCCTGCTTGGTGGATATAACATGAGCGATTTAGGTGAAACAACTCCGCATTTTGGATACCTGCTATTGTTTCTACTATTTACAACCCCGTCCTTTTTAGTGGAATACATCTATCTGCTTTACAATAAGCCGATTCGACTGCTCCTGTATGGAACAATTGTTTTTACTGTCCAACTCCTGCTTGTTCTCATACCCATTATTCTGGGCTGGTCAATTGAATTTGCCTATTTGGGATTGGTTATTTTTAGTCTACTTAAGTTTGTTTGGCTACTCACCTTGCTGGCAAAATACGCTCAGCGAAATTTCTCTTTAACTTACATAAAGGAGCATATGAAGCTGGGATTACCCTTAATCATCAGTGCGTTCTTCGGAGGTTCGGCTCAATTCATCGATGGCTTTATCATTAAAGCCAGATTTGATGAATCAACGTTTGCCGTTTTCCTATATGGAGCAAAAGAACTTCCTTTTGTGTATTTGCTGGCCAATATGCTGAGTAACGCAATGGTGGTAAGAGTATCTCATGAAGAGAATCTTAGTCCTGTATTAAATGAGCTGAAAAAGGAATCACTTAAATTAATGCATGTTCTGTTTCCTGTGTCCATCCTGCTGGTTCTTGGTTCAAATTATTTCTATCCATTGATCTTTCGCTCTGATTTTGCAGAGAGTGCAAAGATTTTTAACATCTATCTATTACTTGTGATTAGTCGATTGGTTTTTCCGCAAACTATTCTCATCGGACTCAAACGTACCGGAATCATTCTAAGGATGTCCCTGACGGAATTGATTCTTAATGTTACCCTAAGTCTGATATTCATTAATTGGTGGGGAATTGTTGGGGTGGCATACGCAACAGTTATTGCTTATTTTGTGGATAAGATTTATCTTGTTATCATGGTAAAAAAGGATTTAAGTTTGGGTCCGGCAAGCTATATCCCTGTAAGATTGTTATTGATCTATTCGATTCTTTTACTAGTTTCCTACTTTGTATCTGATTATTTTTTGTTTTAGAGATAGTTGCCTGACCGCTTATTGAAATTCACAATGGGCTAACTGCACTAGCTTATTGATAAATCCGAGGTCCATACCTCTTTGACTTTGTTTTAAGGAGCTATTTAGACATTAAATTCTTCGCGTTTCTTAAGGTTTAAAAAAACGTACAGGATAGGGTAAGGGGATCCCATAATTACTGCTGGATTTCAAGTTACCTGATTAACATCAAAAGCTTTCATACATCCCTAATATTTAAACAGCAGTTTCTCCGGGTTTTCTGAATCCAATCTGAATATCTCTCGTACTCAGAATTTATGATTACTAGTAATAATATCAATGATTTTATAACATTGATCACCATAACCAAGTGTTTCGTAACAAGAACTATGATTTATGTAAACTTTAATAAAGAATCTTCGTAACAACATGCACGCTTGGAATAAAAGCCGGTTCTGAAGCGCTTATTGAAATTAAATGAACGCCGTTGATGATGAAAGATGTATTGAGTGAAAAAATTAGAATTCTCCTGGTTGATGATAATCCTATTAACCGTAAATTGGCAAAGATCCATCTGGATAAATATGGCCACGAAATTGAAATGGCTGTGAATGGCCTTGAAAGTGTGGAGAAATTCAGGGATAACGAATATGATTTAATCCTAATGGATATTAATATGCCGGTAATGGACGGGATTCAGGCAACAAAAGAGATTCGTGAGGTCGAGAAAGGTGACAGTAAGCGAAAGCGTACCTCAATCATTGCGGTTACAGCCAATGCATTTGTCGACAATAAAGACCAATGCTTAAAATCCGGTATGGATGCCTATTTGAGTAAACCTTTTAGGCCTGAAGATTTGGTTCAAACCATTAATTTGTTGAGAGCTGGATAATAATTTTCAAATATTAAAAGTAGTCCTTAAGCGATGAAGACTAAAGCAATTATATTTTTAATCTTGATAGGCTTGTCACCGATATTGGTAGCAGCCAATTCTTATTTAGATAGTCTGGACTCCAGACTGCAGTTGGTTTCAGCCAATGAGCAATCAGAGGTTCTAAACAAGCTGGCAAGAGTTTATATTGATATAGACACCAAAAAATCATTGGAATTTAGTGAGCAGGCAATTGTTCTTTGTAAACAGTACTTTAATGTTTCTCAGGAAGTTATTGCACTGAACAATATGGGTTTGGCTTATACAAAGAACGGACAGGTGACAAAAGCAAATACACCTTTTGATAAGGCTGTCTCAATTGCAACTAAAAATAAATTAAGTCAGTTACTTGCCTATTCATGGCATAATCTGGGTAAGGCATATCATTCACGGAAATGGACAGCAGAGGCAAGGGCCTGTTTTCAGGAATCCAAAGCACTTTTTGGCAACGATCCATTGATCAATTCCTTGACATCTAACTGTGTTGGAGAACAATTTCTGCTTAAGAAAGATTATGATCACGCGCTGGTACTTTTCAGGAATGCCTTCGATCAGGCTGTTTCGGATGTGAACCTGGAACAAAAGTATGTGGCTTCCAGTAATCTGGTAGCGGTGTATAATCTACTAGGATTGTCAACAGACGCAGGAAAATTCGATGACATCGTGACTTCCATGAGATATACTACACCTGATGATGAAAAGGCAGAAGTGATTGTACCAGAACCAAAGGAGAAAAAGAACAAGGAGGTAGAAAAAGTAGTTTCCTATTCAACGCATAAAGCAAAACCTGAGGTGAAAGTTAACTCAGGTCAGGCGGATTTCTATCTGAAGTTAATCTATGGATTTTGTCTTTTAGTCGTTGTCCTTCTGTATCTTCTGTATCTCGTCAGAAAGCGTTACCTGAAGATTCTGCAGAATCATTCGTCAAAAAGTGATGATGATACTCAAAAATTGAAGGATACCAATTTCCTCCTTAGAGAAGAAATTAAAAAGCGATACGACGTAGAGAAATCGATAATTAAAGAGAAAGCTTTTCTGAATAGTCTTATCAATTCAATTCCTGACCACATCAGTTATAAAGATACTGAAGGATTCTATTTAGGATGTAATGATGCTTATGCAGAGTTCAATGAGACAGCCACGGAAGAAATTAAAGGGAAGACTGAGCTAGATCTTCATGATGAGACTAAAGCAAATGTAATCAGCGGAATTGAGGGTGAAATTGAGAAAACAGGTGAAGCGTGGCGTGAAAAGGTATGGCAAAAGAGAACAGATGGTACGAAGGTCCTCCTGGATATTCTAAAAACACCATTCTATTCGCCTGATAAGAAGACACTGGGAGTCATTACGATTAGTCGGGATATGACAGCAATTCAAAAAGCAGAAGAGGAGATTGTTAAGCTCTCTCATGCTGTGGAGCAAAGCCCGGTCTCAATTGTAATAACAAATACTGCTGCCGAAATAGAATATATTAATCCAATGTTCTCCGAGATAACAGGATATGCCCGTGAAGATGTCATTGGTCACAATGTGAATATCCTTAAATCGGGTAAGGTAAATGAAAAGGTGTATGAAACACTTTGGGAAACCATTTCATCCGGAAATAATTGGAGTGGTGAGTTATTGAATAAACGAAAGGATGGCGAGTTATTCTGGGACTATACCAATATCAGTCCAATCTATGATAAGAACGGCACAATCAGACACTATCTTGCAACCAAGGAAGATGTAACCATCAGGAAGAAGCAGGAACAGGAAGTGCTGGAAGCAAAGATCGCAGCAGAGAACGCCAATCGGACAAAGAGTGAGTTCCTGGCAAAAATGTCGCATGAAATCCGTACACCAATGCATGGAATAATTGGCATGGCGGATATACTATTGCAATCGGATATTAAGGCTGAGTACATAGAACAAACCAGCATCATTAAGTCCTCGGCAAATAATCTAATGTCAATTATCAACGACATATTTGATTATACAAAGATGGAGACTGAGGAGATTGAGCTGGAAATATTCCCATTTACCGTCACCGAAACAGTGAAAGAGGTTGCAGGTTATTTAATGGAGAAACTAAAGGAGAAGAATCTAAAACTGTTTACAGAAATAGATCCTGAGATTCCAAAGATATTGAATGGTGATCAGGTACGCTTACGTCAGATTCTGCTAAATCTAACAAGCAATGCCATCAAATTTACCAATAAAGGTGAAATTAGAATTGGCGTAGATGTGGAAGACATGTCAGCTGAAAAAGTATTGCTACGATTCCGGGTTAAGGATACAGGAATTGGAATTTCAAAAGCAGGGCAGGAAAAATTGTTTCAATCATTCTCTCAGGTAGATGATACAGAGTCGAGAGAGTATGGAGGAACGGGCCTTGGGCTTGTGATTGCTAAAAGATTGGTGGAGACTATGGAAGGTGTCATTTCGGTAGACAGTGAAGCAGGAAAAGGTTCTGAGTTTGCATTTACAGCGTGGCTGGAGATAGGCGAAGAGAGTTTGGCCGGAGGTGAAGGTGGTTTTGATTGTGAAAGCCTGAGAATATTATTGGCTCATCCTAAAAAGAGCGATCAGGACAGAATCTTAGGACATTTCAGAAAAATGAATTGTAAATCTGATGTGGTAAGCAATGCTCAGGAAGCCTTCACACAATTGCATAAATTTGTCGGCTCACCTCGTATGTACGACATCATTCTGGTGAATAATCAGTTGCCGGATAGCGATGGGGAGCTGTTCGCCGGTATGCTGAATGGAGACAAATTTTTGAAAACAACAAAAATGGTGCTGTTGGTTGATGATGATCTGGTAATTGATCCATCCGAGTTTGAGAAGTTAGGGATTTTTGGCGTTGTTAAAAAGATAAAGGAATTCCCGGAACTGAAGAAGCATTTAATCAGGGCATCCAGTATTAAAAAGAATAAATCAGGAAGTGAAAAGAAAGCGGTTGAAGCAGCTGAGCATAAGTCAGAGATGAAAATCTTACTGGTTGAGGACAATCTGATTAATCAGAAAGTAGCAGGTATGAATCTGGCAAAAATGAACTATCAGTTTGATGTTGCAAATAATGGTAAAATAGCTGTGGATCGGTACATGAAAAATCCATATCCCATCATAATTATGGATATCCAAATGCCTATTATGGATGGATTTGAAGCTACACAGCTGATCCGACAGCACGAAGCAGAGAATGCTATGAAACCAGCAATAATAATAGCTCTTACCGCCAATGCCATGCGAGGTGATCGTGAAAAATACCTAAGTGCAGGAATGGATGAATATTTAAGTAAACCGTTTAATCCACCTGAACTGCAGAAAGTGTTAAAGGAATTTAATGCCGTGTAGTTATTGAGGTCAGTAAAGGATAAAACTAATCTGTGTTTCAGAATATCATTTTACACACCTAAACCTTTATCATCATACAAAGTACAATTCAAATTATGATAATAGTAGCATCGTATTAGGAAACTTAGAGATAGGCATCATATGAAATGAATGATGCTCAATCCAGAATAAACGCTCCATCTTTACTCATATCATAGCTTGTAAATGCTAATTCTTCACAAGTCTTCTTCCACTTTTTCGTTTGCCAATCTTTGCAGGAAGGATCAAATATTATTACCGGATTTAAGAATTGATTTGAGATTTCCTTTAAGTTGCTCTTAAAAGTGTAATCTATTAGCAGATAGCACGAGTCAAGTCGAAAGGAGCTGGTCTTATTCATGTCCAGACTAAGCGAATTAAGGATCATCTTATCCTTCCAGAGAAATCCATCTTTCACATCTTTAAATTGATAAAGGCCAGGTTCATCTGAATTGACCCGTATTTCCAGTTTGAGAATACCTCTTTTAGCAAAAAAGAGTTTATTCCTTTGGTAGAAATCATCAAGAGAGAAAGTGCTGTCAGAAACTGAAAGATAATTCTCGCCCTGATCTGTAACAAAAAGAACGCTGCTTTTTTGATTGCATAGCAAAACCAGCTCGCTTTGTTTTTTTTGATCATATCCCTCAACTAAGCCAGCCACATTTATGAAGAGAATTGATGCCAATCCTGAAAAGAGGTAGAGTTTCCTGCGTGTATTGATCAAACCAATGATCATTAATATCAGTAGATGAATTAAAATCACTTTTGCCAAACTCAAATAGATTCCATCAAGAAGAGAGAACGGTATTCCATCAATAATATCAATGGTCTTAAAGATTACGATTGAGACATGTTTCACCAACCAAACAATGAGATCTGATAGAATAGGGATGAAGCTAAACACCAGTAAGGTAGCACCAAGATACAGGAGTATTGTAATGCCGGGAATAACAATCAGATTGGCAAAAATGAAAAGAGTTGGAAATTGATTGAAGTAGTGAATACTAAGAGGAGCAATGACCATCTGAGCGGCGATTGACACAACGGTCAGACTCCAGATCTTATCCAGAACCAAATTTCTGATCTTTAACAATTTGTAAATTTTAGGATGAAAATAGATAATTCCAATTACCGCCAGGTAGGAGAATTGAAAACCTACATCGATCAATGTCATTGGATTAAACAACAGGATGAAGAAAGCAGATGCAGCAATGATATTGAGCGAACTGGCATCTCTCTTCAGCAATTGGCCGAAAAGTAATAAGCTAAACATTAAAGTTGCCCGGATTACTGAAGGAGTAAATCCGGAAAGTAAGGCATAGAACCACATACAGCTAAGGATGACAATGAATCGAATACCCGGACCACGTTTCCATCGATTCAGGAAAGAAAGGAGCATTTTAAGGATGAAGAAGATAATCCCAACATGCAAACCGGACACAGCGAGAACATGTATAGTACCACTT
>Ga0233443_1002367_pt1 | contig 14466 bp, 9 predicted proteins | sample SI_123_September_2_FD_182784 | JGI IMG/M metagenome (GOLD analysis project Ga0233443, IMG submission 182784) | Seawater microbial communities from Saanich Inlet, British Columbia, Canada - SI_123_September2016_200_MG | ecosystem: Environmental > Aquatic > Marine > Inlet | place: Canada: British... | reverse complement strand
TTTTGCTCGGCTGGTTTGGCAGGAGCAGGAGATGCCGCCGGAGCCGCGGTTGCGACCGGCGCGATCTTGGGCGGCGGTGCTGCCGGCTCGGCTTTCGCCTCGGCGGGTTTGACTGGTCCAATCGGGTCGGCTTCGGCTGACGGCGCGGGTGCGGCCTGAGCAGGCGCAGTTTGTTGAATCGCCGACAGTGTCGCCACTGCTGGTCGCGCCAGCGCGCCGGTCACCGAATCCAGGCCCTGTTCCAGCACGGTCACGCGTGCGTACAACCGGTCGCGGTCGCCATTGAGCGTTTCGAGTGCTGCGGTAAGTTCCCGCGCCTTGTTCTGGCTTTCCTTGGCGATCCACTGGACCTGTTGGGTCTGCCGCGCGATTTCGGCGGAGGCCAGCTGATCGCGGTTGATCGCCGCCGGCGATCGAGTCGCGAGAATCGCGATGATCAGCGCTCCGACCGAGCCAACGCCCCATGACGCGAGCCGCCACATTGACCGCCCGTCGAACTCGTCCTCTTCCGCAAGAAAGCGATTGATCCAGCCGGCGCCATCGTCGTCCGTCAGATCATCGCGGAATTGGTGGCTGTCCTTGGTCATAGCGCAGGTGTGGCCCTCCCGTGCCCCGGCGAATCATTGTGTAAAGATTAACAGGAAGCCGGGGTCTGCGCGCGGAGGAGAGCGTCCAAAACGCTTTTGTCCCTCGACGCTCTCGGGTAAGACGGCGCCGGCGCGCTTCTGCGTGCGGTACAGGAAAAACGCATGTCGGGCAGAACAACCCTCACGATCGTGCTTGCCGCCGGCGAGGGCACCCGCATGCGCTCAAGCCTGCCCAAGGTGCTGCATCTTGTTGCTGGCAGGCCCTTGGTAGCCCATGTACTTGCGGCAGCGCCCAGTGACAAAGGCGATGCGGTTGCCGTGGTGGTCGGGCCCGATCATCAGGCGGTGATCGACGAAATCAGGCGCGCGCGGCCCGACGCCAAAACCTTCGTTCAGCGCGAACGGCTCGGAACGGCCCATGCGGTGCTGGCGGCGCGCGAGGCCATTGCTGATGGCGCGGATGATATTCTCATCGCGTTCGGTGATACGCCGTTGATCGACGCCACGACATTCGAGCGGATGCGGGTTGCGCTGAAGGACGGCGCGGCGCTGGCGGTGCTCGGATTCCGCGCCGCCGATCCAACGGGTTACGGGCGGCTGCTGGAAGAGGGCGGACAGCTTGCCGCTATCCGCGAGCACGCCGACGCCAGCGAAGCCGAGCGAACCGTCACACTTTGCAATGCGGGCGTCATGGCGTTCGCGGGCCACACCGCGCTGACAATTCTTGATCGTATCGGCAATGGCAACAGCAAGGGCGAATACTATTTAACTGATGCGGTGGCGATCATGCGTGAGCTTGGCTTGCGGGCTGTCGTAATCGAAACCAGCGAGGACGAAGTGCGCGGAATCAACACCAAGGGCCAACTCGCCGAAGCTGAACAGGTGATGCAACGCAAGCTGCGGCAGGCCGCGCTGGATGCAGGCGTGACGCTGATTGCTCCGGAAACGGTTTTCCTCGCTGCGGACACCACGTTCGGCAAGGATGTCACGATCGAGCCGTTCGTCGTGATCGGTCCAGGTGTCACCATCGAGGATGGTGCGGTGATTCACTCGTTCTCAAGCCTTATCGATTCGCGCATCGGCAAGAATGCATTGGTCGGTCCTTTTGCGCGTCTGCGGCCCGGCACGGTGCTGGGAGAGGGCGTTCGCATCGGCAACTTCGTCGAGACCAAGGCCTCCGAGATCGACGCCGGAACCAAGGTCAATCACCTGACCTACATCGGCGATACGCACATCGGCGAGAAAGCCAACATCGGTGCGGGCACGATCGTGTGCAACTACGATGGTTTCGACAAGCACCGCTCCGAGATCGGCGCCGGGGCTTTTGTGGGCTCCAACTCGTCGCTGGTGGCGCCGGTCAAGATCGGTGCAGGCGCCTTTATCGGATCGGGCTCCGTTATCACCCGGGAAGTGCCGGACGACTCGCTGGCGGTCGAACGCAGCCAGCAGACCGTTCGCGAGGGCTGGGCAAAACGCTTCCGCGAGATGAAATTGCTCAATCGGAAGCCGAAAAGTCAAAAGTAAGGCACCAGCACTTACCGCGCTGATTTCGTTAACGGTTTACCCTGTCTCAATCCGCAACAATTGTTGAGGCAGAACCGTGTTATTCCTCGGTACATAAGGCCGCATTGGGGCGGGCTGGAGACATCGAACCGCATGTGCGGAATTGTAGGAATTCTCGGACGGGGACCGGTCGCCGAGCAACTGGTCGACTCGCTCAAGCGTCTTGAGTATCGCGGTTATGACTCGGCTGGCGTCGCGACGCTCGAAGGCGTGCTGCTCGATCGCCGCCGCGCTAAGGGCAAGCTGAAAAACCTGGAAGCCGTACTGAAGTCCTCGCCGCTCGGCGGGCATATTGGTATCGGCCACACGCGCTGGGCCACCCACGGCAAGCCGACGGAAAACAACGCGCATCCTCATGCGACCGACAACGTCGCTGTCGTCCATAACGGCATTATCGAAAATTTCCGCGACCTGCGCACGCAGCTCGAAACACAGGGCGTGACGTTCTCCAGCGAGACCGACACCGAGGTTGTCGCGCATCTCGTGAATTCGTATCTTGCCAAGGGCCTGTCTCCCGCCGAGGCGGTGAAGGCAACACTGCCGCAGCTGCACGGCGCGTTCGCACTGGCCTTCATTTTCAGGGGCGAAGAGAACTTGATGATCGGCGCCCGCAAGGGGGCGCCGCTGGCGGTCGGTTATGGCGACGGCGAAATGTATCTCGGCTCCGACGCCATCGCGCTCGGGCCGTTCACCGACACCATCAGCTATCTCGATGACGGCGACTGGGTTGTGCTGTCTCGGAACGAAGCCACTGTGTACGACGACAAGAACGCCGTCGTCGAACGCGAGATTATCAAGCACAACACCGCGACGTCGCTGGTGGACAAGGCGAACTACCGCCACTTCATGGCGAAGGAAATCCACGAGCAGCCTGAAGTTGTCGGTCATACACTGGCGCACTACGTGGACATGGCCACCGAGAAGGTGGCGATGCCGGTCAAGCTGCCGTTCGACTTCAAAGACATTCAGCGCGTGTCGATCACGGCCTGCGGCACCGCGAGCTATGCGGGCTTCGTCGCAAAATACTGGTTCGAGCGATTGGCGCGTCTGCCGGTCGAACTCGATGTCGCGTCGGAGTTTCGTTATCGCGAAGCGCCGCTGCGCAAGGGTGACCTCGCGATCTTCATTTCGCAATCCGGCGAAACCGCCGATACGCTGGCGGCGCTGCGCTACGCCAAGTCGCAGGGCCTGCACACCATCTCCGTCGTCAACGTCCCGACGTCGACCATCGCGCGCGAAAGCGAGACCGCGCTGCCGACGCTGGCCGGACCTGAAATCGGCGTCGCTTCGACCAAGGCATTCACATGCCAGCTTGCGGCGCTGGCGGCTATCGCCATCGCGGCGGGCAGGGCGCGCGGCGAACTCTCAGAGACCGACGAGACGAAACTCGTGCATGGTCTTATCGAGGTGCCACGCCTGATGACGCAGGCGCTCGCACTCGAACCCCAGATCGAGAAGCTCGCCCGCGACATCGCAAAGAGCAAGGACGTCCTCTATCTCGGCCGTGGCACCAATTATCCGCTGGCGCTGGAAGGCGCGCTGAAGCTGAAGGAAATCTCCTACATCCACGCCGAAGGCTACGCGGCCGGCGAACTCAAGCATGGACCGATCGCGCTGATCGATGAGACGATGCCGGTCGTCGTGATCGCGCCCCATGATCGCGTGTTCGAGAAGACGGTGTCGAACATGCAGGAAGTCGCCGCGCGTGGCGGGCGTATCATTCTGATGACCGACGCGCAGGGGGCCAAGGAAGCCACCGTCGAGTCACTGGTGACCATTATCCTGCCGGACATGCCGGCTACGGTGACCCCGCTGGTCTATGCAATCCCGGTGCAACTGCTGGCCTATCATACGGCGGTCGTAATGGGCACCGACGTCGACCAGCCGCGGAACCTCGCCAAATCTGTGACTGTTGAGTAGCCGCAGGCAGACAAACGGTCGCAGTGCGGACGGTCCGCGCCCCGAAAAGTCTGATACAGTGGTGTCGCAATAATTTGCGATGCTGTTCTAACATTTCGCGTGAGGATGGTTCGGTTCTACGATGAATGAGACCACGCCCAACATGATCCCCGGCGGTTTGCCGCCTGTTCCGTCGCCGGACGCCCCGCGCGGCGCGATGGCGCGGCTGCGCCGCTATTTTCTGACCGGTCTGATTATTGCCGGTCCCATCGCGATTACGATCTACCTGATCTGGTGGTTCGTGACCTGGGTGGACGGCATCGTGCGTCCGTTCGTGCCGATCGCCTATCGTCCCGAAACCTACCTGCCGTTCGGGCTTCCAGGCTATGGCCTGATCGTCGCCTTCTTTGCGCTGACGATGCTGGGATTTCTGGCGGCAAACCTTATTGGCCGAACGCTGGTTGATTTCGGCGAAAACCTGCTTGGCCGTATGCCGGTGGTGCGCGCGATCTATCGCGGCCTCAAGCAGGTGTTCGAGACGCTGTTCTCCGGCAACGGATCGAGCTTCCGCAAGGTGGGGCTCGTGGAATTTCCGTCGCCGGGCATGTGGTCGATCGTTCTGATCTCTCAGCCGCCGAGCGTCGAGATCGCGTCAGGTCTCCCGGGCAAGGAAGAATTCATTTCGGTCTTCCTGCCGTGTGCACCTAACCCGACCACGGGATTCTTCTTCTACGTGCCCAAGAGCAAAATCATCGAGGTCGATATGAGCACGGACGCTGCGGCGACGCTGATCATGTCGGCAGGTGTTGTGCAGCCCGGCGGCGACGCGCAGAAGAAAGTCAACGCGCTGGCCGAGATGGCCAATGCCGCACGCGTCGCGACCGCGTCGCAGACGCCGGACCCGGCGAAGGTGGACTAACCCGCACCAATCAGCGGCAACGCCTCGTCCCGCTCATACAGATAGAGCAGGCAACGCAGCGCTTCGCCACGTTCGCCGTTGAGCTTCGGATTGTCCTGCATGATCCGCACCGCTTCGTCGCGGGCCTGCGCGATGAGCTGGGCGTGGACCTCGGGCCGCGCGATGCGATAGCCGGGCAGGCCGCTCTGGCGGGTGCCGAGCACTTCGCCTTCGCCGCGCAAACGTAAATCCTCCTCGGCGATGCGAAAGCCGTCAGTGGTTTCGCGGATCACCTTCAGCCGCGCGGCGGACATTTCGGTCAGGGGCTCGTGATAGAGCAGCAGGCATGTCGAGGCCTCAGAACCCCGGCCGATGCGCCCGCGCAACTGATGCAACTGGGCGAGGCCGAAGCGCTCGGCGTTCTCGATCACCATGATGGAAGCAGCGGGGACATCGACACCGACCTCGACCACCGTTGTCGCCACCAGCACCTGAATCTCGCCGGCGGCGAACTGCGCCATGACGCGATCCTTTTCGGGGCCCTTCATCTGGCCGTGAACAAGGCCGACGCGGTCGCCGAAACGTTTCTGAAAAATCTCGAAACGTTTTTCGCGTTGGTCAGGTGTTCGATACCCTCGGCTTCGGATTCCTCCACCAGCGGGCAAATCCAGTAGACCAGCTTGCCGCTCTCGATGGCGCGGCCGACCGCGTCGATGATCTCTCCGGTGCGGCTGTCGGCGACCGCGCGGGTGTCGATCGGCTGGCGGCCCGCGGGCTTTTCACGCAACTCCGAAATATCCATGTCGCCGAAGTACGTGAGCACCAGCGTGCGCGGGATCGGTGTGGCGCTCAGCACCAGCACATCGACGGCGTCGCCTTTCTCGGTCAGCGCGAGACGCTCACGCACGCCGAAGCGGTGTTGTTCGTCCACGACGGCGAGCGCCAGCGCCTTGAAGATCACATCGTCCTGGATCAGCGCATGGGTGCCGACCAGAAGATCGATCTCGCCGTCCGCGAGGCGCGTGATGATGTCGCGGCGCTCCTTGCCTTTCTCGCGGCCGGTGAGAATGGCGACGCGCATTCCGGAACGCTCCGCCAGCGGCGTGATGGTCTTGATGTGCTGACGCGCGAGGATTTCCGTCGGCGCCATCAGTGCCGCCTGCTTGCCGGTCTCCGCGACAGCGGCTGCCGCCAGCAGCGCCACGACGGTCTTGCCCGATCCGACGTCGCCTTGCAGCAGGCGTAACATGCGGACCGGTTGATTGAGATCGCTGGCGATGGCCTTTGCCGCGTCCTGCTGCGATGCAGTCAGCGCGTAGGGCAGTGCGTCGATGATCTTGTGGCGCAGATGTCCGTCGCCCGCATTGCGCACACCGGCGGGACGGCGCAGTTGCGCGCGCACCAGCGCCAACGCCAGTTGGCCGGCCAACAGTTCGTCGAATGCCAGCCGTGACCAGAACGGATTTTGCGGCAGGATGTCGGTGAGTTCGACTGGTTCGTGGACCCGGTGCAATGCTTCGGCGATGGGCGGGAACGAACAGCGCCGCAGGACTTCAGGGCTGATCCATTCGGGCAAGGCCGGGAGCTTTTGCAGCGCCTGCGCCATGGCGCGGCGGATCGAACCGATGGCGAGGCCTTCGGTCAGCGGATAGACCGTGTCGATCTGCGGCAACTTGGCGAGACCTTCCTCGTCGACCACGCGGTCGGGATGCACGATCTGCAAGGTGCCGTCGAACATCTGCGCGGTGCCCGAGACAAAACGCTTCTCGCCCTTCGGCAGCAGCTTCTCGATGTACTCCGGTTTGGCGCGAAAATAGGTGAGGACTACGTCGCCGGTTTCGTCGCTGGCGTAGACGAGGTGAGGCGCACGCGAGCGGCCCGGAGGCGCCGGCCGGTGACGGTCGATGGTCACCTCCAGCGTCACCACGGTTCCGGGAACGGCTTCGGCGATCGTCGGCCGCGTGCGGCGGTCGATCACATTCGTCGGCAGATGCAGCAGCAAATCGACCAGACGCGGCGTCTCGCTGCGGTCAAGCAGATAGCGAAACAGCTTGTCCTGCTTCGGCCCGACGCCGGACAGGCTCGTGACGGGCGCGAACAGCGGATTGAGCAGGGAAGGGCGCATTCAGATCGACTCAAGGTGGAAACTTGCTGCTGCTTTTGCATATCCCGAATGCAAGGACAGAGAAATGCTGACATCGGCAGTCATGATGGCTATATCAGCCCTCCCGGCGAATGGATTGAACTGGACATTCGCGATCTTACGGCCGCGGATATGTAACGCGAATGTCCAGTTCAAATCCATTTCAACACTATATTTGCCAGTGGCCCGTTGATTCCAACATTCGCAAACATGCCGGCTGAAACGGGATGCGAATCTTGGAATCGGGCCACTGGTCCGGGCTTTTTGCGTTGGAGAAAGTGACGGACATGACGGGAACGACACGATCGAGCGATGGCCTCGACGACAGACGCAAGCGCCTGCTGTTCCGCTGCTGGCATCGCGGGACACGCGAAATGGACCTGATCCTCGGGGGCTTTGCCGATGCGAATATCGCAGCGCTGTCCGACGCCGAGATGGCCGATCTCGAAAGCCTGATGGAATTGCCGGACCCTGACCTTTACGCGGCGTTCAGCGGCGCCCAGCCGCTCGTGTCTCCCTACCAGGATGGTATTTTTATCCGCATCAAGCATTTTCTGGATGCGAGCCACCGTTCATGAAGTCGCCTGTTCGATCTCCAGCCCAACTGCTTCGCCCCGGCCACGTGCTGACGCTGTCCAACGTCGCCGAGGGCGCGGAGGCGCTTGTCGTATCGGACATGGCGCGCGCGGTCGCGGCCAAGCCGAACCCACCCGCCATCAGCCTCGCCGTGGTTTGCCGCGACGGACCGCGCATGGCGCAGCTGGCGCGTGCACTGGAATTCTTCGCGCCGGATTTGCCGGTGATGCAGTTCCCGGCGTGGGACTGTCAGCCCTATGACCGCGTGTCGCCCCATGGCGGTATCCTGGCGCAGCGCCTGACCACGCTGGCGAAACTGTCGCGCCTTCAGGGCAGCGAGAAGCCGCTGATCGTGCTGACCACGGTCAACGCCATCGTTCAGCGCGTGCCTGCGCGCGATGTGGTGGCCGCACAGGCGCTGTCGGTTGCGCCCGGACATCGCGTGGCGATGGACAACATCGCGGCGTGGCTTGAGCACAACGGCTACAACCGCACCTCGACCGTGCGCGAGCCGGGCGAATACGCGGTGCGCGGCGGCATCCTCGATCTGTATCCGGCCGGGCTCGATCAGCCGGTCAGATTCGATTTCTTCGGCGACACACTGGAATCGATCCGTACGTTCGATGCGGAATCGCAGCGCACGCTGCACGACATGCGCGGGCTCGATCTCGTACCGGTGTCGGAATTCCAGCTGGTGACGGAGACCATCAAACGCTTCCGCATGGGCTATGTCGCGACGTTCGGCGCTCCGGACCGCGACGATATGCTGTATGAGGCGGTCAGCGAAGGCCGCCGCCATCCCGGCATGGAGCACTGGCTGCCGCTGTTTCAGGAGCGGATGGACACGCTGTTCGACTATCTCGGCGCTGCGCCCATCGTGATGGAGCCGCTGGCCGAGGATGCCGCGCGCGAACGCTTCACCCAGATCAACGATTACTATGAGGCGCGGCGCGAGGTGATGGACACGCCGGGCGGCGGCGCGATCTACAAGCCGCTGCCGCCGGACCGGCTGTATCTCACCGACACCGAATGGGCCTCGCTGCTTTCCGACAGTTCGCTGGCGCGGCTGACACCGTTTGCCCTGCCTGAGGGCGAGGGCGTCGTTGACATCGATGCGCGGCAGGGGCGCGACTTCGCGCCTGAGCGCGGAGACACCAACGTCAACGTGTTCGAAGGCGTGGTGGCGCATATCAACGGCCTGCAGGCCGCGCGCAAGAAAGTCGTCGTCGCGCTGTGGTCCGAGGGTTCGCGCGACCGCATGGCGAGCATGCTCAAGGACCACAAGCTGCTCAACACCACCAGCGTCAATTCCTGGCGCGCGGTGCAGGCGACGCCGCGCAACGAGACCATGCTGGCCGTGGTCGGCCTTGAATCCGGCTTTGAGACCGAGACCATCGCGCTGATCACCGAGCAGGACATTCTCGGCGACCGTCTGGTGCGTCCGCGCAAGGCGACCCGCAAGCTCGAGAACTTCATCTCGGAAGTCACCAGTCTCGCCACCGGCGATCTGGTGGTGCATGTCGAGCACGGAATCGGGCGGTTCGTGGGCTTGCAGACCTTGCAGGTCGGCGGCGCGCCGCACGACTGCCTTGAACTGCATTACGCCAATGACACCAAGCTGTTTCTGCCGGTCGAAAACATCGAACTGCTGTCGCGCTACGGCTCCGACCAGACCAATGTTGAACTGGATCGCCTGGGCGGCGGCGGTTGGCAGGCGCGCAAGGCCAAGCTCAAGAACCGCATTCGCGAGATCGCGGGCGACCTGATCAAGATCGCCGCGGAGCGGCATGTCCATGTCGCGCCGAAGTTTCCGGTGCATCAGGGCACCTACGACGAATTCTGCGCGCGCTTTCCTTACGAGGAAACTGAAGACCAACTCGGCGCGATCAATTCGGCGCTGCATGACCTCGACGCCGGGCGTCCGATGGACCGGCTGGTCTGCGGTGACGTCGGCTTCGGCAAGACGGAAGTCGCGTTGCGCGCGGCGTTTGCCGTGGCGCTGGACGGCAAGCAGGTCGCTGTCGTGGTGCCGACCACGCTGCTGGCGCGGCAGCACACCAAGACCTTTACCGAACGCTTCAAGGGTTTCCCCGTGAACGTGGCGCAGGCCTCGCGCCTGGTCGCGCCGAAGCAGATGACGCAGGTCAAGAAGGACCTCGGCGACGGCAAGATCGACATTATCGTCGGCACCCACGCGCTGCTGGGCAAGAGCATCAAGTTCAAGGACCTTGGCCTCCTGATTGTGGACGAGGAGCAGCACTTCGGCGTCTCCCACAAGGAGCGGCTGAAGCAGTTGCGCGCCGAGGTTCATGTGCTGACGCTGTCGGCGACGCCGATCCCGCGCACGCTGCAACTGGCGCTGACGGGGGTGCGCGAACTGTCGATCATCGCGTCGCCGCCGGTCGATCGCCTCGCGGTGCGCACCTTCATCGCGCCGCATGATGCGCTGATGATCCGCGAAGCGCTGCTGCGCGAGCGGTACCGTGGCGGTCAGGCGTTCTATGTGTGTCCGCGTATCGAGTACCTCGCCGAGGCCAAGGATTTTCTCGACAAGCACGTGCCCGAGATGAAAGTCGCGGTCGCGCACGGCCAGATGCCGCCGACGGTGATCGAGGACATCATGTCGGCGTTCTACGACGGCAAGTACGATGTGCTGCTCTCGACCACGATTGTGGAATCCGGTCTCGACATTCCGTCGGCGAACACGCTGATCGTGCATCGCGCCGACATGTTCGGTCTCGCGCAGCTCTATCAGTTGCGTGGCCGTGTCGGCCGCTCGAAGCTGCGCGCCTATGCGCTGTTCACGCTGCCGTCCACGCACAAGATCACCGCGCAGGCCGAGCGCCGCCTGAAAGTGCTGCAGTCGCTGGAAAACCTCGGCGCGGGCTTCCAGCTGGCATCGCACGATCTCGACATTCGCGGCGCGGGCAATCTGCTCGGCGAGGAACAATCGGGCCATATCAAGGAAGTCGGATTCGAGCTGTATCAATCGATGCTGGAGGAGGCGATCCTGTCGCTCAAAGCCGGCATCTCCGAGCCGGTCGCAGACCGCTGGTCGCCGCAGATCACCCTTGGCATGCCGGTCCTCATTCCGGAAGACTACGTGCAGGATCTCTCGATCCGGCTGTCGCTCTATCGCCGCCTTGCAGATCTCGACACCGGCGACGAGATTGAGAACTTCGGCGCGGAGTTGCGCGACCGCTTCGGACCGTTGCCGGACGAGGTGCGTTACCTGTTCCAGATCGCGGCGATCAAGTCGTATTGCCGCCGCGCCAACATCGAGAAGGTCGATGCCGGGCCGAAGGGCGCGGTCATTACGTTCCGCGACAACTCGTTCGCGCAGCCGGAGAAGCTGGTTTACTTCATCCGTCAGCACGGGCAGGCCGCGAAGGTGCGTCCCGATATGAAGGTGGTGTTCTTCCAGGAATGGAGCACGCCCGAGGAGCGCGTCGAAGGCACGACCACGATCCTGCGCGATCTTGCCAATCTGGCAGAGGGCAAGAAGGCGGCGTGAAGTCGCATTGGCTCCGCCCGCTCATTCCCGCGCAAGCGGGAATCCAGTCATCGTATTCGGAAAGCCGGCCCCGGGTCCCCGCTTGCGCGGGGACGAGCGGGTTTATGGAAGCCGTCATTGCGAGCGAAGCGAAGCAATCCAGAGCTTCCACGACCAAGGCTGGATTGCTTCGTCGCTTACGCTCCTCGCAATGACGAAGAGCGATTTTGGGTAGAACCGTTACTTCGGATACTTGAACTCAGGCGCGGCCTTCAGCGCCTCCTTGGTCGTGTTCATTTTCGCGGACCAGGTGTCCTTGTCCTTGTTGTAGCTGACCCGAACGGACGACGGAGACACGGCGACATAGTGTTCGCCCATGCCGAGGAATCCGCCGACCGACAGGATCATGGCCTGGATCTGTTCGCCTTTGCCGATGGCGAGATCGGTGATTTCGCCGACCTTTTCATCCTTCTGATTGTAGACGTTCAGGCCCTTGAGCTTGGAGCTGAACATCTCGTCCTTCGCGACGGTCGAGAACTTGGCTTCAGCGGGAGCGGTTCCGCTGGTCTGGGCGAGAGCGGGACTGGCGAGCACAGCCAGCGACGCGGCGATGAGTGCAAACTTCTTCATGGTAATCCTCCAAATTCGACAAGAGGCTCACCAATGCGAAGCTGGAGCGATTGTTCCGGGCAATATTGCAAGTGTAAGCGTGGCTTACGACGCCACCCGATGTCCTTCGGAGTGAAGCCGCCGGAGAATCGCAGATGCTGTATCTCCCGGCTTCAGCGTCGCGACCGTGACCTGCGGATCGAGCCGCTGGTCGCCCTTGGTGCTGTACATCGTGTGTCTCAGCACGCTGGTGAGCCGCCGCGCGATGGCGTGCGCGTTGCGCAGGTCGGCCTCGGCGAACACGATAACGATCGCGCCGTATTCATCGAGCGTCGCGAAATCCATCCGCCGCATCAGGCGGCTGAGAATGCGCGCAGCGTCGAGGCGCATCCGCTCGGAGATCGAACCTTGGGCGAAGGTGATACGGGCGACGGACAATCCCGCGCCACGGGTCTGGGTTTCCGTCACGGCGGTTTCGAAGTCGCGGCTGAAGGCGTCTTCGTTCAGCAGCCCGGTTCGCGGATCGAGCAGTCCGCCCACATCGATCGACTTCAGGGCGCGGCCGATGCGGGACTCGAACGCCTGCTGCCTGATCAGCGGAACGGCATGAGCCGCAAGCATTGGCGGATCGGTATCGGCGACTTCGAGGTTCGGCAGATCGTAGTCGGCCACCAGCCCGGACAGGCTTCGCACCACGACGGGAAGATTGCGGAACCGGGAATCCTCCGAGAGGACGGTCAGAAAGGCGTCCAGCACGCGCGGCGTGAAACCGTCTCCGACGATAATGCCGTCGAGTTCGCGCGCATTGAGGTGCTTGGCGGCGGCTTCGATGCTGAGTGCGCCGACCACGCCCATTTGTTCGCCAAGTGCAACCGACAGGGCCGGATACGCGCCGCCGCGTCCCAGCAACAAGACCGTTGCGTCGTCGATCGGATCGCTCGTCGGCATGCGCGTGGACGTGCGGCGATCGTTGGACAGGCGGCGGAGCAGGGTGGCGTGCAGCGCGCGAACGCGCAGCGCGGCGTTGAGCCGGCTGACAAGGCGTTCGGGGCTTCGGCCTGCCTGGGTGAAAGGAAGAACATTTCGCGGCAAAACTGTGCCGGGGTCGAGGGCGATCAGCGGCAGGTAGGGTTCGATGCGGGCGGTGCGTTCCGCGAGATCCGCCAGCATGTCCTCGTGACCGTCGAGATCGGCTGCGATCACTGCTGCGGGCCGCAGCCGCGCAACGGCATCCATGGCGTCCGACCAGCCGACATCCACCAGTGGAAACGCCTTGACCTGCGTGATCGCGCCCGAAAGCGCGTGGCCTTCCCGATTTGAGACAATGACGATCGGGCCTTGCTGCGACATGGTGCTGCAAACTCTTGAGAAACGCGGTTTGCCGAACGTGTCGGCGTTGCGCGAAACCTTACGCCGCGGCTCTTAATGGCAGGTCAATGCAATCGATGAAATGACGGGGTCAGGTTCCGCTGGAACGGTCGCGAAATGCGTCCACCATCAGCGGATTGAGTCCCAATTCGCCCAGCGCCTCGCGGGCGCGGCTGTTGTCACCGGCGCGTCCGGCGAGGCGGAAGCCGTTGAGCTGATCTGGCAACGCGGTCAGCATGGCGCCGGCTGTCAACCGCTTTGCCCATGCATCAAGATCCTGCGACAGGAAACGGTAGCCGCCGACACCGACGATCCCGACAGGCGGAGCGGTAATGCCGATGGCGCCTGTGGCGCGATCGACGTGCGCGGCGTAACCGGTGTCGACGTAATCGACGACGGGCGTTTCCGCGAGAGAACCCTCGGATGAGGCGCGATAGGCTGCAACAGGCACCATCGCGCCGCGCAGCGCGAGCGTGGCTTTCGGCGTCACGATGATCTCACCGATGGTCTTCGAACTTGCTGCTCCGCGCGGTGCGGCGAACGGGCCCGGCGTAATCGGTGCGGTCGAGCCGTCCGGCGACCTGCGTGCGCCGAACAGCCCGATCTCGCCGAACAGATAGATGTCGGTGAGCGTCGTGCCGGTGTCCTGCCAGTCGTTGCTCGCGGTCACGCGATCCGGCGTGCGCCACAGACCGATAACGTGCCTGATCGCGACTTGCGGCCGCGCCAGCGTCCCGCTCTCGGCCAGCCGGAGCGCCAGCGGACCGGGCACGATCAGCGTGTCGTGATGATCGTCGATGATCTGCTGTTCAAGAACCTGCAGATCGGCCGGATGATGCAGCGCCAGCGATCCGCCGCTCAGCAGCCAGGTCACCACGGACGACGTGAAACCCGCGAATGAGGCCGGTGCGATTGACGACAGCAGCCGTGCACCCTGCGGCAGTCCGGCTTCAAGAAAGATAGCGATGCCGCCGGAAATCAGCTGAAGGTGGTTGCGCGGGATCGCGCGAAAACCATCCGGCGTCACGTCGAACGAAATGATTGCCGGTCTGCGCGCATCCGGCAGCGCGGGGGATAGCCAGCCGTTCATGCCGCTGGTTGCAATTTCCAGCGGCGTCATGCCTTCGGGCAGATCCTTGCCGAACCCGAAAACCTGCCGGATGGAAAACGCTTCCGCCGCTGCATGGAGCGTAAGTTCGCCGTGATCGACAACCTCGATGCGGCTCATGCCGGCAATTGCCCGTGCGCCGACGCGGTTGAGCGCGATCGTCAATTCCGACTGCCGCCAGAGTTGCGGCAGCAGCGCCACCACCAGCCCGGCGCGTAAAGC
>Ga0233443_1002366_pt1 | contig 14482 bp, 8 predicted proteins | sample SI_123_September_2_FD_182784 | JGI IMG/M metagenome (GOLD analysis project Ga0233443, IMG submission 182784) | Seawater microbial communities from Saanich Inlet, British Columbia, Canada - SI_123_September2016_200_MG | ecosystem: Environmental > Aquatic > Marine > Inlet | place: Canada: British... | reverse complement strand
TTTTGAGCCGAATTTTAACGCAGTTCTGGCGGAAAGATGCGTTTTCGGACAGCCTCCTAGGTAACACGCAATAAATAAACTGATCCTATTACGCAGAATTTTTGTTCGCAGGCAAGGCACGAAAACAGGCACATAGTCGAACCATACAATTGTTTGAATTACACCGCTTGCGAGCAAATATAAAGGTTAATTTTGAATCGTCCCTTATTTATTGTAAAGTTATAAAGTCACTTACAAATGCAGGTAAAACCACAGTGAATTTAAAAAATATCGCCATCCAAAATAAAATAATGGAATGTATTACTGGTTCGCATGCTTATGGCATGTCAACACCAACTTCTGACATTGACATCAGAGGATTATTTATTGCTGAAAAAATAAACATTCTCACCCCCTTTTATCAGGTCAATCAATGCCAAGATTTTCCAGGTGAAGACAAAGTTATTTATGAAATTTCTAAATTCATGAATTTACTGGTGCAAATGAATCCCAATATTTTGGAATTACTTTGGGTTGATGAAGATAACATTACTTTCACAACACCTTATTATGAGAAATTACGAGCAAACCGCTACCAACTATTGTCCAGTAAAGCCAAGCATACTTTCACAGGTTATGCACATGCCCAATTGAAACGAATTTCAGGACACAATAAATGGATCAATAATCCACAACCTGAATCACCTCCAAAACAGATTGATTATTTGATTGAAATTGCAACCTCTAACAAAAAGTACGCATTAAAAGAAAACGAAACTGACTATTCATTATTCAAAGCTTATGGCGGCAACCTATTTTTATTCCACAAACAAGATGTCATCAATGCAGGAATCACATCCCCTGAAGAATGTACGACCAGTCGAGGTGAATTAATTATCATAGACAGCCATCAATACCCACCGAACAAACCTGCCGCCATGCTATATTATGACCATCATGCGTATCGGTCTGAAAAAGACAAACATAGCAATTACTGGTCATGGGTAAATAACCGCAATAAAAACAGATCTGCACTGGAAATTGCACATGGCTATGACACCAAACATGCCGCTCACCTAGTGAGATTATTAAAAATGGGACTGGAAATCTTAACCACTGAAAAAGTGCTTGTTAAACGCCCAGATGCTGAAGAGTTATTGGCTATCAGGGCGGGTTCAATGAGCTATGATGAGTTAATTAAATATACTGATAATTTGGAATCTAAAATTGAAAAAGCCTACAAAAAAACGACATTACCTAAAGCCGTTGACTTGAAATTTTCAGCCCAACTATTGATGGAAACTTATGAAGAGTTCTGGTTAAGGAATGAAAATTAAATAATGTCCCGTTCTTGATTCCATATTCATTTCACCTTAGGCAACTCGCAACAAATAAACTACCCATCTTACTTGCTCTTTTGTCTGTCTTCTTTGCCACAAAAATAGTTATGTAGAACGGCTACACGCCTATTTTTATAACAAAAAAGACAAACAAAATTTCTGCGCAATATGGGTAGTTTATTTATTGCGCATTACCTTATTACCAAATCAAATCATCAGGTATTTGATAATCGGCATAGTCATCATCTATTTCAGTTGTTTGATGATTAACATTATCTACAATAATATAAGATTCATCTCTGATTTTAATTTTTTCTGCAATGATGGCAGGAACTAAAAGATATCTATTAGCCAGCTTAACAATCACCAATTTACCCGCGCTAATGTGTTGATGAATTGTCTCGGAAACATTGATTTTTTTCACCAATTTTCCATCTGAAAAATTATAAGCTATCTCATCGTCTCCCATCGCCTGTTGATTTAACTCAATAAGCTGCTTAATTTGAGCTTGAATGGCTTTGGCTTCTGCCTGTTGATTTTTTTGTTGATTGAGCTCTTTATCTCGTTGAATTTTTGCCTGTTGTTGCTTCTGTAGAGCCAATTGCTCTTCATCTACAATAATTTTTTTGCTCTTTTGCTGAATTTTGTGTTTTTGATGCTTTTGCTTCTTGGCTTTTTTGGCTTGTTTTTCATTCACCAATCCTGATTTTAATAATTGATCTGATAGTGATCCCATAAAAATTCTCCTTCTTAGTCAACTCGCAATAAATAAACTACCCATCTTACTGGCCTTTTTGTCCGTCTCCTTTACCACAAAAACAGTTGAGTAGAATGACTACACGCCTATTTTTATGGCAAAGAAGACGAACAAAAATTCTGCGCAATATGGGTAGTTTATTTGTTGCGTGTTACCTTATTTCGTGTTCGTTTCTTACTTAACACGAGTCAACGCATAGGTGGCAATCATCATGAATAAAATACTCGGAAAAATGGCACAAAACAATGGATTTAATTGATAAACCAAGCCGATGTGACCAAACGCTCTATTGATGATGGTAAAAACAATGCCAATCATAATTCCAACCAATACCCGTTGTCCCATACTGACAGAACGAATAGAACCAAATACAAATGGAATGGCTAAAAACAACATAATCATCAAATCCAATGGATTAACCAGTTTATCCCAGAAAGCCAGTTCATAACGCAATGAATCCAGTCCATTTTCTTGTAAATAATTGATATATTTATACAATCCTAATGCAGATAACGCGTCAGGCTTCACGGTAACAATATCCAGCAACTCTGGATTGAGTAATGATGACCAAATGGCTTTTTTGAAACGCTTAATAGTTACCCCTTGGCCAGTAATTTTAGTTTGTGTAATATACTTCAGCAACCATTTCCCACGCTGATAATTGGCTGTTTTAGCTCTGGTAATGATTTTTATGGCATGTTTTTCATCAACCTCAATAATTTCTATTCCCCTAAGTACAGGACCAGGAAAAATTTGTTTAATATGAATATACGTTTTAGAATCTTTTGCCCAAAACCCTTTTTCACCAATAAGAGTGGCTTTTTCAGTTTTTGCATGGGCCTTTAATTGTTGTGCTGTTTTTTCCATAAAAGGTGAAATAAATTCCCCGATAATCACCACAATCACCATCAATAACAAACCTGTTTTAGCCGCAGAAAAAACAATTTGTCGTATTGAAATGCCTGCGGCTCTCATCGCAATCAATTCACTGTTATTTGCCATGGCACCAAGACTTAACAAACAGCCAAGTAAAACCCCCATGGGAAACAGTTCATAAATCAAACGGGGTGTTGATAAGAGAATAAACTGAAAAGCCTGAATTAGACCGTAGTTACCTTGCCCGACTGATCGCAGTTCATCTAAAAATGTAAAAAACATGATTAAAGTCACCAGTATCATCAACACAGTAAAGGTAGATAACAATACTGTTTTACCAATATATCGGTCTAGAATTCTCATGTTTTTTTAGCTTTAAATAATAATTTCAAACCAACCAATCCACCCTCTCTTGTCATCAAAAACAGGGTTAATAGCAAAAAGGGAATATGTATCCACCAAAGCCCTAACCAATCAGGAGAAATAGATCGTTCCATCCAGTTTTTTGAGACGGTGATTAAGTTAAAATACAGCACATATATAATGATAGCAGCAAACATTTTTCCATAACGCCCTTCTCTTGGAGAGACTTTACTTAAGGGCACAGCCAACATGGTTAAAATCAGCAAAGAAATTGGAATGGCATAACGCCATTGTAATTCTGCCAGATCTTCAACCTCATCAGATTGGCTTAATAGATTGGATGGTTTGGCTTTTCTGGGGATATGAATGGTTTTATCGGGTACTTTTTCCCTGATTTTTACGGTATATTTTTCAAATTCAATGACCCGTGTTTCTCGACTATTTTCTGTTCCTTCATATCGAATGCCATCAACCAACACCAAATATTGAAAACCACTGTCACCATCAACTGTTTGATAGGCTTGTTTAGAAGTCACCAAACCATCCACGCCATTTTGTTTATGTTGAATAAATACATTATTCATTAAACCATTAGGCAATATTTTTTCAACATAAAAAACCAAATCACCCTGTTTATATTCATTAAATTTTGCAGGAAAAATACCCGTCAGTTTTGAACGTTGTTGATCTTGTTTTTTAATCACAGAATCTTGAAAATATGACCAAGGAACCACATACAAAGATAAATAAGCGGTTAAAATAGCAATCGGCAAAGACATTAAAAAAAAGGTTCTATTCAGACGAGCAATACCAATTCCACAGGAAAACATTGCCACCATTTCATTGTCTTTATACAATCTCCCCAGTGCCAACAAAATAGAAAAAAAGAATGATACAGGGATCAATAACACCAATATTTTAATGGTTTTAAGTGCCAATAAAGTAAAAATAATATCTGATGATAAACCACCTGCCGCCGCCTCCGATAAATATTTAACGAAACGATTACTGACAACAATCAACAGCAGAATAAAAAAAACGGCAAAAAAAGTCTTGAAAACTTCTTTGATGAGATAACGGTCAATGATATTGAAAATCATAAGGCGAATTGATTTATTTTTTTATTTATTGGGTTTTGTATTTTTATTTTTACTTTAAAAGCATTATAGTTCAATTCTTTTACACTGACGATACTGAATAAATAACCTATGGACTTATACTTATGCGAAAAACCATCACAAGGCAGAGACCTTGCCAAAGCCCTTGGAATTCGCGGTAATCAGCCAGGTTATATTGGCAACCAACAAACGGTTGTAACCTGGTGCATTGGTCATCTACTGGAACTATATACACCCGATGATTATAATTCACAATGGAAAAAATGGACATTGGAACAATTACCCATTTTTCCTACACAGTGGAAATATAATATCAAAGCCAACACCCGCAAACAATTTACGGTCGTAAAAAAATTAATAAATAAAGCCCAATGTGTTTACATTTCTTCTGATGGAGACAGAGAAGGAGAAACTTTAGCTCGTGAAATTCTCGACAAATGCCATTATAAAGGTGAAACCAAACGCCTTTGGTTAACCGCATTGGATAATCGAAGCATTAAAAAGGCTTTATCTCAAATCAAACCAGGCCAACAAACAGAGTCATTGTATTGGTCAGGATTAGGTCGAATGCGTGCAGACTGGCTAATGGGTATGAATTTAACCCGCTTATTTTCTGTCAGCCATCAATGCAAACGACCACTGACTGTCGGCAGAGTTCAAACGCCCACATTAAAACTGGTGGTTGACCGTGATTTGGAAATAGAAAATTTTGTTGCCCAAAATTATTTTGATCTTTTCGCTGAATTTAAGGTTGAAAATGGCTGTTTTAAAGCCAAATGGCAAGTTCCAAAAAGCATTGCTGATGACAAAGGGCGCTGCCTAAAAAAAACAGAAGCTGAAACAGTTCGTATTGCCATTGAAAATAAAACAGGACACATCTGTCAATGCAAAACCCAACGTAAAAAACAAAAACCACCCTGGTTATATAGCCTGTCAACATTACAACAATACGCCAGTCGTCGTTATGGGTTTTCTGCCGATAAAACGTTGAAATTGGCACAAAGTCTCTACGAAAAACACAAAGCCATCAGCTATCCCCGAACCGATTGTAATTATTTACCCATTGAACAATTCAGTGAAGTTTCATCTGTTTTTAACGCCATAACACAATCTGACCCGAGCATTCAGCAAATAGTAGCACAAGCCAGCACGGCCAAAAGGCCCAGTTGTTTTAACACCAGTAAAGTGACGGCTCACCATGCCATCATTCCAACTGCTTCACAGGTTAATATCAATCAATTCAATGCCGATGAATTCAAACTTTATCAAGAAGTACGACGTCGATACATTGCACAGTTTTATCCCGACTATGAATACGATGAAAGCATCATAGAAGTTGATATAGAAAAACACCTTTTCAAAGTCACGGGAAGAATTCCAAGAATTCAAGGTTGGAAAGCGGTGGCCAATGAAGAATCCAGAAAAAATAATAAAGCAGAAAATATCCTACTACCACCCGTCAAATTAAATGAGCCTGCACACGTCATCAAAAGCGACCTTGTTTCACTACAAACCAAACCACCCGAAAGACTCACTGAAGGGACACTGATTGCTGCGATGAAATCTATCGCTAAATATGTCACTTCAGCAGAACTGAAAAAAATATTGAAGGAAAATGCTGGCATTGGAACAGAATCGACCCGAGCAGCCATTATCAAAAACTTGCTGGATCGTGAGTTCATCAAAAAAGAAAATAAATATCTGATCAGTACCGAAACAGGACGTTATTTAATCAGTATTTTACCTGAATCCATTAAAAACCCTGCAACCACTGCATTGTGGGAACAAAAATTGGACGAAATTGAAAAGCGCACTTATTCTTTGGAACAATTCATTGAAGAACAACAACGTTTTATTGAAAGCATCATCAATGATATAAAAAACAATCCGATTCAAAGCAAAGCACCTGTTGCTTCATTCAAAACACCCCGACCCAATAAAATAGCTAAACGAAAAATACCCACAAAAATAAAAGAAGTGCCACCACAGCCCAAAGACAGCCATGATTGTCCAAAATGCCAACAAAAACTAGTCCAGAGAAAGGGAAAAAATGGAGTTTTTTGGGGCTGTAGCAACTATCCAAAATGTCGGTTTACGATGGATAATAAAATTAACAATCCTGTCATAAAAAAACACTCAAAAAAGCTCAAAACAGCGACTGTAAAAACTAACATTGATGACAACCAAATCTGCCCCAAGTGCAATAAAAAAATGGTTAAACGTAAAAGTAAATACGGTGAATTTTGGGGCTGTAGTGGATTTCCAGAATGTAAGACAATCGTTAAAAATAAGGTCTAGTAGGCTGCCCTACAACTCATTTTTCCGCCAACTATTCGTTTAAAACCGTCTCAAAATGCTCAACCATTTTGTGTTTTTTTAGGATAAGTTGACAGTACCCTTTAGTAAAGTGTACGTTACTAAGGGACGATTCAAAAACAACCTTTACAATTTGCGAAGAAATTTTGTGAAAATAGGCTCATAGTCGAACAATGCAACTGTTTGAGTAACGAAGTCTGTGGGAAAAGGTCGAGTAAAGGTTAATTTTAAATAGTCACTAACTTTCTCCACCCAAAACCAGGTCATTTAGAATGAAACAACTATTTATTGCAGGGCTATTGATCTCATTATTTGCATGTTCAACACCTCAACCAATACCTAAAAATGAAACTTCAAAGCAAGCACCCAGAACTGATAAGCAAATAACAACAACGGCTTCAATCAAAGACTCAACTTCTTCCTCAATTCAACCCACTAACACTGAAAATATCCCAAAAAGTACAACTAATATCATTCTTCAAGCAGGCCATCAAATGGATATTATGGCTTTAAGCTATAGTCCAGACGGCAAATATCTGGCAACAGGAGGATTAGATAGAAAATTAATTTTATGGCAAACAAAAACCATGTTGCAATATCCATTAATTGGACACAATGGTGGCATTATTTCCATAGATTTCAATCCCTATAGCAACCGTATGGTGAGTGCAGACCACTATGGCAAAATAATACTGTGGGATCATTTGAACTTTAAAAAAATCAAATCCAACAACCAATTAAAGGGTAAAAATATAAAAAAGATTTTTTACTCTAAAAATGCAAAAAAGGTTTGGCTATTAACCCGTCAAGCATTGTATTTATGGAATATTCAAGACAATCAAATAAAATTAATTAACAATCAATTACTCTCCGTTAAATCAGCAGCCATCTCCACAGATAAAAAATATTTAGCAATAGTCGGTGGAGACGTCACTTTAGGTAATGTGACAAAAAACAGAACGCCATCTTTGGTTAAATTATTTGATACACAAACACTGCAATTCATCAATAAGTTACCTCGACAAAGCAAAAGATTTAATGCGGTAGCCTTTAGCCCATCAGGCCAATACCTAGCGTTAGGTGAAAGTGGACGAAAACCCAAAATCAAGATCATTGACATCAATTCATTTAAAATCATTTCAACGCTGCCTGTCAATAATAAGGTGATGTCTCTGGTTTTCTCATCTGATGAAAAATATTTATTCAGCAATCAATATGTAGCCTATGACAAACCAGGCATCACCCATAAATGGCAATGGAAAAAAGCTCGGCCTATCAAAAAAATATCGGGAATCAGCAATCGTTTTTTAGCTTTACATCCTAAAGAAAACTTATTGGTGGGTGGTCAAGAAAATCAATTGAACATTATTGAAACGAATGATATGCAAACAATTTTTCAGTCAAAAAATTATGATTTAGTCATCAATGATTTAGCTGTTAATGTAAAAAAGCAAATCGTTGCAGGATTTCAAAATCATTTTGTTTATTGGGATCTTAAACAATTAAAAATCAATAAATCCATTCATCTCAACAAAAATTCTGACAATATCTCTCAAGTGTCTTTTAATCCACTGAATGAGATTGTTATTGCATCATCCAAATCAGGTATGACAAGCTATCACGAAAAAGGAAAAATAATCACAAAACATCTTCCTAATGCGGATCATTTTGCCTATTCCAGAAATACTTTAGACATTGTAACGGGAAGAAAAGAAGGGGCAGGCAAACAAGCCACCGCGCTCAAAATTTTTGGCAGCAATCAAAAGCTGAAAAAATCAGTCAAAGGCCCTCTCAATATTGTCAATAAAATAATCTACAGCCATAACAGCAAACAATTCGCAGTGGTGGGCGGTAAAGGCAGTGGGTTAATGATTTATAACACATCAACACATGATTTAGTCAAACAAATCAAATTGAATCATACTTTATATGATATCGCCTTTAATTCTGCTGGAGATATTTATGCCGCAGGTAAAAAGTATGTTTATCAATGGAGACAAGGCGATTATAAATTAATCAATAAAATTAGAATTCACCAAGGTTATGCAAGTAGCTTGGCAATTTCAGAGAAAAATAATTTATTGGCCATAGGAAAAGGCTACAGCCTTGAAGGCAACATTAATTTTGATGTCGATTTATATCAACTTAATAATTTTGAGTTTATTACTTCCCTAAAAGGTCACACGGGAGAAGTTATTAGGACAACATTTACTGCCGATGAAAAATACTTAATCACCGCAAGTCAAGATGGTACTTTTCGACTTTGGAATGCCAAAAACCCACTACAATATTTTGTATTTTTTGGCCATGATAAAAATACCTATGGGGTATTCTCATCAGATAATTTTTATACGGCATCAGCCAAAGCCAAGGATTTAGTCGCCTATGAACAAGCAGGCAAGTTATTCCCTGTCAGCCAGTTTGATGCTATTTATCGAAGACCTGATGTACTTCTAAAATCTGTTGGGTATAGCGAAGCACAAACCATTCAACTGTATCAAAAAGCCCATACAAAATGGCTTAAAAAAATGCAGATCAATCCTGAGTTAATCAATGGGCAACTGAAAGTACCTAGTGTCAACATTGATAGCCATCACCCAACGGTGACCAACCAAAGAAAAATCAATTTGAAATTTTCAGCAATGGATAAGTTGGTAAAACTGGATCATTACGTTGTCTATATTAACAATATCCCAATCACTGGTCAGTTGAAGAATCTATTGACGGCCAAAACATCTCTTGAGATTGAATTATCATCGGGAAAAAATGTCATTGAGGTTTCAGTCTTTAATCAACAAGGTATTGAGTCATTAAAAGACCATTTAGTGATTACCTATAAAAATAAGATAAAAAAACCAGATTTATACCTTTTAAGTATTGGTGTTAGTCAATTTAAAGATAAAGAATTTAATCTAAATTATGCCGCTAAAGATGCAAAAGACATCAGTCGATTTTTCAAATCAAGAAGCAATGATTTTAATCGAATTCACCTGCGAACGTTAACCAATCAGCAAGCGACTAAGCAGAAAATTTTAAACAGCAGTGCCTTTTTAAAGCGTGCAAAAGTAGATGATAAAGTCATCATCTTTATCGCATCACACGGTCTATTGGATAATAATCTGGATTATTACCTGGCAATGAATGATATGAATTTTTATCAACCCGCTTCAAATGGTTTGAAATATGAAGACCTTGAACATTTATTTCAACAAACAAAATCTCGTAATCGCCTATTATTAATTGATGCCTGTAACTCTGGTGAAGTTGATGATGAAGAATTAACAAGCTCTAATAACTTTACCACCACCACGATTCCAGGGGTCAAATCCAGAGGCATTAGAATAAAAAGCAAGCGAAAATTTATACCCAACAAACAAGCTTATGGATTGATGCAGGAATTATTCTCAGATTTTAGAAAAGGCACAGGAGCCACGGTAATTTCATCGGCGACTGGAACTGAGTTTGCTTATGAATCAGCCGCTTGGAATAACGGTGTTTTTACATTTTCATTAATAAATGGATTGAAGTCGAAAACGGCAGATCAAAACAAGGACAATGTGATTCGTGTTTCTGAATTGAAAGCTTATGCATTAAATAATGTCGATAAACTAACCCAAGGCCAACAACACCCAACTTCAAGAATAGAAAATACCCATAATAATTTTATCATTGCATCCACATTAAAACGTGGAGAAAAAGCAATTTCGCCCACAGGCACATGGGAAGCGGAAAACTATAAATATTACAAAGAACTTCGAAGAAAAATCATGGTCATCAATAAAACCTCAAATTCGGATATCATGGTCAGTCGATCATATTACAAGTTTAATGAAAACCGTTATTCGATGAGTCAACAATCAAAATACAAAGCCATTACTACCAATAAATATAGACATGCATCAGGCATAATATTGCACTTTAAGAACAACAACACGGTAAGATCTATTGACACCTATGATAAAGGTACATTTAAACGTGTAAGATAAGGGAAGGCACAAAAATAGGTGTATAGTCGAAAACTACACAACTATTTTTGCAACAAAAAAGGCGGACAAAAGATTATTGTGCTCTTTGGGTACAAGCAAGTTGGATGTTTATTTATTGCCCATCCTCTAAGAGTAATTAGAGCTTGACGATCACTTGACTGGCAACCTGACAAGCTGTTTTACGAGCACTCTCAATATTATCACCTAAGGCTAGTGCTACCCCCATGCGTCTTTTGCCAGATACTTCAGGCTTACCGAATAATCGTATTTGTGTATCTGGTTCTGACAATGCTTGATCAAGTTGTTGAAAAATCACTTGCGTGGACTCCCCTTCAACCAATATAACACTGGATGCAGCGACGCCATATTGACGAATAGCAGGTACTGGCAAACCTAAAATAGCCCTGGCATGTAGTGCAAATTCTGATAAATCTTGTGAAATAAGTGTCACCAACCCAGTGTCATGAGGTCTAGGTGAGACCTCACTAAAGTAAACCTCATCACCTTTAATAAACAATTCGACTCCAAAAATACCGTAGCCACCCAATTCAGAGGTAACAGTCTCTGCAATATTTTTTGCCTTAGTCAAAACTGTTTCAGACATTATCTGTGGTTGCCATGAGTCACGATAATCACCTTCTTCTTGTCTATGCCCAATCGGTTGGCAGAAACTTGTTCCATTGACATGTCGAACAGTCAATAAAGTAATCTCATAATCAAAATCGACACAACCTTCAACAATCACTTTTCCTTTGCCAGCCCTTCCTCCATCTTGTGCGGTATTCCATGCCTTTTCAATATCACCTTTTGCCTTTAGAAATGACTGTCCCTTACCAGATGAACTCATGACAGGTTTAACAAAACAGGGAAAACCTATTTTTTTGATTGCATCAATCATTTCTTGTTTAGTTTCTGCAAAACAAAAAGCCGATGTGGGTATTTTTAATTGTTCAGCCACTAAACGACGAATACCTTCTCGATTCATTGTCAGTCTTGCTGCTTTAGCCGTTGGTATGACCGTAAAACCTTCTTGCTCCAGCTTTTCAAGACGATCCGTTGCAATGGCTTCAATTTCAGGCACGATGTAATCTGGATTTTCTTTTTTAATGATTTCTTCTAACGCATCTCCATCCAGCATTGATAACACGTAACTACGATGAGCCACTTGCATTGCAGGTGCATTTTCATATCGGTCAAGTGCAATAACTTCAACACCTAAACGCTGTAATTCTATCGCCACTTCTTTACCAAGCTCGCCTGAACCACACAATAAAACTTTGGTGGCAGTGGATGAAAGTGGAGTACCGATTGAAGTCATAACTTTCCTTTAATTATAAAATATAAGGGGTGATTGCACCAAAAATATTAAAGATGCCAAAAAACACAAAAAGATGAGCACGAATAAGGGGAAGCGAAATAAATAAACGTCCAAATTGTGCAGGATTTTTGTTCACCTTTGAGGCGCAAAAATAGGCGTATAGTCGAACTACACAACTATTTTTGCAACAAAAAAGGCGGACAAAAAAACAAGCACGTTGGATGTTTATTTATTGCGCATCCCCTAACTTCCACAACTCTCCCCTATCTTCACATTGCCCTTATAAATGGGCATTAAAAATAACTGCCAATAAATTGACCATGATTAATAAATTAATATCTTAGATTTTTCCATGCAACTGATTAATTTTAATAAAAAGACATGAACTAGTTCACACTTTTATTATGCCTTTATTATTTTTGTGACACGGTTCTCAATTAATATTTATTTCTTTATGGTCGGTATGAGATGTGCCGTTACATTAATGTACAACAATTTTAGTCTATAGAAAATCAAAATAATGAGGATTCTTCATGATAAATAATCAAAAAAACAATTTACTGCAATTCAATAAATACATTGTCTATCTTACCTATTTAATATTTTTCACATTTTTAATAAACAACAAACTATACGCAGCTCCCGTATGCGATATTCCAGTCGGTCAATTTTGTGTCAACTATTATGATAATACCACTCTTAGCGATACGCCAATTTTACGAAATTATGAAGCCTCAGTAAATCATATATGGGAACATAGCGGTCCACGACAAACAGCAGAAGAAAATCAATTTTCTGGTCGGTGGCAAGGCCAATTTGACTTTCAAACAGAGGTATCTATGATTTTTCAGTACATGCAGACGATGGTGTCAGAATTTGGCTTGATGGACAATTAATCATGGATGAATGCCGTGATCAAGAAGAAGATTTTACAACAACCGCTGAAATCACTGGAGGTATGCACACAATTCAAATTGAGCATTATGACAGTTGGTGGACAGCAGGTTTATCCATTAATTGGCGAAAACGACCCGAGCGCCATGTTCCACAACCACAAATCATACCCAATATTCCTCTTAATACTGACCACATCAACTCACCATTAGGTAGCAACACTGTAGAGGTTAATTATTATCAAACAAGATGGCTGTTTGTAAACGCCATGAAAAGAGCTTCACACTGGCTAACTCAATGTAGTGATTGGGGTGAAAATGCTTGTACTCCTCAAGCACCAGCAAGTAGCTGGGATACACAGGAACAACAACAGTTAGATCTCGATGAAAATGGCTGGGTTAGATCATTACCTGCTGCTGACTCCACTACACAGTATCGTTGGGTTTCAAAATACATGTATCTACATGCAGGCGATCATTATCCAGCGGGACAATACATTGTACTTTATGATGGAGAAGGCACTTTACAATATGATTTAGACGCGGTGAAAAATGAAGCATTATCTGTACCTGGTCGTGATGTTGTCGACGTCAACAATCCGACAAATGACGGTATAATGGTCTCAATCATGGCAACTGATCCTGAACAAAACGGCAATTACATTAGAAATATTAGAGTCATATTACCTGGTGGGTTATGCAATAACAATACCTTTGAATATTGTGACCAAACAGCTTGTAATCTGGCAGAATCCAATTGCAGTCGATTTGAAAATAATTACGATACGCAAATATTTCACCCTCGATATTTACAATCCATGCGTCGTTACAATACGGTTAGAATGATGAATCTATTAAGCATTAATGAAGGCAGTGTTTCTAATTTAGCAGAAAGCCCAAAGTTAACAGATCATCGTTGGAGTACGTTTAGTGGCATTCCTATAGAAATCATTTTAAATCTCAGCCATCGACTAAATTCAAATATTTGGCTGACAATGCCAGCACGTACCAATGATGAATATATGAGCGAATTTGCCAGGCAAGCACTGACAACTTTAAACGCTGACCAACATATTTATCTCGAATATCATAATGAAATATGGAACCCAGGAATGCCATTTAATGTGGCTGGCTCATGGATTGAATCACGAGGACAGGAAGAATGGCCAGATGAATTATTACGCCAAACTCATGGTTTACCTGATGATTTTGTAATCGATGGTTATGTCAAAAGATTAAACTGGTATGGCAAACGTTCGGTAGAAATGTGTAATTTATGGAAAGACATTTGGCGTCAATCACCTGACGGAGATCAAAGTGCTCGAATCACTTGTGTCATGAGCGGTCACCTGGGTTCTGAATGGACTTCCCGTCAAATGCTGGAATGCCCACTATGGGCTGAAACCACAGGACAAAGCTGCGCATCCTCTATTGATGCTTACGCCGTCGGTGCTTATTTCGGTTATTATACAGGTACTCAAGTTCATGAAAACCAAATTTTAGAATGGCTACAACAACCTGAAACAGCCATTGATA
>Ga0233443_1002357_pt1 | contig 14519 bp, 15 predicted proteins | sample SI_123_September_2_FD_182784 | JGI IMG/M metagenome (GOLD analysis project Ga0233443, IMG submission 182784) | Seawater microbial communities from Saanich Inlet, British Columbia, Canada - SI_123_September2016_200_MG | ecosystem: Environmental > Aquatic > Marine > Inlet | place: Canada: British... | reverse complement strand
TTCTCTTTCATAACTTGAATATTATATTGATTTAAATATTCAAGTTATGAAGCTATATCTAGAATCTGCCGACTGTAGGGAGGTTTAGTTCAATAATGGTGTAAATCGCAGGGATCAATGGCCCGGGTATAGAATCAATTATGTGTTCAGGAATTTGCATCATTATGGCAAAAAGTAACAGGGTTGAAAGGATCCCCAATACTACTGCTCTTAAACCTTCGTGCTCTCTTCCCAACTTAAGGCTGTTTCGCCTGATTAGAATCCCGGCTGCCAAAGGCCCTCCTAAATAAGTGGCCAGTGCAATCGATTTATGAGAGTAGAATCTTTTGGCGTTTTCTGTTTCTGAATTTTCAATAGTTAAGCAGATTTTCAGATTCTGGAAGCGGATTTCAGATCAGGTAGCATTAAAGGTTTTACCTCTTGATACTAATGATAAAGTGGATTAGTAATTTGTAAATCGGGCCAACCGAACCAAGCTAAATTTATTGATTATTACAGGCCTTGCCAAACAATCCCGGCACTAATTCAAAAAACCTATTGCATAACATTTAAATAAATAAATAAAGCGCTTACATTTGATTAAGCGTTCACTACTTTCGCGACATGATAAGCAATGATTTATTACGTAAGTTTTTAATCTGGCGGATCAGGCATATTAACAATAAACAGTTTCTATATATTGTGAGTATCCTGATTGGTTTGTCGGTTGGACTGGCCGCAGTTGTCATTAAAAACAGTGTACATTTCATTCAACATTTGCTTACCAGCGGATTCTCCAAGGAGTACCACAATTACCTTTACTTTCTCTATCCTGCCATAGGAATATTTATCGTGATAATATTTGCCAACTACATTCTAAAGCAGCGAATCGGGCATGGTATTCCAAGCGTACTATATGCAATTTCTAAAAACAATGGCCAGATAAAGCGTCATAATATGTTTTCATCTGTGGTGAGCAGTGCACTTACTGTAGGTTTTGGGGGTTCTGTCGGACTGGAGGGACCGACCGTGGCTACTGGAGCCGCAATAGGATCTAATATTGGACGCTTGTTTCACCTCAATTATAAACAGATTATTTTGCTGTTGGGATGTGCCTGCGCAGGAGCTATGGCTGCGATCTTCAAAGCTCCCATTGCCGCAATTGTATTTGCTCTTGAGGTAATCATGCTTGATCTTACTATGGCATCTCTGGTTCCATTGTTATTTGCCTCACTATCAGCTGCACTCACCTCCTATCTTTTTCTTGGACAAGATGTTTTGTACACTTTTAAAGTAGTTGAAGGCTTTAAATTGTCGGATGTTCCTTTCTATATCGGACTTGGAATCTTAACCGGATTTGTCTCTGTATATTTCACCAAAGGCTATATGACCATCGGATTCTTTTTTGATAAATTCAAGAGTCGCTGGACCAAACTTGCCATTGGAGGTGGAATTCTCGGCATCCTTATTTTCTTTTTTCCTTCTCTTTATGGAGAAGGTTATGCTGAGATCAATTCTGCCCTGGACGGGAACGCCAATTTCCTTTTCGACAGGACAATCTTCTATGAATTTCGTGACAATTTCTGGGTAATGGTCGTTCTTCTGATTTTGGTGGTTATTTTTAAGGTAATCGCAACTTCTGCAACCTTTGGTGCTGGCGGCATTGGAGGTATTTTTGCCCCCTCTCTTTTTCTGGGTGCGACGACAGGCCTTCTTTTTGCCAAGGTGGCTAATTCGTTCAAGTTTTCGCTACCTGAAAGTAATTTTGCACTGGTCGGTATGGCTGGACTGATTGCGGGAGTTATTCATGCTCCCCTTACCGCCATTTTCCTGATTGCTGAAATCACAGATGGCTATTCAATGTTTGTACCCCTGATGCTGGTTTCTACAATCTCATATGCTACAATGAAACTATTCATCACCAATTCAGTTTATACAATTCAGCTGGCCAAAAGAGGTGAGCTGATGACACATGATAAAGACAAAGCGATCCTCTCAATGATGTCCATCAATAAAATGATTGAAACCAATTTCAAAACTGTTAATGTTGAAGGGAATCTGAAAAATCTTGTGGAGGTAATTTCCAATTCGAACAGAAATGTAATTCCGGTTATTGACGAGGACAACATATTTCATGGAATTGTTGCACTTGACGATGTAAGAAACATCATGTTCAGGCCTGAAATGTATGAAGAAACACAGGTCAGAAATCTTATGTTTATGCCAATTGTGACAGTTGCACGGGAAGATACAATGGAGGAAGTTGCTCAAAAATTCCAGCAAAGTGGTAAATATGTAATTCCGGTTCTTGAGAATGGGAAGTACCTTGGCTTCGTATCAAGAGCAAATGTGTTCAGTAAGTACAGAAGGTTATTGAAACACTTTAGCGAGGATTAGAGGTTCAGCTTGTGCTGTTGCTTAGAAACCAAACGCGACTAAGATGATTCAAACCCGAACATCCTAACAGCACACTGATAGATTATTCAACTCTTTCGTACGCGCCAATATCAGGCCCCACATCTTCAAATCTACTGTTCCCTTCCAGATCAGCAGGATAAAACTGAGCTGTTGTCGGATCGGCAACGTCCTTAGCAACCGACAATGTATCAAGCTGATACTCATTCTCCAGTGGATCCATGAAAAACGGATCCTCATTGAGAATGCAATTCAGAAAGCGGTTCTCAACATATTCCATATCCGGATCAATTCTCATCAAACAGTTTTCGAAGGTGTATTGAAATGATCCAAGTGTTCCGGGATACATATCAAAGCCTAATTCCCCTTCCTTATCGCCATAAATGATACAATTACTAAAATAGGCATTGTCTATGGCCCTGACATTAATATTACCATGAACATCCTCATACCAATTGTTCAGGAGAACAGTTGGTGTTACACGATTTCCATAAGCATAATAATTCCCAAAAGTACAATGGTAGAATTGATAAGTTCCACCTATGACAAGTTGCGCAGCTGACTGCCCGCAATTACTAATAACACAGTTACTTGCCTGAATTTTAGCTCCCAGTGTATACAGTCCCACAGCAGAGATATTCTCTATTCTGGTATTGCTTAGTTTTAAAGATGGGCCAATATCCGGAAATGAATCAACCTGAATGCCGATGGTAGCATTTTTTATCACCGCATAGTCTATTTCATTGCTATGACTTCCTACTAAAAACCTGATGTGTCCCCATTGTCCGGGTACATCCTCGAAACTGTTCTCCAGGCGGTCACCCTGAAATATTACAGGTTCCTCAAGCGATCCTTTTACGTGTAGAGTTCCCCACACAAAGAGACTTGAACCGTGGTGGAAATAAATCTGACAGCCCTTCTCAATAACTAAGGTTTCGCCACTGTCAACCCCCATTGAATTATAGATTAAATAAGGTTTATCGCTATGCCATACATGTAAGGTATCAAACTCTCCATCAAGTTTATGATAATTCTGTCCGAAAGCGACCAGATCTACGTCCTGGATCTTTTCATTATGATCGAATATAACTTTATCTTCAATAATAACAGGTGAATTGCTATTGTTGGGATCTACTGTTACTTCAACGAATACGTAAATGCTATCACCCGGAAAAAGCTCCACATCCCCAATTAACGCTGACTCATTACCATTCACATTCAACCTGAAATTTGAGTTCTCACCTCCCTGAAGGAATATTTTATCAATGGATATTATTCCCTTATCACTTTGATTTCTAACCGTAAAGAACTTAGTTGTAGAGCCAATTTTAGTAAATACGGTGTCGAACATAATCGTATCCGTAGAGAAAATGAGTTTGGCGGATGAGTCAACCACAATATCTTTTCTACAGGCAGAAAAGACTAGGGTAAGAATAAAAAAAGCGAACAGACCGGTTTTCAAAAATCTCATACAGAAAATAACTTTGCTTTAAACTTTTCAAACTGTTGAATTGATGTCACCATAGTAGGTCAGGCATCAATTTCAATTTTGAATCAAAAATAGTATTTTTTGAACGGTGCCCATACACATAAAGTATCTGCCTGGACGATTAGTTAATAATTGTTTTGTCCCAATCATTTACTACTATCTGTTAATTAAATGGTTAACAATTATATAATTCAATATTATCCTGTAAAACAACGGATTACAATAAGTGTTAATAAAGGTGACAATTTCGTGTTATTTTTTACAAATAATCTTTTTGGAATTTCAAAAATGACAATACCTTTGCTCCCCTATTAATAACCTTAAAAAGAAAAAGAAATGGCTTACGTAATTAATGATGATTGTACTGCGTGTGGTACTTGTATCGATGAATGTCCGGTTGAAGCAATTCACGAAGGTGATATCTATACAATTGATGCTGAAGCTTGCACAGACTGTGGTGCATGTGCAGATGTTTGTCCCGTAGAAGCAATTCTCCCAGAATAGGCAGGACAATTCATTTTAAAAATATTCAAGGGGTATCAATAATTTTTGATACCCTTTTTTGTTGTAAATTAGTAAGCATTCAATCTCAGAAATATGCGTAATGGATTATTTGATAAAAAATCTCCTGTTCACAAAACAAAAAATGGACTGGCATAGTTATTGAATTTTAGAATGCAAATTTTAATCATGCACAGAATTGTAATCTCACTACTTCTCCTTATATTTTTTCTACCTGATGGCTCTGCACAAGATTCAACAAACGACATTAAAGTATACGATGGTATTGTTATAGATGGTGATACCATTATTATTTATGAATTAAAGGCCATTAACATCAGAGCGCGATACACCTACGAGTACCGTAAGCGAATGAGGCAGTATAACAAACTGGCAAAAAAGGTTAAAAAGGTTTACCCTTATGCACTGCTTCTTGAAGAAAAACTCGACAGTATGTCAATTAGAATGGACAAACTAGCCTCAGAGCGAAAAAGGAAGGAGTTTGTAAAACAAAAGGAAAAGGAGTTATTCAAACAGTTTGAGAAAGAGATTATGAAACTCACGATTTCCGAAGGACTTGTACTGGTCAAGCTTATTGACAGGCAAACCGGAGATACATCCTACGAACTAATTAAGGAATTACGGGGTTCCATCACCGCCTTTTTCTGGCAAGGTATTGCCCGTTTCTTCGGAAATGACCTTAAAGCCGAATACGATCCGGAAACAATCGATGCAATGATTGAAGATATAGTTCAAAGGATTGAAGCCGGAGAACTATAACTTCATCAGGATCGAAGATTACCAACCCTAACTACTCACATTCAGCAATATCCTACATTTTTAAAAGTACCTTAACTATGTTGTCGGCTCCTTCAGCAATTTGAAGAATATTTGCATCCAGCATATAGCATGGAGTAGTTGCTACCTTTAACTTTTCATCAATCACCACCTCACCATGAGTAGTTGACTCATGAACTGCCCCCATTTTCTGAACAGCTTCAGTTGCTCCATCGTCCTGTCCTATCGTAAGCTTAACACCCGGCAGAAGCTTAGCAAGAATTACCGGTGCAACACATAAGGCACCAATTGGTTTTCCAGCTTCCCTTGTCCTGTGCACTACAGATTCAACCGTTCTGTCAACACTAAGTTCAGCTCCTTTGAATGCAAATGAGCTAAGATTCTTGGCAGCTCCAAAGCCTCCGGGAAATAACAAGATATCATAATCTCCCGGATGATAATCACCAAGAGTTTTGATATTGCCACGGGCAATTCGTGCTGATTCAACCAGCACATTTCGACTTTCATTCATCTCCTCACCAGTCATGTGATTAATTACGTGATGATGCTCAATATCGGGTGCAAATACGTCGTACTCAGCTCCGTTATTCATTATTGCATAGAGAGCGAGTGTGGCTTCATGTATTTCTGCACCGTCGTATACTCCACAACCGGACAAGACAACCGCAAATCTTTTTTTATCCTTCATTCTAATATCTTTTAATCATTCTATTCGAAGATAAAGATTTTACAACTCTTCAGAAAATCATAATACAATATTCTATCAGGAAATTCAGGAAAAAAAGAACAATTTTCATTCTCGTACATATCCTGATAAGCTGTTTCAAACAATTTATTGGTATATTTAGATTCAATTTATTAGGATCATGATTTATCAACCATCAATTTTCCCGCTTGGACTACGCATTGATGAACCTGTTACGGTCCTCACGGATTTAATTGTTTCAGCAGTTTGCTTTTACGCATGGTATAAATTAGGTAAACTGGTTAAACAAAATGAAGTAAACCGATTTTTACGCCTCTACTTTTTGACAATGGGTCTTGCAACATTGTTAGGAGGTATAATTGGTCATGGTTTTCTCTACGCACTCGATTCGCTCTTTGAATACAGCTACGTTGTATCTCCATGGAAATTACCAGGATGGGTGGTGAGTATGTTTTCCATTACTTTGGTGGAAAGAGCATCAATTGAATATACGAGGCCAATTGTAAATTCTAAAACCGGGAAAATACTTGCCTGGATTAATATTATAGAACTGGTGATATTTCTGTTCATTGTATTTTTCTCACTGAACTTTTGGTTTGTTCAGGTACATGCCGCCTATGGATTACTCCTTGTTGTTTCGAGTCTCAATATTTACGTATACTACAAACGAAAAACGCTCTCCAGTAAAATATTTTTGCTGGCGGTAGGTTTTGCAGCCATCGGCGCATTGGTTTATATGAATCAATGGAGTATTGACGAATGGTTTAATTACTTCGATATCAGCCATCTGTTCATGGCTGCAAGTGCCTATACCTTTTACAAAGGTGCCAGGCAGTTGATGAATGATCCGCTGTTGTAAAATTGCTTATTAATGACGGTGAGAAGGTGTTGATTGTTGAAATTAATATAAGCATGTTGAAAAGAGAAACAGATGGTCTGTATTGGTTCACCAAATGCTTCTAAACTAGCAGAAGAATCAATTTTACATCCCCGAAGAAATAAGCTGATTTTTTGCCTTACCTTTGCTGCAAATTATTTTTTCATGTTAGATTTAGGCAAATACAGTACGCTGGAAGTAGAGAAGTTCGAACCTCATGGTGCTTATCTTACCGATGGAAAGGAGGATGAAGGAAGAGTGCTTTTACCCGGAAAATATGTTCCGGAAAACCTGAAACCAGGTGATAAGATTACGGTATTCGTCTACAACGATTCCGAAGACAGACCAGTTGCCACCACTGAGAAACCATATATAGAGCTACATCACTTCGCGATATTGAGAGCCAAGAGTGTTACTAAGCTGGGAGCTTTCATGGATTGGGGTTTATCAAAAGATCTCTTAATTCCTTTCAAAGAACAGAATAAAGAAATTGAGGAGGGACGCTCCTATTTGGTGTATTTGAATATGGATTACGAAACAGACAGACTGGTTGGCTCTACCAGGCTAACAAAATATCTGGCTACAGAACCGGTTACCGTTGGTGAAGGTGAAGAAGTTGATCTGATTGTCTGGACCAGAACTGATTTGGGTTATAAGGTAATCATAAACGAAATTCATCTGGGTCTGCTCTACCACACCGAGATTTTTCAGGACCTAAAACTTGGTCAGCACATTAAAGGTTTTGTTAAAACCATTCGGGAAGATAAAAAGATAGATGTCGTACTTCAAAGAGGCGGGCATCTTTCCATCGAACCGAATGCTCAGAAACTTCTTGAGATCCTGGAAGATTTTGGAGGATTCCTGAATTTAAATGACAAAAGTGATCCCGATGACATTGCCCGAATTCTTGGAATGAGTAAAAAACTTTTCAAAAAGTCAGTAGGTTCGCTTTACAAGGCTAAAAAAATTATTCTCGAAGACGGTGGTATCAGACTTGTTTAGCTTCAATCCGTCAAGCTTTTTCCAAGGGTGCTACAGCTCTCAAGCAGATTCCTGTTCTTAAGAGCATCATTTGCAGCCAGGCTGGCTGGAAGTACCAGCTTAGGATACAGCAATTTCAGCTCCTCACCGGATTTTATCACATGATTTGTTACTGCCAATCTGGTTCCTGTGAGAACATACAAATTGTTCTCATCACCCATTATTTCAGTCAAATACTCAAATAGATCAATCACCGGTTTCGCATCTGCATCATCCGACGAGCCCATTGAAAGTATTAAGACCATCTCTTTCTTCCAGCTAATATGAGGCGTATGTACCAATCCGCTTTCCGTAATTCTGACATGCACAAACGACCGAAATCGATCAATTAGTATTTTTAAAGGACCTGTTACATGATGAAAATAAACGGGTGAACCAAACACCAAAACATCAGCGTCTAAAATTTTCCTGCTGATTTCATTCCAATCATCTTCACGTAAAGAGCAGTGTTTTATCATATTGCATCGAAGACATCCGGTACAATGCTTCAGATTGAGTTTATTTACATCTATCTCCTCGATATCTACTGTGTTTACCTTTGCCCCCTGAATAAAAGCGAAAAGCAGATGGGATGTATTGCCGGACTTTCGTGGACTACCGTTGAAAACAAGAACTTTCTTCATCCTTAAGATTAATGATTCTCCGGTTCTTTGGTTTTCTGTTTGTTACCCCACTCAGGCATTTTAACCCCGGAATTATCCTGCATCGACCTGTTGAGCCACTCTTCTGGATACCAGGCATTTTGAGGACGTCCTTGTTCGTTTTGGATGTAGCCATCGTTGTACTTTGCAATGATGTTACCGCTTAATGTAGTCCATTCCTGAAACATATATTCAAGCTGTTCATATGAATACATTGAAAGCAGCTTACTTCCTGCTTTTGAACGATTGGCAATGGATTCAATGGAATCCTGCTGGTTCAGAAACTTTGATTCAATCCTGGATTGTTCTGACTGAATATCTTTAATAATATAGCTGTACTTAGTATTGCAGTAATTCGCAACCAGATTAAAAACCCACCAGGCCGAACTCATATTAAACTGCTTTAACGATCCTTTTTTGTAAGCTGCAGGCACTGAATCAGTACAAATATAAACCGGTGCATAGCAGGTAAAATAGGTATCATCAACACCATACCATACTACTCCGCCAAGCTCATCCCGAAAGTGATTTCTGGATTGTGTAATAATTGAAAATCCGGTATTGTAGGTTGAAATACATCGCTCCCAGCTGGCTTCCACACCCTCCAGTTCCCACACGAGGGGCCTCCATCGATTTGGATTCCCGAAAGCACCGGCGGCAAGCCCTTTGGTCTGATCAAATTCAGTTCCCTCATAATGATCACGAATCAAATGCATTAAATCCTGAACACCTATTTTATTATCGGGTGTTATAAAAAGCGGATATCTCACTGCTCCATTAATTCCTCGGTGATAGTCGGATGAAAATTCCTGATCCGGGGCAGCTCTTCTGAAGATGCTCCAAACCCGGGTTTCACAATACCTTAAATTTGCAGGCGTTGCCGGATCGTACACATCGTTAAACCTAAACGGTTCACCAGATGCAGGATCGAAATAGCCCTTTTCAACTGCAAATGAAATTACATTCTCGGAATGCAGGCAGTTCTCAGGATCCTTCATTGGAAATTCTCCAATTCTTGCCTTGTTAGCATGCGCAGTCATCATACCATCCGGAATTCGCATGGCAACCCAAACAGCTCCTTCCCCACCAGTTCCGGTACCAATCATTTCCATAATCCATGCTTCATCTTTATCACAGATGGAAAATGTTTCGCCACTGCTTGCATAACCGTACTCTTCCACAAGACTAGTCATTACCTTTATGGCTTCACGGGCAGTTGTAGCTCTTTGTAATGCAATATTCATAAGATTCCAGTAGGACAGAAACTTATCCTTGTTCTCTAATTCCTCTCTTCCACCAAAAGTGGTCTCGCCCATCGCCACCTGATGTTCATTCATATTATGATAGCCCAGAACTTTGTAGGTATGAGGTACTTGTGCTATTTTTCCAACAACGCCACCCCAATAGTTATAAATATTTAGTGAATCTCCTGCTTCGTGATCTGCAGCATCAAGTATTTTCAATCGTGGATGAAACTCACCATCACAGGTATAAACAATCATATTTGAATTGTTGCTGGAAGCTCCCTTTGTAACAACAATATTTGTGCATGCCAACAAGCTGGAGCTTAACAAGCTTATACAATAGAAAAGTAGAGTTATCTTTTTCATAAATTTCATTAATAGTGGGTAAAAATAGGATAATAAATAACCTGCCAAAAATATTGCAAGCAGATCAGTAGATTCTAATAACCTCACCTGTTACATTGCCTTCGACACTCCTGCAAAATCCTCTTGCAGTATCTTTCATGGAAACCGCCTTATGTCCCGGGAATAGATGTCCAATTCGCTCAACAGAATTCTCAACTAGTCCCGGAGCCACTACATTTATTCTAAGCCCTCGCTTCAGTTCGCGTGATGCTGCTAACACAAAACCATGTAGTCCACTATTAACCATTGCCGCAGGTACTGTTCCCATTACCGGATCATCAGCCAGAATGCCTGTTATCAAGGTAAATGATCCATTTTCATTCAGATAGTCTTTACCAATTCTCACAAGGTTAACCTGTCCCATCAGCTTACTTCCAATTCCAAGGTAGAAATCCTCTTCGCTAAGGTCCTCGAACTTACCCCATTTTGCCGCACCTGCAGTACATACTAGTGCATCAATATTATCAATTTCCCGAAACATCTCCTCAATTGACTTTGCATCGGTAATATCAACTTTAAGGTCACCGGCTGATCTCCCAGCACTTATTACATGATGTCGGAGTGAAAGTTCATCCTTCACCGATTGCCCGATTGTTCCGTTAGCACCTATCAATAATATTTTCATCGTAATTCTTATTTTTCACAAAGTTATAAAAATGTACCGTCCGGATTTAATCAATTACTTTTACAGGGCAATATTTTGAATCTCTCTAAAGAGGAAAATTCATATCTTGTCAGGAGTATCACCTTAACAATATGTATGAAATATTTTCTTCTGATTGCCTGCCTGGCCATTGTATACCAAACCAATGCACAAATAGCTGATACAAGTATTTTCACATCTAAATTCGAACAAATTATCTTCACTCAATATCTGGACTCAACGAATCCTGATCCTGTTCAACTTTTACTTGCATTTAACTACAATCCGGAAAATGCTATAACCATAAGGACAAAGATTCAGGAAATCATTGATGAGTTGGAAAAGAAAAATATTGGGGGAAAAAGTATTAAGAAACAGGTAAAACTCATCTACAAATACGCTCACACCAGCCTTCTACAGAAGTATGATGAGCAAAAATCATTTTATGATGTAATTGAAACTGGTGAATACAATTGTGTTACTGCTTCAGCACTGTATGCCATTTTACTTGACCATTTTAACATAGCTTATGTCATTAAAGAAACACCGCGACATGTTTATCTGGTTGCGGATCCAAATCTGAATCATATTATGATTGAGTCAACGATGCCGCGAGGTGGCGTGGTAACACACGATGAAAAAACTCAAAGAAACTATGTGGAATTTCTGGTTAATAATAAGCTTATTTCGCTTGAGGAATTTCAGACCAATACCATAATTGACTTGTTTAATAAACACTACTACCAACAGGAAAACAATATCAATCTTCAAGAACTTACTGCTATTCAGTATTATAACAAAGGGGTTTTTCTTTTTGATGAACAGAGATACGAAGATGCTGTTTCCAATCTTGAGAAGGCAAATATCATTTACCCTTCCAACTCAATAAAATACATGTTAAGTGCAGCTCTGGCGAATCTTATCAACGATCAGAGCTACAAACAGAATTATTCCGGAAAAACACTGGCCAGCTACATGAATGTAAATGCTACAAATGCCGAAACACTTTCATTTGTAAAAGAACATCTTACCTATGTAGCTAATGAGCTGGCAGTTAATCACCCGGCCATTGAAAAACTCCTAGCATATTATAAGGAGTTTGATACGATTCTGGCAGATTCAATTGAAAGAGATGACTTTGCCCAGACTTATTACTACTTTCTGGCCTACTCAGATTATGTGAACCAGAAATATCCGTCTTCATTTACGAATCTACAACTGGCCTACCTCAACAATCCGGAAAACCTCACAATTAAGCAGCTGATTCATGATACCGGACTTAAACACATGTTTACAGATCGACAGCATGAATCGATGATTGACTCAATGGAGTACTATTTTGAAATGTTTCCATTCCTGCTTGAATATAAAGACTTTCAACGCTATTATACCTATTGCTACCTGAAGGCAATAGGAAAGAATTATTCCTCAGATAATGAAAACAATGGTAAAGAGATCATCAACAGATTTACAAAAGCCATGGCCAATCATCCGGATTTAATCTTACAGGAGGATCAGCTAGAATATGCCTTTATGCAGGTTTTGGTTTATTATGGTGAAAAAGATGATATTAAAAACGCTCGCAAGTACACCCAACTCGCTCTTGAATATGTACCGGAATCCAGGATTCTGAAAGAAATGGTCAGCGAAATAACGGATTATAAGAAAGAAGCGCAATATGTGAGCGTTGAAAATACACCAAAGAAGAAGAAGGAGGACTTTAACAAGTTGTTCGGTAAACACTTCAAAGGGTGTTGGAAAGCAAAATCGATTCTAAAAGATGGTAAGATGCAGGCCTTGAAAGAGAATGAGTATCTCTGGATAGTGTTAAAAGATGGGAAGAAAGTAGAATTTCGTTTTAGTGAAGGTAAGCAGAAAGGCCGTTGGGACCTAAGGCCAAAGGGCAAATTACTCTACTTGATCCCAAAGAAGGATGAAAAGTACTATCTTGTTTTCAAGATCATCGAAATCAGTGATGAGAAACTTGTACTAAGACCTTATGTGAATAAAAAGGTGCAGAATCAAATTCTACATTTTGAACATTGCAGATAAAAGTTGTAGTCAACTATAGGTAAAATATTTGATATCAATACGGCATATTCCTTTGAAAACAAACAAGTAAATGGGCTATATATACACGAAACATCAAATAAATGCGTACATTGCGCGCATTATTGATTTGAGAATTTGTGCGTCAATAACTTCTGCAATCGCATTAGTTTTTAAAAGCTCACCTTTTTAAATCCAATTTTTACATAGCACATGGCCTATATATTCAAGAAATTAAAAAGAAGAAAGAGTTTAAACTTGAGTGTTGGTTGTGGGTTAATTAATAATTTAATTTCAAGAACATGAACATTTATGTAGGAAACCTTGATTACAAGGTAACTGAAGATGACCTCAAGGAAGCATTTGAGGGTTATGGAAGTGTAGAATCTGCAAAGATCATTACCGACAAGTTTACCGGACGCAGCAAAGGTTTCGGATTCGTTACTATGGAGAATGACGATGAAGCTAAAACTGCAATTGAAGAGTTAAATGGTGCAACCCTTGCAAGCAGACAAGTAACTGTAAACGAGGCAAAACCAAGGAAAGAAAGGTATTAACATTTAAGATTTAAAAAAATGGCAAAAGGTAAAGTAAAATGGTATGATTCCGTAAAAGGTTATGGTTTCATTCAAGCAGATAGCGGCGAAGAATTATTTGTACACCGTACAGGATTATTGAAAGCTTATGACGGTTTGCAGGAAAATGATGTAGTTGAGTTTGAATCCAAGCAAGGAGACAAAGGCTTAGTTGCATTTAATGTACAGCAAGCTGAGTAATCGAACATCATAATAGTATTAAGAAATCCAAGCCGGATAGAAGCAGTTTTATTCGGTGCTGGATTTCAATAATTCATTAGCAGTCATTACAATAACAAGGAAATAACCAATTTTTAAATAAGATTCGAAGAGTTTATGGGTAGATCACAGGAAACATTCAACAAGAAAGAGGTCAGAAACAAAAAAGAGAAAAAGCGCAAAGAGAAGGAGAAGAAAAGGCTCGCCAGAAAAGAAGGTGAAAAGAAGGGTGGCCTGGATGATATGATCGCTTATGTTGATGAGAACGGCATGATCACTGATACCCCGCCGGATCCGGAAAAAAAGACAAAGGTTAAAGCCGAAGATATTGTAATTAGCGTTCCAATCAGGGATGATTCAGAGGAATCGTCAGAACGAAGAGGAACAGTTGCCCACTTCAATGATTCCAAAGGATACGGATTTATCAGAGATGCTGAAACAAGGGAGAGTGTTTTTGTTCACGAGAGTAACACACTTGAACCTATAAAAGAAGGAAATCTGGTAAGTTTCGAATTGGAAAAAGGCCCTAAAGGTTTAACAGCCGTAGGTGTTAAAATAGTAAAGTAATTCCGGTTGCTTTCCATGTATGCCACTCCAGGCATAGCTGTATAAGCAATTTCTACTTTAAATTAAGTATTATCTCCACAATTTCCGGTCGGTTTCCAATTCTGATCGGAGGTCCCCATGTACCAAAACCGGAGGAGGTATAGTAATTTGTTTTGCCCTTATTCATCAATCCATAATGATTTTCATATAGAAGGCTGGTAATTAAATTAAAGGGCCAGAACTGACCTTTATGGGTGTGTCCTGAAACCATGAGATCAACCCCCATTTCCCGAACCATTTGATACTCTACAGGCTGATGATCCATTAGAATTAAAGGCAATTCATCTGTATTTTTATTAATAATTTCATTGAGGGGTTTTCGCATTTCACC
>Ga0233443_1002349_pt1 | contig 14568 bp, 13 predicted proteins | sample SI_123_September_2_FD_182784 | JGI IMG/M metagenome (GOLD analysis project Ga0233443, IMG submission 182784) | Seawater microbial communities from Saanich Inlet, British Columbia, Canada - SI_123_September2016_200_MG | ecosystem: Environmental > Aquatic > Marine > Inlet | place: Canada: British... | reverse complement strand
TGATGCTCTGCAATTAATTTTGAAATCAGCTGATCGTCATATCCAATTAGATCAGGAATAACCAATGTTCCGCCTGTGCTCAAAGGAGAGAAAAAATTCTTTTGCGTTAAGTATTGATTTATCCATCTTTGATGAATTGACAGGATTTAAAAAAGGCTTAGGTTTCACAGAAAGGCAAGAATTAATAGACAAATACCAGTCTGCAAACCATAATTTATACAAATACAAATACAAATGAATTCTGTGATCTTAATTTTAGTTCATGTCATTCAGTTTAATATGCTGTTTTCAAAGAAATATTTATTATGATCACATACCCAAGATTATTAAGAAGAGTTCAAGCCGTATTAATCGATTCAATACTGTTAGTGTGTCAATTGCCAAATAATATTACAGAAAAACTTGGCATGATAATTCGCGACATCATCAATTTAATAATTTCAAGAATCTAACGATTCATAAATAACATACCCTATGAATAACAAACCCATACAATTTCCAGAATCTTATTATTCAACACTTACTCAAGAAGAAGTGCAAGAAGTTGCTATCGCCCTTGGAAAAAAATTTGAAGATAATCATAAAAACTATGATTATTCATTTGGAAGAATACGCAATAGCATATGTCGCCTTGTACAAGACAATATCAAAAAAAATAATATTACGTCTAAAATGAAATGGAAAAGTGTTGAATCTGCAGCTTCTTGGACTCAAGATACTACAATTTTTACTCAACATCTTTCTAATATTGCAGGTGATCGGGAAGCAGAAAACTATTGCATCTTTGCATTACATCAAAAAGGTACACTGTCTGAAAAACTCACCATAAAAGTAGGCCGAATAATTCGAGATTTAATTATTGCCAATGTTCCCAATGCAGATCCAGCTTGTGGAATTATGTATGACATTGAAAATTTACGTAATGATTATTTATTTCGTGTTGAATCGAGTTTCAGTAGTCAATTAAGTACTGTTAATATGCGTATGATGGAAGATGATGATCATGGTGGTAGTAAACTTTATCGGTCGATTTCAATAAAAAGCAGTAAGCTGACTCAAGCAATTAAGGACTTAGATCTTGAAGATTGTCAGTCTATTGCCGAAGCTGAAATATTACTCGATAAAATTGTTAATGGAAAAACACAGGTATTATGAAAAATTTATAACACCCTTAAACTGGAATTCCAATAGGGATTTTGAAACATTGAATCAAGTGGTTGTTGAAGATTATAATGAAGACATAGGTTTTTATAATTCATTGCCTAAAGGAAAGGATAAAGCCATTGTTCGAGAATTTTTAATTCTTATTTTTTCGGGATCATTGAGAAAATGTATTGGCTGTAGATTTAGGTGAACAGCTTAGAATCGTATGTTGGGCTGACGTTAGAAAGCCCAATATTTATGTAATTTAGTGACTTCGTTTGTTGGACTTCACAACCTATTCGTACTTTTAATGACTAAAGAGGAAATTTGACCCTTTCACTGATTTATTTAAGATCATACATTAGCCCTGTTTATTCTGTTCTTCAATCACATCTAAAATGGCATTAATGTGATGACTGGTAGTAAAATACGATGACACGTTGTCCTTTTTCAGATTGCGTTCTTTGTTCCTAGCCAAAGCGGTGTCCAAAGAACAATCACAGTCAATGACAATGGTTTTATAGGATATCCGCTTGAAGAACTGGTGAATTTTTTCAAATAACTCCATGATTTCACTGGAATCTATCAATACTTCAGTCGCCAAACTTTTTCTTTGCTCAATCGACTGACTGACCACACGACAACAAATTCTATCCAATTCCATCTCGTACTTCTTGCCAAAATGATTCCAACTGCCCTGATTTAATTTCAGGTAAATCGCCGAAGCATCCAGTAAGACATGGGTTTCAGCATAATACTCTTTGATGTAGGTACTTTTACCAGAACCAATACAACCAATCACAGTGATGAATTCTGGGTGATCGGTCTTGGAAGTGATTTCATGAGGAAAAAATGATGCCGTGACCTGATTAATCTGATCTACAGTTAAATCGTTTAAGACATTAACCTTCATACTCTGCCCAATCAATGTTTTGATCTGTTGCCTGTTGATAAATCACCTGATTAAATAAGCCCTCGCTGATATCATGAACAAAGATCAGTTTTTTCATTATGGTCAGTTCCTTTTTTTTGGTTCAAATTATATAGTTAAAATATGATGTTTTAACTAAATTAGAATATTGCAATGTATAATTTGTCGCGACCGCTAGCGCAGCTTATGTTTTGTTTATACTTCTTTTCAAATTCAATGGCAACGCCACGGTGAGAATTGATGAAGTTAAAACGTCATCATTGTGATAATTCCCTATAACACTCAATATCAAATTTAAACTGGATTATCGCAGGCTTTTCAAGCAATGGTTTTATCGGAAAACTTGGGTTTTTATCATTTGTTTCACGCTTATCATCCAGCGTGTCATAAAAAAATAAATAAAAGACACCATATTGATCAGCTCTTTTGTCAACATATCCATATTCACTATTATTAGCAAATGCGTAAGAAATTGGCAACCAGTCCTCTTGGCCTGATAATACCGTTTCTATTTCTGAATCAGAAAAATGTTGACCGAAAACACGTATTCTTCGATCGGTAAAATTGCTGATGCAAGCATGCCGATAAGATTTAGAACTGTGCTTTCTAACGCTTGATCTACCACGGTCAAATACTACTTCAATCTTTTCATCTCGATACACGGGATCAGGATAAAGTGATACTTCTTGTTTATCCGAATGTTCAATTAAGGCTAAAGCGGCAGGCAATACCAAATGCTTTTTAAAGTCACCGTCATACCAAAAAGCCTCCAAAATTAATTGACTGTATTTTTCATAATTAATACTTGCCAATGCTTCAATAGCTTTGCCTCTGACTTCGATAGATAAATCATTGTTATGATATAATTTGGCTAATTGGTTAGTAGCAGATAGTGCATTCAGTTGAATCAAACGGTCAATCACTTTGATTTGCAATGTCCAATCATCTATTGAAGGCAAAGCATTAATGAGAGGTTTAATAGATGCCTCATTACTGTCTTCTTCCAAGAGTTTTTCTACAGTCATCTGATTCTTGAGATCCTTTCGTTTTTTTATGGATTGAACAAAGCTTGTGATGGTTTTTTTCAAGGTTTTAATAATATTCACAATATCAGTCGCTTTACTTGTCATTCGTATTAATTCAAAGAGAAGTTGGTATCCATCATTTAGATGATTTATCAGCCGTTTATTTAATTACCGTCTAAAATTATAGTGGATTCTCACCGTTAAGGTTTAGCGTTCTATAACAGGAGCATAGATGTTGGAAGATAATTTGCTGATAGCCAGTGATATTTCTTCTACAGAAGAAAATCAAGTGCAACTAGAAAGACTCGACAAATTGAAATTATTGATCAAGTGTAGGATATCATAGTGTCACAAAAACGCTCTACCCAACCACTATTAATATTCCCCAAACATCTTGACCTTCTAATTGACGGTATGGATTGGGTTAACGAGCAGTTTCCAGCAAAAGATCAGATCATGGTATTTGATAAAGATGATACTTTGATGTCCTCCCGAAAAGAAGGTCGAGTGCTACATCAGCATCTGATTGATCATGTGGTGCGACCAATAAATGAATTAAATAATTGTATCACGGTACTTTACACATTGAGTAGTGAAGACAATTTACGTCGAGACTTGCATCAATTTTTAGCATTGGTGGAGTTGTTTGATTTTTTCATTACGGGTGACAATTTCACCGAAGATTTGATGATTGAATTTGTCAAACAAGACAAATTATCAGGTGACCCCAGAGAGTTAGAATGGGAACGTATTTATAAACCAGTGAGCCGCATATTTTCCGGATTAAAGGCGGTTTTATTAGATGATTGTGCCGGGACTGTTTGGAGTTCTGTAACGGTTGGTGTTGATGGAGTTAAAGCGTATGCGATTGAAGATGACAATGTTGACAATGCAAATCATATTTTTAGGCAGTGTATGGACATGTTGAATAATAATTCACCATCTGTTTGCTCATTGATTGATGCAAACTGCAAACAATCTGACTGTGTATTCTGGGTGGATGATGTAACGTTTAACAATTCAACAATCATAAAGAATAGCTGTGGTCTATCCATACTGGAAACCATTCAAAACAATACCAACGATCTGTTGTATCAGGATAATTATTTTCTGGAACAATTGAGCATCATGATGATGTCTTTGGATGACAGCCATGATGAAGCTTGTTTTTTTGAATTAATGCCTTTTTTCTGGCAAAGTCAGGTGTTGTTTTGGATTTTAAGCATGGGACATGAAACTTATTGGCAAACCTCAAAAACCAAGCAACAAAATAGAGAAATAACTTATTACGGAAAAAAGAAAAACTTAACGTCTAATGAATTATTAAATAAAGCGCACAACTTCATTGCTTATCTTCCTATTGAAGTCCGTCGTGATTTATTGAACCAAATTCGTGTCTGGGACGCTGAAATCTATCCGATTGATGGAAATATTGGCTGTCTTCAATTTGATGATATAGATCATTTGAATGAGCAAACAATTCTAGCGATGCTAAGAGATGTCGAGCTAAATACAATTTTATTAGCATTAAGAATGTCGACAACATCTGTTCAGACAAAAATATTTGCCTTATGCCACCCGACCTTACAAGATGATTTCGAATGTATGGGACCACCCAGATATATTGATGTCGTGAAAGCCCAAATTGAAATTGTTCAGATATTGCAAAGATTGATAATGCATGATCCATCCAAGTTCAACTTCAATCAACCATTTAAAGACACTATGACAGGTTCACAATCCTCCATAGAAAAAAAGACGGAGACTGAAAATGACCAACTTTTCATGGAGGTTTTCTCAATCGTTTTTCTATTAAAGCAATTAAATAATAACCCACAACAACCATTGGAGAAAATCTGTTTAGTCAAAGGTTTGGCATTGAAACAACAGTTAAAAAAATGCCCGCCAAAACTAGGATATTATATTTTAGAATGCCTACCAACTGACACCATTGCAAAATTAATGATTGATATTGCCCGTCAGAGTGATGCCAATGACGACTTTTCACCCAGTGATCCTGCTTTGCCACTACAACGTATTCCTGAACTGGCAAACCTCTATCAGACGATTCAACGACTTGAAGCCACCGAATGCAATGACATTTTACAAGGTATCAAAATCGAAGATTTACCCCTATATCATTCATTTGAACGTATCAGCTGGTGGGTATTTGAAGACCTTCTGTTTCTTGACAAGACCCACATAAAAATTATTTCAGAACACTGTTCGCTTGAAAAACTTCATCTGGCGATGAAAGGTGCAAGTGATCTTTTAGTAAAGCACATTGATGACGGTATTGATCCCAAAAAACTAAACCAGCTTCGTCAAATGAATCAGGAAACTGAGAATGTAAACTCAGAAGAAATAGAAGTTGCGATTGAAGCTGCACAGACATCCATCGTGAATGAAATCATTATTTTGGCTGAGAACAATGTTATCTCAGTGAACTTGAAAAGCCATGCATCATTAATAAAAAAGCAACAAAATAAAATCACACCCCCTATCATCGAAAATGAGCCAACAGAAATGATGACAACAGAGTCCACGATCAAAAAATACGGTATCGAAATACTACAGTTTATTAACAAAAGAGGCATACAAAAATTATTGGAGGATAAAAATTGTTCGAATTGCGATGATCTATCTACCGTAGCGTATCAAGCATCCTCGACTGTAAAAGAAATTATTTCCAATAATATAAATCGATTCAGGCGACTTTCTTTTCAGCAAAAACTCGACAGCATGCAATCTCAAAAACTAAATTGGTCACCCAATTGGGAAAATGCAAGAAAAAAGGTGGAAAAACGCTTATTGAAGCGAGTGGTACAATTAGAGAGTTCAGGACAGTTGGAGATTAATTTAAAACTCAATGAATCAGCGGATTATGGAGCCGACCCTGAATGGCATACTGATCGGTCAGATTTTAATAGCATGACCATTTCAACGGCTGACTATATCAACTACTGGGTAGATGTTGCCAATCAAAATAGAAAATATGGACGACTTTACCTTGATGGTGTTTTTGATCACCTTAAAGACCCTTATAGCCAGTATGTTTTTGAAACCTTTCTCAATGATTTCAAAAAAAAGCAATGGCGTTCGATGGCAAAAAAGAAACGTCGTTCTACGTTGATTGATTACAAACGACAATTGGAAATAATCTTGACAGGCGTTCAAGGCTTTCAAGAAGGGGAAAATCCAAAATTATTATTGATTCGTTATAATGCAAACCATGCGGGTTCACCTTACAAAGAAGATGAAATTCTGCCTATCCGTATTGAAGAAAAACGTTGGATTCTGAAAAATGGTGACAAAATAATAAATAACGATGATTCAGATAAGTATTTGGTGTCGATGATGACTGCTCTTTCTGATCTATCAAGGAAAAACGGCCTTTTATGTTTTGAAAATATTTCTGGCGAGTGCCCCTATGATTATTTATATGAAGGACTGACTCTTTTAACGGATGGTTATGATCCAAAAACGGTGAAGAAGATCATGACCGCTCGTAAAAAGGTATTGTTGGATTGGGTGAATGTTAAGATGAAATTATTGCCTATGATTTGCCTGAGTTTGCACGATGAAGTGAGTCCTACGATTCTAAAACAACAGTTGGGAGCGCATTTTAATTGATAGGGTAGAAAATAACTGAGTATTTCGTGTACGTTCCTTAGCCCCTTGAACACTCTTGCTGCGATTCAACCGAGTTTTCTAGGTTAAAGAAAACTTCTGTCTCTGATTTGTTTTTATGTCACTCATGATTCACCAATTAAATATTATTATGCTAACATAAATAATAATCTATTATTTCGTGCCCATTAGCTCATCAAATCAGAAATTAGATAAAACAATATGATTAACACAACAATAAAATTTCCAGCATCTTATACCAATACTTTAACCCCTTATGAAACAGAGTACTTAGCTGTTTCACTAGGAGTTAAATTTGATTCTTATGATAGAAGTTATGATAATGCTTTTGATCAAATTGGAGAAATAGTCTGTCATATTACACGAGCCAATAGAGAAAAGATTAAAATTATTGATGAAATGAACTGGAAAAGAACTACAAATGGTGCATCCTTCTTAGATGATGAAAAAACCTTAAGACAAGAATTATATTTACTTGATGAAGACCATGCGGCAGAACATCTTTGTAAAATAGCTTTATCAGACAATGGAATGCTTCCTTTAGCGATTGCACAAAAAGTAGGACAAATAATTAGAGACCTGATCAATGAGAATATTCATGATGCTAAAACTTAAAGTTGAGTTAAGTTGAGTCATCGACCAATTACGTTTTGTAATGTTTTATCAACTGCATGATATCAGCAATAGTGGTTGAATCTTTCTGTTCACCGGGTTCTTCAGGTAAAATGTCTTCACCTTTTTTCATATGTAATTTTAGCTTGGCGATTTGCTCATCCGCATCATCCCATTCTTGAGAATTTAATTGTAATTTATTTTTCTTAAAATCAGCCAGCGAACAACTGAATAACATCACCCCTAAAACAAAAGCCAAAGCCCAAAAGAATGATGGCTATACTTTAATTTATCAAAGCCATGTTTAAGTCAATCTAATCAACATAAGCCATCAATCATGCTCAATTTCTGGGACATTCTAAACATACGATCCACCACCGACATCAAACAAATTAAAAGAGCCTACGCCAAACAACTTAAAACTTGTCGACCTGATGACGATGCTCAAGCTTATCAACAATTACGGAAAGCATTTGATCTGGCAAAAAAATGGATTAAACAACAGCAAGCTAACAATAACACCAGCGACTATGACACCATTGAGCAATTGACTGAAACCGATGAATTGTTCAGTATCCAACAACTGTTTCCCGAACTAACAGAAATCATTGATCCGCCAAAACCCAGCATTCTTAATAAACCCCATCCCGAGTCAAAAACAATGTCTCAAGTGGTGGATGAGTTGCATCAACAATTATTTTATGACAATGACGGCAAAAATAGAACGTGTGATTATTTTAAACACATGCTGAAGCATTATGATGAATTACAACATTTAGATGCCTTTCGTGAATTTGAATTGCGTTGTTTTGGCACGGCCATTCATTGGCAAGAACAAGCGCTTTATCCAGGTGAGTTGTTTCTTTGTATGGAAGCCTATTTTGACTGGCAACATGCTCCACATAAAAAAGATTATATCAGTCAGCATTTAAATGACTTTGACCAAAAAATAGAGCCTTGGCGTGTTTTAGCTAGTTTGCATAAAAAAGCTGAACTCTATGAAAATGGGCAGAATACCAGTGATGAAAATCACGCGGCTAAAATATTATTGGGGAAATTTAGACCCCGATATTTTAAACGGTTGCAATTTAAAACCAGTTGTCGGTCAGAAATTAAGGCGTTGATTAAACAATTGCAAGACCATCCTTTAATAAAAATTCATCCTGATTTAACCAGCGATACTTTTCTTTGGTGGGAAAAAAGATTACCGCACACACCATTAACTGTTTACCATATTTTTTTTGGTTTATTCTTCTCCTCAATCTTTCCACCCATTGTCATATTGAATTATTTGAATTTGCCTCGAACGAATCTTTGGTCTTTCGGCTCTTATTTTTTAGAAAGCTTAATCGTTGCATTCATCGGTAGAGGACTGGTTTGGGGAATAAAATGGAATATCCAGCATTTTGAATGCCAAATTAAATACCTTGGTAAAGTTTGTGATTTATTGTTTAAACATGTATTTTCTTATGTGTTAATGGGGACTTTTCTTCTATTCCTAGTCATTGAAATTAATGACGAAATTGAAGTTTCCATGAGGTTAAATATAAGTAGCAGTTTATTCTCCAGCGATGACATTATTCAGCGAATACTGACTGCATCAATAGCAATATGGGGAATAATAAAAATTACGTCGCCAATCATTTTGATCATGCAACAACGATTAAGCACAGCACAGCATGCTATTTTATGTCGTTGGATCAGCCTGATGTTTGTTATTGCCATCTTACTGCTGGCAAGCATTACAAACACTATAATGAGTTTTATTTTAGGGGTGATTTGTTGCATTATATACATCACCTTCACATTGGAAAAAGTAGACTTCGTACTTTTCCCCGCTATGGTCACTTCCTATCTGACTCTATTGTTGTTATCTGATATTGAAAGTTTAACCACTCAAACTTTTTTTCTATTGATGGCAATGATCATTCATCGAATTTACCTCTATACTTTAAATAAATTACTCAAGTCAAAATGGGAAATACAATTCAATCAAGATCGATTTCAATATTTACTGGTTATTATGATTAGCATCCCCGTTACATTAATCGGTAAAACAGGCATCAATTATTTATGACAAATCCCACCATCATAGGCATTGATCTTGGCACCACCAATAGCCTGTGTAGCATCTGGCAAGATGAACAAGCCATTTTAATTCCGAATGTTCTGGGTCATACCCTCACTCCATCAGTGGTTGGCCTTGATAATGAGCGACAAATTATTGTGGGTGAGATGGCAAAACAACGCCTAACAACCCATCCAAAATATACCATTGCCAGTTTTAAACGGTACATGGGGACTGACCGATCATTTAAAATCGGTTGGAAACTTTTCCGCCCAGAAGAATTATCAGCACTCATCTTAAAAAATCTCAAAGCCGATGCCGAAGCGCATTTGAACACAACCATCACCGAAGCCGTCATCAGCGTGCCTGCTTATTTTAGTGATGCCCAACGTAAAGCCACCAAAATTGCTGGAGAACTGGCAGGTTTAACCGTTCGCCGACTTATTAACGAACCCACTGCTGCCGCCATCGCTTATGGTCTGCATGAAGCGGACAATGAAAGCACTTTTTTAGTGTTTGATTTGGGGGGCGGCACGTTTGATGTCTCAATTTTAGAATTATTCGACGGTGTGATGCAGGTTCACGCATCCGCTGGCAATAATCATTTGGGCGGCGAAGACTTTGTGGATGTCATCATTCAGTATGTATTAGCCGAGAACAAGTTAAAACATCAAGACCTCAATCTCAAGCAACGAGCCGTTTTACGCCAATGTGCAGAACAAGCCAAACACCAACTGACACAACATCAGCAAACCACGATTGATCCCAATCATAAAAAAATTCAAACAACACCAATCACCCGAAAAATCTTTGAAACCATCAGTGATCCATTGCTTGAAGCCATCAAACAACCACTTCGCCGAGTGATGACCGATGCCTCACTCAATGTCAATGATCTGGACACTGTTGTATTGGTGGGCGGAGCGTCTAAAATGCCACTAATTAGATCCATGGTTTCAAAAATGTTCCGACACATTCCTAACAGTCACATCAATCCAGATGAAGTGGTCGCCATTGGAACCGCTGTTCAAGTTGGATTAATCACCCGTGGCGAAAGTCTGAAAGAAATCGTCTTAACCGATGTTGCACCTTATACTCTGGGAACGGGTGTTCTTAATAAAAATTCAAATGATAATAGTCCGCTATTTGCTCCGATCATTGAACGCAACTCACCCATTCCCATCAGTCGTAGCAAAATTTTTGTCACCGCATCTGACAACCAAACCATCGTGCAATCTAATATTTACCAAGGGGAATCACGACTGGTTAAAGACAACATCAAATTAGGCGAAATTAGCATTGATGTTCCTCCAAAGCCAGCAAATGAAGAAAGCATTGAGACCCGATTTACCTATGATGTCAATGGACTACTGGAAGTAGATATCACCGTTTTATCAACAGGGCTAAAGAAAAGCATGGTCATCGAAAGCAGTGAAAATAACATGTCAAAAGAAGATATCAAACACTGCTTGGAAAAACTTGCTGAGTTAAAAATTCATCCCCGTGATCAAGTCGAAAATGCCACGTTAATTGCCCGAGGAGAAAGACTCTATGAAGAATCCATTGGTGAAAAAAGGGATTATATAGGAGGGATATTGGAAGATTTCAATGAATTAATTAATCAGCAGGATGTTAATGCAATAGAAATGGCACGGCTTAAAATAGTGGGTGTTTTTGATGAAGTTGAACTGGACAAGCCATTTTGTTAACAATGAGAATTTACAATTATGTTTAGCATTCTATCATGGAGTCATTAATGACAAAACAACACTATGACATCATCGGCGACATTCACGGTCAAGCAACTGAACTGATCCAATTGCTAGAAAAAATGGGTTACCGCCAACATAATGGTTGTTACCAACATCCCAGCAGAAAAGTCATTTTTCTGGGTGATTTTATTGACCGGGGCAAACAACAACGACTTGTCCTTGAAACTGTCATGGCAATGATTCAACAAGGTTCTGCATTGTCTGTCATCGGCAATCATGAGTTTAATGCAATGGCTTTTCATACGCCCAATCCAGATAATCCTGATGATTGGCTGCGACCTCATTCGATGGGTAATAATCAACAACACCAAGCTTTTTTAGATGAATATAATGACGATAGTGAAGAACTAAACAAGGTATTGAATTTCTTTTACACCTTACCACTGTTTTTAGATTTGGATGGATTGCGAATTATTCATGCCAGTTGGGAACCGAATTGGGTTCAATCATTAAAACCCGATTTAAATTCAGACAATACCCTCACCAAAGAACTTTTAATCAAAGCCAGCACCAAAGGTAGTCATGCCTACAAAACTGTTGAATCTTTGATTAAAGGTGTCGAATATAAATTACCCAATGGCATAACGTTTGATGACAAAGATGGTCATCCTAGAAAAGCGGTGCGCACTCAATGGTGGCGCAATACCGATTGTACTTTAGGTGAAATTGCCATTCCTGCTAATTTTCTGGATCAACAAACAGCCAATATTACCATTAAAGCAGAAGAACTGGTGGGATATCTTTCAACAGAAAAACCACTGTTTTTGGGGCATTACTGGATGGTTGGTGAGCCAGTACCGTTAGCTGATAATGTCGCTTGTCTTGATTACAGCGTGGCAAAACCGGGTGGCAAATTGGTTGCTTATCGGTGGGATGGTGAGCAAAAACTAAGCAAAGATAAATTTATTTGGATTGAACGTGAAGCACACCATGACAACAATCAATGAATAGAACAACCGAAACAAATGAGCCAACATGGGTCACAAACCGATCCATACTTGCTTTACTGATTATCATCCTGATTTTGTACGCAACAACCACCTATTCATGGTCGTATCATATTGTGGCCTTATGTTTGGGCTGTTTTATCGGCATAGTATCATTATTAGAAAAACAGATAAACAAATGGTGGTTTTCAGGTGTAATGATCATCATTAACCTCAGTATCGGCTTAGCATTACCTATTTATTATCATATCGATAAAAGCAGTTTTATCGAATACTTGCTCACCTTGATATTGGGTGCTGCATGTTTTCAACATGGATATAACATCATCATGACTCATATCACAAGCAACAAGGCAAAACCCAGCAAAACATTAAATACAATCCATCAAGCAAAAACATTCGCCATTAGAGCACATGGCAATCAACAATATGGTGACAAACCGTATGTGGTTCATTTAGATGCTGTGGCAGAACTTTTAACAAAATATGGTGAAACCGCACAAATCATTGCCTATTTACATGATGTGATTGAAGACACGGAGATTACTTACACCGATGTTAAAAACGAATTTGTGAATTTGTAGCAGATTGCGTTGCAATCGTCACCGATGAATCTGGGGAAAACCGAAAAGAACGTAAAAATAAAACGTATGCCAAAATGAAAACAGTCACTGGTGATCTTGAGTTGGCATTAATTGTTAAAACAGCCGATCGATTAGCCAACATTCAATCTTGTATTGATGATGGATTGTCAGATTTTCTTGAAATATACATCAACGAACATCCTGTTTTTCAGGATGCGGTTTATCGAGAAGGTTTGTGTGTGGATATTTGGCAAAAACTTCAAGGTCTGGTGGGCAAAAACATGACGAGTATCAACACATCACTCAGCATTTTAATAGTTGCAGATAATTCCACGGTACAACGAATTATTAGAAATAATTTAGTCGATGAATTGAAGATCACCCATGTAAAAATGGCAGAAGATGATAGCGCAGCTCTTCAAATCATTCAAAATGAAATTGTCGATATTATTATCGCATTGCAACATCGTGGAGATAGTCAAATAATCTCTAGGTTAGCCAATCACAAACATTTTGACAAAGAAAACCGAACCATTCCATTAATTGCCAGTGTTCATCAGGCAGGATCCTTCATTGAAAGTGCGTTATCAGCTGGTGCAGACCAATGTGTTATTTACCCAATAACGGCCAGTCAACTTAGGGAAACAATTCTGGCAGTGACCAGTGGCAAGAAAAATAATGAGAGCTAAATATTCTGAACAGATAGGCTGGTCAATTAATGCTTGAAGTAATATGGATTATAATTGAATGGATAATAATGTCGATCGTTGTCATGACCTTCAGCGTTCTTTTGACTGCCACTGTGAAAAATATCAGACAACAGAACAATAGCGATAACTGGTTAACCGTTTCAGGGAAAATCATTTCATCAGAGGCAGAAAAAAATAACTATTTATTTAGTCACATTTTTCCCTCTCGATACAGTGCACACGTTGAGTATGAATATAAAATTAATGATCAAACTTACACGTCTGATTGTATCAGCCTACTGCATTTTGAACCTGGTGGTCATCAAGATGTATTGGATTACCTGAAAGATTATCCAAAAGACCAACAAGTTGTTGTGTACGTTAACCCAGATAATAGTAAAAAATCTGTTTTAGAACCTGGCAAAAAAATAGTGGGTTCGATAGTGCCACTCATTCTATTTGGTGTTTTATTGTGGGCATCACTTTCTCATTTTTTTATTTTTAGCCCCGAACAATACCCGATTGTTTCATCATTTTTTATAAATTTATTTGAATAATAATTCAGCTTCCACCATTCAGTTGCCAGTATTTTCCAAAAAGCTTGATTGCATTATGCCACTCAGGTATTAACTTGCCGAGGTTATCTGAAACCAAATCAGGCTTATTTGACCGCTGACCAGACAAAACATCCAACATTGCATGAACACCTTCATAAACACCCTTACGACTATAACCGCCTTCCATACAAAACAGTATTTTACCGTCACACAATTGTTCTGCCAACTCCAACATAATATGAGTCAACGCACCAAAACATGCACTTGATGCTTTCATGTGACCTAATTGATCATCCTGATGAATATCAAACCCCGCAGAAACAATGATCAATTCAGGTTTGTATTGACGAGCTATATTCGACAACAATTGCTGATAAATCCCAACAAAAGCTGAATCACCTTGAGCTGTTGTCAGTGGTAAATTAATGTTGTATCCCAAACCGGCATCTTGTCCAATTTCGGTATAAAAACCTGTTGCTGGATACAAAGGATATTCGTGAGTCGAAAAATACAACACTTGATCCGTGTCATAAAATGATTTCTGAGTTCCGTTGCCATGATGCACATCCCAGTCAACAATCAGAATACG
>Ga0233443_1002345_pt1 | contig 14580 bp, 13 predicted proteins | sample SI_123_September_2_FD_182784 | JGI IMG/M metagenome (GOLD analysis project Ga0233443, IMG submission 182784) | Seawater microbial communities from Saanich Inlet, British Columbia, Canada - SI_123_September2016_200_MG | ecosystem: Environmental > Aquatic > Marine > Inlet | place: Canada: British... | reverse complement strand
TGTTACACAGCCATCACTTGCACCTTTGCAAGAGTACGCGGCAATATTAGAAAGTGTTTGGGAGTCTGGCATATTAACCCACAATGGTCCATTAGTGCAAAGGCTAGAGAGAGAAATAGAAAAAATCTTAAGTATAAAAAACTTTCTCACTGTTACTAACGGCACTACTGCCATTCAAATGTCCATTAAAGCGTTAGAGCTTCAGGGTGAAATTATCACCACACCATTCACCTGGATTGCGACTATTAGTGCAATTAAATGGGAGAACTGTGTTCCAGTTTTTTGCGATATTGATGCTGACACTCTAAATATAGATCCAGCTAAGATAGAAGCATTAATAACTGATAAAACGGTAGCGATTATTCCTGTGCATGTATTTGGCAATCCTTGCGATGTAGAGGCCATTGAGAAAATAGCCAATAAGCACAAATTAAAAGTTATATACGACGCTGCACATGCTATCGGCTCTACCTATAAAGGTAAAAGTTTGCTCGAATATGGTGATATATCTGCAACCAGTATGCATGGAACTAAGCTCTTTAATACCGCTGAAGGTGGCGGCTGTATTACAAATAATTACGAGCTAAACGAAAAGCTTAAAAGAATTAGATTTTTCGGACATGACAATAGTAAAAATATAGTTGAAGATGGCTTTAATGGAAAAATGACAGAAGTGCATGCAGCTCTTGGAATTGCAAATTTGAAATATTATGATGAAGTTCTTCAAGATAGAAAAGATAAGTATCTTTACTATAAAGAAAAATTATCATCAAATAGTACTCTTGTATTTCAAACCATCAAATACGGAGAGACAAACTATTCATACTTCCCTTTAATATTAAAAAGCGAAGATGAGCTTTTAAAAGTCGAAAAAACTTTAAATGAGCAAAAAATATATCCAAGAAGATATTTTTATCCATCACTTAATACTTACAATGCAGTTGTTGAGTATATAGATATGCCTATTTCAGAAGATGTATCAAGAAGAGTGCTTTGCTTACCACTTTATTGGAAGCTAGATTATAAAGATATGGATAGAGTTATTAGTAGAATATTAAAAGTTTTACAATGAAAACTTACAATGTATTAATTTTTTCTACCAGCACAAAGAGTGATTCAAGGGGTTTGTGCGTTCTTGATGATATTAATCTAATTTTAGAAAAGAGAAAAATTATAATCAACACAATTATGGAAATATTGTGAAATTAGCCATCATGCAGCCGTATTTTTTTCCTTATATTGGTTATTGGCAGCTTATTTCAGCAGTGGATACCTTTGTCATCTATGATGATGTTAATTATATAAAACAAGGCTGGATTAATAGAAATAATATTATTGGAAGTAATTTTAATCAATTGATTAGCCTGCAAGTGATTGGGGCAAGCTCTTTTAAATTAATAAATGAAATAGAGGTGGGAAACAATTCCCAAAAAATACTAAAAACTATTGAGCAATCTTATTCTAAAGCGCCTTACTTTAAAGAGATTTTTCCGATTATAGAAGAAATACTAAATCAAGAGGAAAAAAATTTAGCAAAGTTTATAGGGTATTCACTAGAAAAGATATCAAATTATTTGAAGATAGATACAAAATTTTTATACTCTAGTAGTATAAAAAAAGACAACAGCTTAAAGGCGCAAAATAAGATATTAGATATTTGCAGTAAGCTTAATGCTAAAAACTATATTAATACAATTGGTGGAGTAAATCTATATGATGAAGATCGATTTAAAAAAGAAGGTATTGATCTCAATTTTCTAAAAGCAAAAATAATTAACTACCAGCAGTTCAAAGATGAGTTTATATCGCACTTATCTATAATAGATGTTCTAATGTTTAATGATATTGATGCAGTTCGAAATATGCTGAAAATAGACAAACTAACATGAAGAAAATAGCTATTCATTCAGTTCCAAGGTCTGGATCATCTTGGGTCGGTCAATTGTTCAATAGTTCGCCCAAGGTAAGTTTTAGATTTCAACCACTTTTCTCATATGCATTTAAGGGTGGGCTGGATGAAAATAGCTCAAAAAATGATATCGAGATTTTTTTCGATGAAATATCAAAAAGCAATGATGATTTTTTACTTCAAAAAGATAAGGTAGAGAGTGGCATTTATCCAGGGTTTGATAAAGATCATATAATTACTCATGTTGCTTATAAAGAGGTGAGGTATCATCATATATTAGAGAATTTACTTCAACAAGATTCAGAATTAAAGGTTATAGGCATTATTAGAAGTCCATTTTCTGTGATTAATTCATTTTTACAATCACCAAGAGAATTTAGAAGAGATTTGGGTTGGAGTGAACTTGAAGAGTGGAGGTTGGCTAGTAAAAAAAACCTTGACAAAAAAGAGGAATTTTACGGCTATGAAAAATGGAAAGAAGTTACCTTGTTATTTTTTAAATTAAAAGAAAAATATCCAAATAATTTTTATTTATTGTCATATGATGATTTATTGCAAGATACGAAAGCAAAGATTATAGAAGCGTTTAATTTTTGCGATTTAGATGTCAATCAACAAACAATAGAATTTTTAGACGCAAGTAAAAATGTTAATAAAAAAGATACTTATTCTGTTTATAAGAGGAAGAGTTCGGATAGGGGCTGGATTGAAACCCTGAATCACAAGATTTCAAGTGAAATTAAACTTGATCTTCAGGAGTCTGGTCTCGTAGATTTTTTTTAATAGTTTTTAATGAGCGGACTTACAATAAATTTTAATTATGAAAACTCCAAACACTATCTACCACAATGCGACCGTTACTCGTGAAAGACGCAATCAACTGAATAAGCACAAGTCAGTCGTCATTTGGTTTACTGGCTTATCAGGATCGGGAAAATCAACGCTTGCCCACTCAGTTGAGGAGGAGTTGTACAATCTGGATTGTAGTACCTTTGTTTTAGATGGAGACAATGTACGCCACGGCTTATCATCAGATTTAACTTTTAGCAATGATGATCGTAAAGAAAACATTAGAAGAATTGGTGAGGCGGCAAAATTAATGATGAATGCTGGTGTCATCACTATCACGGCATTTATTAGTCCATTTAGAGAAGATCGAGGCCTTGTTAGACAATTATTGCCACGGAAAGATTTTATTGAAATTTATTGTAAGGCTAGCTTGGAAGTTTGCGAATTAAGAGATGTCAAGGGTTTATATAAGCGTGCACGTGCCGGAGAGATTAAGAACTATACAGGCATTGATTCGCCTTATGAAGAGCCCAGTAATCCAGAGTTGATTATTAATACTGAGCATGAGTTATTAGAAGAGTCTGTCATTAAGGTGATTGACTTTCTGAGATCAAAAAAAATCATTAATTAATCATGCTTAATCAGGTTGATATTCAGGATGTTGTTGCTATTGCCAAAAAAGCTGGTGATGCTATTATGCAGATCTACAAGCAAGATTTTGAAGTTGAATTCAAGCAAGACAACTCACCATTAACGCTTGCTGATAAAAAAGCCAATGATATTATTGAAAATGGTTTAAATCAACTCTCAGTTAACATTCCCATTTTATCTGAGGAGGGTAATGATATTCCTTATGAGGATAGAAAGCATTGGGAATATTTTTGGTTGGTGGACCCACTAGACGGAACCAAAGAATTTATAAAGAAGAATGATGAATTTACCGTTAATATAGCACTTATCCATAAAGATACACCAGTACTTGGCGTAGTCTATGCACCAGCGCTAGATGTTTGTTACTGGGCAAAGCAAGATGAAGGCGCCTTCAAAGACGGGCAAAAGCTTCCCCTTAAAGCAGCGAATCAACGCGACACCTATAAGATCGTTGCTAGTCGCTCACACATGTCAGATGAGACACAAGTATTTATCGATGCTATAAATACGCGAAAAGAAAAAGAATTAATTTCAATTGGTAGCTCTTTAAAGATTTGTCTGGTTGCAGAAGGTGAGGCTGATATTTATCCAAGACTTGGGCCAACAATGGAATGGGATACAGGAGCTGCACATGCAATTGTTGACGAATCTGGAAAGAGTCTGGAGAGATATATGAATGGCAAGTATTCAGAGCACGAATACAATAAAGAGAATCTATTGAATCAGTGGTTTATTGTGAAGGGATGATCATACATAAATGTATTTAAAGAACGCTTCATGGCTTTTATTTGATAGATTGGTAAGAATCTTTGGCGGACTGTTTGTTGGGATTTGGATAGCTAGATATTTTTGACTGGTAGATTCGCTGGATGGAGCCAAAGAATTTATAAAGAAAAATGATGAATTTACCGCTTATTACGTGAATTTAGGGGATTTGATTTTTGGTTAATTTAAAAGAAAGAGGGGTTAAAGCCTTTATTTGGGATTTTTTTGGAAAGATGTCTACCCATGGTATGGGATTCATAGTTACCATTTTTCTTGCACGATTACTGGAACCTTCCGACTTTGGTTTGATCGCCATAATTATGGTGATTATAGGTATTGCAAGTGTCTTTACCGATGTAGGTTTAGGGGGGGCGCTCATTCAGCGGAGAAAGGTACACCCCGTTCATTATTCTTCTGTCTTTTATTTCAACATCGTTATTGGTTTCTTACTGACATTAATTACTTATTTTTCCGCTCCGTGGATTAGTAAGTTTTATGACAATGAATTATTACTTCATCTGGTACAAGTGATGTCACTCTTATTTGTTATCAATGCTTTTAGTTCTGTTCAAAATACACGTCTACGTAAAGAACTTAACTATACTCTTTTGACAAAGATAAGCTTAGTCTCGTCTCTAATAAGTGGAGTTGTCGGGATATCTTTGGCACTTTGGGGTGCAGGTGTTTGGAGTCTAGTTGCACAGACCTTAACTCTGGGGATTATTTATAATATTTTTATATGGATAAGAACAAAATGGAGGCCAAAATTAATATTTTCATGGAAAGCATTGATTCAACTTTGGGGCTTTGGGTTTAGGATGTTTTTATCAGGGCTATTAGATGCAATTTTCACTAGGTTAGATTTTCTAATTATAGGAAAAATTTTCCCACTGGCTACCTTAGGCTATTTCCAGCGCGCTAAATCCTTAAACAGTATGGTCGTTCAGTATTCATCAGGAAGTCTAATGTCAATTCTATTTCCTGTGCTTTCAAAAGTGAAAAATAATCTTCCACTTTTTCAGAATATTGTCATGAAATCATTAGGGATTCTTAGCTTTATCACCTTTTTACTTTTAGGTGGCTTATATCTTATTTCAGAAGAATTGATAGTGTTGCTTTTTTCAGATAAATGGCTGCCATCCGCGGACTTTTTCAAAATACTTGTTTTAAGTGGATTTGGATATCCAATTAGTGCATTATTAGTCAATGTTTTAAGTAGCAGAGGGAACTCAAAAGCTTTTTTAAGATTGGAAATTTATAAAAAACTGATCGCCTCAATGAGTTTTGTAGTTTTATACTTTTGGGGCGTTAATGCATTTTTGTATGCTTTAATTATTCAGTCGACTTTGGGAGTTTCTTTAAATATTGTATTTGCATCACGTGAGATAAATCTACTATTCTTTTTGTTTGCCAAGCCGATTATTACGCAAATAAGTATGGCTATTATCTCGGTCATGATAACGATGAGTGTGGCTCAAAATATAGAGCAATTAGATATAATTATGCTGATAATAAAAGGGAGTATTTTTACTTTTTTGTATCTTTTTTTAAATTTCGTAATGAAAACAAGTTCATTTGAATATTTTTTAGAGCAAGTAATGCCGATAATCAAAAAGAGATTTAGAAGTAATGTGAAAAATTAATATGAATCGAAGAACTGAACAAGAGATCACGCAAAACTGGAAAGGCGACAGTGTTAAACCTGTAGTAAGTGTTTGTTGTACAACTTATAACCATGAACCATACATTGCTAAAGCAATAGATGGTTTTTTAATGCAAGAAACAAACTTTCCTTTTGAAATATTGATACGTGATGATTGTTCTACAGATAAAACAGCTGAAATACTAAAACAGTATGCTGGTAAGTATCCACAAATAATAAGACCCGTATTTGAGAAAGAAAATACCTTTTCCAAAGGTGTTAAGCCAATGCCTCAATTGTACAAAATAGCACAAGGGAAATATATTGCGATCTGTGAAGGTGATGATTATTGGACTGATTCTTTGAAGCTTCAGATGCAGGTAGACTTCTTGGAAGAGAATGATGAGTATGTAGTAACATATGCCTCAGTAGAGGCATTTGATGAAAATGGAATAATTAAAGGTTATGTGGGTGGTGTAATAAGAGATTTAGAATCAGTGGAATTGCAAAAAGCTTCACCTATTAATACACTTACTGCCTGTTTCAGAAATGTAGTGAAGGAGCTCCCTTCAGAATTTCAATGTACAAAATTTGGTGATTTATTTCTCTGGTCTTTATTGGGACAATACGGTAAAGGAAAATATTTATCAGACATAAAGCCTTCAAAATATAGAATCACTTCCACTGGAACTTTTTCTGGGCAAACAAAACAGCGTCGGAAGGAAATGTCATTGTTTACAAATTCTGCACTATACTCATATTACTACAGGATTGGAAATAAAGAATTGGCTTATCACTTTCAAGAGCGCAGCTTAAGAGCTGCAATTAGTGCTTTTGGCTTATACTCATTTATTAAAATGGTATTAAAGAAATTTCTTCAGCCTGTTTTAAAAAAAGATAATTTTCTGTGCAGACTTCTAATTGAAAAAAAATAAATGAAAAAAATAGCAGTAGTAATATTAAATTACAAAGGTTGGCTAGACAGTCTAGAATGTTTTGAGTCTTTAATGAGTCAAGATTATGAAAAATTTAGAGTAATTTTAATAGACAATCATTCTCAAAATGAGTCTGTAGGAAAATTTAAAGAATATTTAAATGGTGAACTTAAAATAGAATCTCCATATTTTCGCCATGATTCAAAATATAGAAAAATCCCTTTTATAGAGTATAAGCATGAAAGTGAACTAGAAATTAATTTAAGTGAAGGTTTATTGCCTGAAGCTCCTATGAATGAGTCTGCAATATTGATCAGTACATCAAAAAACTTAGGATTTTCTGGAGGTAATAATTTAGGCGCAAGATACGCAGATAAGCTTGGGTATGAATATGTGCTTATTCTAAATAATGATACCGTTATTATAGATAAATCTTTTTTAACAAAGTTAGTCGAGCCATTTAAATTAGATAATTCCGTCTATATGACAGGCCCACATATAATTAATTTTGATGATACGTTTGATAGTCCATTTATTGAGGATACATTTATGGGAAATGTCTTCTACCTACCTTTTCTGAATTTTTTTAGGAGGCAACTAAAGGCGCCATCAATTTACATAGATATCAAGTCTATTTCATCGCATAAAGCAGTAAGGGTTTTTAAAGTATCTGGCGCTTGTATGATGTTCAAAACTTCGAAACTAAAACTTTTGAACTATTTAGATGAAAATGTCTGGCTGTCTTCAGAAGAGGCCATATTGTCAGAAAAAATAAAAATAAAACAAGGGAAGATAGTTTTTCAGCCTTTAACAACACTTGTTCATAAGAAAGCCCGGTCTCCTAGGCCTAAATCAGATAGGTATAATATTTTAAAAAATCATTACAAGCAAAGAGAATATTTTTACAAAAAATATAAGAAATATGGTTTTTTTAAATTGAGTATTATAAAAGCGATTGTAGGGATTAGATTGTTTATAACAAAAATAAAAAGATAACAATGAAGAAAAAAATGGCAATCATTTGCTCTACAGATTATATAACTTATCCAATGGGAGGTATGATGTCTTTTGTGTTAGATATACTGCCTCATATGAAAGATGATTTTGATATTACTCTTTGGGGAGTGTCTACATTGGGACGATACCCAAAAAGCATCAATATTAACGGAGAAAAATACCCTTTCAGAGTTTTTTCTAGTGTAAAAATGTCGAAAAAAATAATACCTAATTTTCTAAGAGTGGCATATTGTATTTGGAGTAATAGAAAAAAAATAATAGAAGAAAAATACGATATTCTATATATTCATGGAATACCTTTGAGCTTTCCATTCTTAGTTGATAATCAAGTAAAAGTAGTTAATCATATTCATGGTCACTCAAATCCATTTGCTTCACCTGAAAAGAAATTATCTAATAATTATTTATTTATAAACCTATATGAATATTATAGGCGATGGGTAATTAAAAAAAGTGATTTAATTTTATTAGCTGCGGATAAAGACGGCCACAAAGCTTTTTTAGAAAATTATTTAGAGTTTTCAGATAAAATAAAGTGTATGCCAAATTTTGCAGATAAAAATATTTTTTTCCCTCTAGAAATAAATAAAGCAAGGAGACTGTTAAGAATTAATTTAAATGAAATAATTCTGGTTAATACTGGAAGAATTAGCTCGGGAAAAGATCCGATATTATTACTGAATTCATTTATATACTTGATTCAATCACTCAATATAAAGGCACATTTAGTAATTATTGGTGAAGGTGACTTAAAAGAAACTATTATAAAAATAATCAAAAGTAAAAAAATTGAGTCGAGTGTCACTGTTACTGGAAAATTAGAAAGAAAGGATATCAACTTGTGGTTAAATGCCGCTGATTTATATGTATCTACTTCAATTGCAGAAGGGTATCCAATTGCGTTAGCAGAAGCGGCAACATGTAGATTGCCTATTGTGACAATGGATATTTTGGGTGTGCATGATTTAGTTATAGATGATCATTCTGGGTGTTTAGTTAAGAAAAGGGAACCAAAAGAAGTTGCTGAAAAGATTTTACTAGCTTTACAAAATAAAAAAATATTTAGCGAAAATATTCAGATAATTTCAAAAAATTTTACTCCTGAAATTGTTACAAGTCGTATGAAAAAAATGCTCTCAACTTTGTAATCAATGAGTTTATTTTCGATATATTACATAGAGGCTATTAAATACATAGTTATACTTTTATCAGTATTGGGTCTTTACTATATTTTCAAAAGACCAAAATATGCTTTTTATATTTTATTATTTACATTGCCTTTAAAAAATTTCTATATTTACATAGTGACAAGTATGGAGGTATGGAAGTTTCTAAGCTTATTTTTTATTATGCTGTATCTTTATTCATGGCTAATGAATATAAGTAGAAAAAATGATAAATTTTTGGCTATATTATTATTATTATTAGCCTATGTGATATTGACAACTGTTGTAAATTATTTTCTTATTCCTGAGGGTGCATACAATATTATAACTGGAGGGTTCTTCAAAGCCGAAGGTAGACCTATAACTCAAATAATATATTTCTGTATATTGTTAAGCTTAATCCTTATTCCTTATTATTTTTTGAAAGAGGCGGACGTAAAGACGGTATTGCGCACTGTTCTTTACTCGGCTATATTAGTGTCAATATTAGGTGTTGTTCAGTTTTTAATAGTTCAGCTAACAGGTATTAACATCTTCCCTATTCATGCAATTGATGGAACTTCACATTCAGGATATCTTTTGCAAAGTATATTTAGGGTAAATTCTATTATTGGAGAGCCGAAACATTTAGCCATGTTTATGGTTGTAGCTATTTCTATCCTTCTGTTTAGCGATGTAAATAATGTTAGGCTTATCAAATACAAAAAAATATCTTTATTTCTTTTTGCATTTAATTTAGTGTTTGCTTTTTCTACCACTGGGTACGCATTGATAATGATAGTTTTGTTATTTTATTTGTACATAAGCAATATAAGATTAATATTATTTTTAGCACCACTTATGCTAATAATTAGTTTTTTTCTGATTAATTTTAATGAGTCATTTATTATGCAAGGGGTAAGTGCTCAAACCGCAAGAATAGGGCTCGAAATACAAGATAAATCTGTGTTGACATATTTAAAAGAAGAGCCACTTCATGCCATAATTGGAACAGGTTTAGGGAATATTCATCATTATTCCTCTCAGTATATTCCAACAGGGTATCCGATTTTCAAAGACTTTCCATACAAGGCAAATTCTGGATTATTATTTATGATGGCAGACTATGGACTAATAGGGGTATTTATTTTTTATTACTTCGTTTGGTCATTGCTTTTTAAAACCTATAATTTAGTGTATCGACTAAAAGGTGCGAAACAATTTAATGAAAGGAGGGCAGTTGTTCAGTTAACCTTTCTCATGAGTATCATTTTTTTATTTAAATATACAGAATTTCTTTATATTATGCTTGGCATCACTCTTTTAATTAATCAACAGTTAAGGGTAATTTTAAATGATAAATCTTGATTCATATATTTTGAATGATTTTTTTGAGACACTGAATTTAAAACAAATAAACTATTGTGTCATGAATAACTATGATGATATGCCAGAAATCATACCGTCAGATGTAGATTTTGCAGTTGATTTAAAAACATATCATCAGCTAGATAGTTTGGTTGAAAAACTAGCAGAAAAGCATAATGTTAGTATTACTCAAAAAATTTGGCACGGATACCACAAATGTGCCTATATTTTATCTCCTTTAAATATTGAAAATTATTTTTGGCTGCAGCTAGATTTTTTTGTAGACTTTAGTGGAAAGGGTTTTCCAAATCTATTCCCCAGTTCAAATATGCTGTCAGGAAAGAGAAAATATAAAAACTTCTATATTCCGGGTATAGAGATTGAGGCGCCATTTCTATTGCAGCGTAGAATTTTTAAAAGAGATATGAAAGAAAGGCATATAGCTACTTTAAAGAAGCTCTACGACGCAGATGTTGAAAAAGTGGAAAGCGGCGTGGTGCAAGTTTTTGGCCAGAAGCAAGGGGCTTCGCTTATAAAAATGATAAAAAATCAAGATATTAGACTTTTTAATGATCAATTTTCAGCTTATAGAAAGCAATTGAGAAAAATTTCTACTAGCAATACAGATATTGTGTATAGAATAAAATACGTGTATTGGCAGCTTATAAGGGCCATATACAGGCTTTACTATCCTACTGGATTGTCAATTGCATTTATAGGTAGGGATACCGATGCTAAAAGAGATTTTATTGATGCCTTTGATCAGAAAATATCAGGTAGTTTTCATGGCACGGTCAATATTCTTCCAAAAAAAATAAGTGATTATATTGGCGGCATGATTATCAAGGATTATTGGTCAAAAGTAACCAAAAGAAAAGTATTATGGAATCTAGATACATCTGTAAAAAATTGGGAGGCTGTTTTTTCTAGTAGGCTCTGTTTTTTCAAGCCAGATGTCGTAATTAATATTTATGATGGCTTGGAAGATGTCATGCAAAACAAAGAGTGTAAGCACTTTATATTGAACCAGGACAAGTCTCAGAATGAAGAGATATTAAAAGAATGTATACATAAGGCGCTTAGTATTCAAGCCGCCCGAACCAATAGGCATCTAATGAACCCATTCTCTCCAACTGCAAGATGATAATTAAGAGGCCCGGATGAATGATAGAAAAATATTGGTTTGCGCCTATGCATGTGAACCAGGATTTAGTTCAGAACAAGAAGTTGGTTGGAAATGGTCAACTCTTTTATCTGAATGTAATGATGTATATGTATTGACTCGTTTATCAAATAAAAAGACGATTGAAGAATATATTGACAAGCATCAGAACTATAGTGCTTTAAAGTTTATTTATTTTGATCTTCCTGATTGGTCTAGGAAGTGGAAGAAAGCAGAAAGAGGTCTTTATTTTTATTATCTTCTCTGGCAGTGGGGAGCTTTTTTAAAGGCTCGATCAGTCAATAAAATTGAGAAGTTTGACATTGTTCACTATATTACATTTGGAAGTTTACTGTTGCCAAACTTTATGTTTTTAATGCCAACAAAGTTCGTTTTAGGTCCAGTTGGTGGTGGGGAGAATACACCATTAAGGTTTATAGGTGAGTTTTCATTCAAAGGAAAGGTGGCCGAGATTATTCGACATTCCGTTCAAGCTACTCAAAGATTGAATCCTTTATTTTTATTACAATGCTATAGGTCGGATAAGATATTAGTGCGTACAAAAGAAACCTACAAGGTTATTCCTACTATCTTTAAACATAAGGTTGAGCTAATGAGTGAAACTGGTGTTCCTGAGGAGCTATTGAAGTATAAGAGAAAAGAGGTAAGAGACACAAAAGAGATACGCATTATTACTATTGGTAGATTTATACATTCTAAGATCAACATATTAACCCTAAAAGTAATACTTGATTTTAAAGATAGATACAAAATTCCTTTTAAATTCTATATTGTTGGCGATGGGTATGAACGACCAAAATTAGAAAATTTTTGCAGAAAAAATGGGCTGGAGAATGATGTAATTTTTACAGGTTGGATTCCAAGGGAAGAAGTTTTTAAGCACCTATCGGATAGTGATATTTACTATTCAACTACATTTAAAGAAGGTGGTACATGGGCTTTTTTTGAAGCTGTTGCGATGGGCATACCTGTAGCTTGTCTGAGAATAAGTGGACCTGATATGATAGTTGCAGATGATTGTGGCATAAAAATAGAGCCAACAAATCCAAAGGAGGTTATAGAAGGCTTGTCAGCTGGATTGTATAAATTATCAACCAATCCAGATCTTAGGCGAAAATATGCAAAATCAGCAAAGTTAGCATTGCTTGAAAAAGGGACATGGAGCAAGATAATGAGCCGAGTGGAGGGTGTCTATAAAGAAGTTTTAGATCCAATAGATTAGATAATTTTTAGCTACACATTAGATTTATTAATATATTGTTAAGCATAATATGCTGAAATTTATAGAGAAATTCAATACATAAATAAGAGGTTTTGTTTGAAAAATATAAAAGTGAAAATGATTACATTTAGCGGCGTTGATGGTGCCGGAAAAACGACTATTTTGAGAAATTTTAAAAAACTATTGGAAAAAAAATATGGTCAAGAGGTAGTTGAGATAAGGCATAGACCTTGTATTCTTCCAATTTTAAGCGCTATTAAATATGGAAAGTCATTGGCAGAGGAAAAGACGATGGAAATTTTACCAAGGACAGGGGGTAACAAGTCAAAGGCTTCTTCATATGTTAGGTTTTTTTATTATTTGATTGACTATGTTATCGGTCAATGGTTTGTTTATTATAAGTACACTCGTAAGGATAAAATCATAATATATGATCGATATTATTTTGATTTTATTAATGACTCTAGAAGGGCAAATATTGATTTATCTAGCGGTTTTATCAAATTTTTTTATAAATTTGTATTTAAGCCTGATATAAATATTTTTCTGTTTGCTTCTCCAGAGGTTATTCTTCTTCGGAAGCAAGAATTGGATAAAGAAACTATTGTAGAATTAACAGAAAAGTATCAAAAGTTATTTGACGATCTAGGATGGGGGACTGAAAATCAATATATCTCAATCAACAACATTGATAAAGATGTTGTACTCAATGCTATTGAAGATATCTATTTTAGAAAATCTAATTAATGTGTGAAAAATTCTACTAAGAGTCATGTCAAAAGAGAATAAAATTTTCCTAATATTAGAGGGGAATAATGGTGCTACATATATTTTTAATGTCAGAGATATGAATACTATATCTCTTTCTTTGAGATTTTACAAGTCACATACATTAAGACAGAAGATACTGAAAATTTCTTTAATGATTTATCTAAATGTTTTAAACAAATTGAGTGATTTTTTTACTTGCTGTAACTTAAAAAATAGAAAGGATATCAACCAGTATCTTAGGAAGTTGACAGACCAACCGATTAATTTCGAATTAGATGAGATGAGTTCAATATTCATATCTTCCACTCGTGATAAGATTATTGTGCATCATCATCATCATTACTTTCATAAATTTGCTTTTAATAAAAGCTATAAGAATGTTAAAAAAGAAGTGGATATATACAGGGTTCTAGATAAGAAATTTCAGAGCTTTAAAGTCTCAAAAATTAGTGATTGTATAGAATCAAAAGGTAAAAATATTAGCTTTAAACTTAGCCCCCATTACCATAATTTGATGTTTAATGGAAATATGACGACATCCCTTGTGGAGCTCTTCAATGTTACTAGGCAAGATAAATATTTATTTTCCACTTACATCGAAGATTTGGAAAATAGGTATACAGGCAGTGGTAGTGATTGCAGCTTTATAAAAAATCTGTTGATTGTGTTGCGAGATGCACAGAAAAGTCATTTTATATCACTTGGATTTGTGCATCGTGATTTCAAGCCTTGGAATATAGATGATGATCATGGTCTGCTAATTTATGATTTTGAAGAGGCTTTAGTCGAAGGGCCTCCAATGGAGGATATGCTTAATTACAACATTGATCCTATGATTAGATATACGCCAATTCCACTTATAGCAGAAGAGATTTTTTCAGAAAATAAAATTAATGAATATAGAGATTATCTAGAAAGTTTACAAATAAAAATTGATTTTATAGAATTGATATACTGCCATTTGATTGAGCGAGTGATTTTTTGGAAAGTTGTGCGTGATCAGGATGTATCGTCTAAATATTGCGAACTTATTGAATATATTTTTTCAGAGCAAGGTATATAGCGCCCCAACAAATTAGGACAACAATTTAAGATTTCTTATTTCGAACGAGTTAAACTTAACCCAACAATTCGGAGTAAAAAATATGAGTAAAAAACGTACAACCTACAGCTCAGCATTTAA
>Ga0233443_1002334_pt1 | contig 14633 bp, 12 predicted proteins | sample SI_123_September_2_FD_182784 | JGI IMG/M metagenome (GOLD analysis project Ga0233443, IMG submission 182784) | Seawater microbial communities from Saanich Inlet, British Columbia, Canada - SI_123_September2016_200_MG | ecosystem: Environmental > Aquatic > Marine > Inlet | place: Canada: British... | reverse complement strand
AATATTTCCTGGCAAGGGTTTTCGATTTTGGTGATTTTACCACCGTGACCAAAGTACCGTTCCATTGCCGACTTGATATCTTCATGGCTTAGGCAGGATGCCATTATTTTGGTTTTGCTTTTCATCTCCATCTCCTATAATTAGTTGAGAAGTGATAGCTAAATGCAACGGTCTTACTTAGTAAGACGAGCCATTAAAGTAAATCTTACAGTCTCTGCAAAAACAAGCTGGCCGAGTGTAAGCTAACCGTTGCTTTATATGCGAAAGTGGTAATGCAAGAATCGTAAAAAATATTCCTCTTATAAGCTACTCTCCAAAATATTCATTCCAGCGTTCAGGTGCGTCTTCTCCAAATAAAATCCCACAGGCGTCTTTTATGCCCTGCGATTGTTTGAGGTCTTCGTGTCGTGCCACCAACGCAAGTTTAGAGCGGCGGCGCAAAAAGTCTTCCAGAGTTACTATCATTTCGCGCCTGGCAGCTTGAGTCAGTTCACAGCGGATGTAATCTGTGTCTTCGATCAGGGGTTCCGCCATTTTCGGATCTTCGCGGATATTTTCCAGCAGACCGATAGCCTGTGCTCCGTAGCGTCTCCATAGACGTGTGGATAAAGCCTCAGAAGCTCCTCCGGAGGTTAGCTCATCGAGTCCCATTAATTTTACTTGATGAAAATACTCATCCTTGATGGCTTCATGTGGCTCTCCGTACCATTTCCTTTTTGCATCCGGAAGATGGGTTCCTAATTCTTGGACAGCTTCGCAAATTTCTTCACCAACATTGAGGCAGTCCGTAAGTTTTCCTCCAAAAATACTAATGTGTTTTTTCTCACGGTCCACATCAACTGCGTGTTTTCGTGACAATTTCATCCATTCCGTGTTTTTGTTGTTTTTGTCATCGGTCTTGATCACCAGCGGACGTACTCCGCAGCGTTCCGAAATAATATCTGCCTCAGTCAGCGGTTTGTCTAGATTCAACCGTTTGTTTATATTGTCCAGCACAAACTGTCGATCTTCCTCAGTGACCTCAGTTTCAGGAGATGACACACGGGTATCAGTTGTCCCGACCATCGTGCGTTGCCCCATCGGTATGGCAAAAAACAAACGGCCGTCATCCGCAAAAAAAGTCAGTACCCTTTCATTATTTGTAATTTGCGGAACGATTAAATGAATACCTTTGGAATAAACATGTCGGTGTGCCGTAGTTTGTGTTGAAACCTGATTTTGTTGATCAACGTATGGGCCGCAAGCGTTGATAATGATTGCGCTCCGTACTTCAAAAGTTTCGCCGTTTATAGTATTGCGGAGTTGAGTCTGCCATTCGCCCTGAGCATTCCGGACGCTTCCCAAAGATTCCATGTAATTGACCGCGGTGCAGTTATAATTAATGGCGGAGCGAATAAAATTAAAAACAAAGCGTGCGTCATTGTCATAGAGAAATGCGTCTGAATATTCAAAGCCGCCGATGCTATGTTCTGTATTGATTACTGATTCATCGGTATTTATTTGACGCGGGTTCAAAAAACGGGGTGAGCGTGTGAAAAAATTTCCAATTGTCCAATACAGCAAAGCTCCGCAATAAAGCAGAAAGGGTGAAAAACGGAAGCCTTTATCCAGATTGGTAAAAAAACGAATTTCCTTGATGGCTGAAGGATAAGAACGCAACAGGTGGTTGCGGGACATGCAGAGTTGCCGTACCAGCGGGAACTCATAAGTTTCCATGTATTTGATACCACCCCAAACGAGGTTGGAGGAATTTTGGCTGGTGAATCCGGCAAAATCTCCTTTGTCCACCAATGCCACTTTAGCGCCTCGCGCAGCAAGAGCAGTTGCTGCAACCGCACCATTAATCCCTGCACCGATTATCAATACATCAAAGGTATTACCCGCTAATTTTTTAACATTGTTATCTCTGAGGTTCATAAAATACTATAAAATACCTGTTTAATCGAAATGGATTATTTTTTAAAGGAATCAAATCTGAAGCGCCAATTCATCAATAATCAGTGAGGAGATTAACTAATCTAATAATAATCCATCATCAGAGTAAAATGGATATGGACCATCATAATTTCCTATAAAACTTAAATGTGAAACAACATTTTTATTTTTCAGATTTAGTTTAAAGATACGGATAGTTGGAGGTTCCATAATAAACATAGGAGGTTTTTTAGCATTTATATCCAAATGAACTGAATGGGCACCATTTGGAGCTATGCTTATCCCAATCCCATCAATCACAGTTTCAGTCGCTCTATGGACATGACCACAAGCAATGTGTTTTACTTGTGGATACGATCTCAAAATTTCAAAAAATCTTGATGAATTTTTCAAATTCTGATTATCCATTCCGTCTATTCCCGTTACAAACGGAGGGTGATGCATGAACAAAAGAGTAGGCTTACTTGAGTAACGCTTTAGATTTAAATCTAACCACCGAAGCCTTTCATTACAAAATTCTCCATAATTTTCCCCAGATACTGTTGTGTCAAGACCAATTAGTACAAAAGGATATTTGTCAATTACATAATTACAAAATTTCTCATTTCTAGGCAAATATTCATGTTCATTAAAAAACCCCATAAGAACCTGATTATTATCATGATTGCCTGGTATTACAAACCATGGGATATTGAGGCCACTTAGAATTTTGTTAAATTCTTCATATTCTTCTAATTGACCACTATCTGTTAGGTCACCTGTAACAAAAACAAGATCTATTCTAGGATTAAATTCATTACAGTGTTTTACAACATTTTTCAGGCATGAAGCTGAGTCTAAAACATTTCCGTAAGCTAACTCCCCTCTAGGTTTGATATGAGTATCTGTTATTTGAGCTATTAACATTTTAGCAAGGGTTAATTTGGCAGTGTAATTGAAGTCTCTAAATTGAATTTCAGATAAATTTCTGAACCTATCTTATATTCTTTCTTAAATTTTCCCTCTACCGATAATTGTTCTGTTGAATTATAATTTACTATAAGGCGAGTTTTTTCACCCAAGAAAAAAGAAGCTTTTACAATACCAGTTAAATGACTGATATTTTTTTCTACTACTTCAATATCTTCAGGTCTAAATAGCAACTCCTGACCCTCAACAGAAACAAGTTTTTTAAGATTATTTCCTGAAATTCGATTAATTGTTCCTATGAAATCTGCAACAAATTCATTTTCAGGATGGAAATAAATATCTCTTGGAGTACCAATCTGGGATATTTTACCATCACTCATAACAACAATCCGATCACCTAGTGCCATAGCTTCTGATTGGTCATGTGTAACGTAAATAGCAGTTATCTCAAGACTTCTTAGTAGACTGTCTATTTCCCCTCGTAGTCTGTCTCTCAAAATTGCATCTAAAGCAGTTAATGGTTCATCCAACAAAAGTACTCTAGGTCTCACAGCAATAGCTCTTGCCAATGCAACCCTTTGTCTTTGCCCACCAGACAATTGATCTATTGTTCTAAATGACAAATCACTAATGCTCATCATATTGAGCATTTCTGAAACTCGATCATCAATTTGTTTTGTATCTAATTTTCGTACTTTTAGACCGTAACCTATGTTTTCTTTAACGTTCATATTGGGAAAAAGAGCATACGATTGAAAAACCATTCCCACATTTCTCTTTTCAATTAATAATTTGGTAACATTTTCTTTATTAAATAGAACTTGTCCGCCATCATCTGGTTCCTCAAGGCCTGCAATAATTCTTAACAAAGTTGTTTTTCCACACCCTGATGGACCAAGCAATACAACGGTTTCTCCACCTTTTATATTAAGATTAAGTTTGTTTAATGCACGAGTCCCATCTTTAAAAGTTTTTCCACAGGAAATTAAGTCTATGGAGGTGTTTCCTTTTTGCATAATTCAGATAAAATTGAAATAAAGAATGATTAGATTAATACTTTTTCCTTGACAGAAATTGCATACCTAGAAGAAGAGGAATTATCATAATGAAGAAAATTAAAGTGTAAGCGCTTGCGACCTCTAATCTCATAGAAGCGTAGCTATCTGCGAGACCAACCGGTAGAGTTTTTGTTATAGGTGTATGTAACATCCAGGTTAAATTGAATTCACCAATTGATAAAGTGAACACCATGAGAGAACCAGCGAGAATGCCTTGTTTAATGTTTGGTAAGACGATAGTAATGAATCTTGTCCAAAATGGAGCTCCTAAACTTGCCGCACCTTCCTCTAATTCTTTAAAATTTGTAGACGATAAAACAGCTAACACAGAACGGACCATAAATGGGAGAGTAAAAAGGATATGTCCAACCAATATAAAATACCAACTAGATCTGAAGTCACGATACCCACCGTATATAATAATCAAGGCAAGTGCTATTGCTAAGCCTGGGATTGCTACAGGCAATACTATTGTTTCTTCAATGATTCTCGAGATCCTTCCTCCAATTCTAGCTAATACGTATGCTGCTGGAATGCCAATAATCAACGTTGCTAATAAACATGTAATCGCGATTATTAAAGAAAGATAAATTGTTTCTGAATACAAATCCAGGACTTCAAAAACCCAACGTAAAGTAAATCCGCTTTTTATACCAATAAAAAAATTTTCTGTTATACCGGCAAGTGCAGAGAGAAAAACTGGGATTATTAAAAAGGAACAAACTAGGAGAGTAAAAATCAGTTGTAAAACGAAAATTTGTTTTTTAGTCATCGTTCAATTAACCAGAAACAGCAATTGTTTGACCGGAAAGACTTCTGGAAATAAACAGAGCAACCCATGTAACTAAACCTAAAACTATAGATAAACTTGCCGCTCCCGCGATATTTCCATTTAACGTAAACTCAGTATAAATTGTCATTGGAAGTACATCTATGTTTGTAGCTAATGTGAATGCCGTTCCAAATGCACCCATCGAAGTTGCAAAGCAAATAGCTCCTGAAGCAATCAAACCTGGTTTTAAAGCTGGAATAATAATATCAACAACAATTCGATAAGGTGATGCACCTAAAGATTTCGCCGCTTCCTCTAGAGATTTGTCAAGTTTTTCTGCAGAAGCCATTATGGTTAAAATTACTCTGGGTATAGAAAAATATAAATATCCAAAAAATAATCCTAAAATAGAATACGCAAATACTGTTTTTTCTCCAAATAATCCTTTTGTAACTATTCCTATCAACCCCTGGCGACCAGCTAACATTATTATTAAAAAACCTATAACTACTCCTGGGAAAGCAAGTGGAAAGGTAAGTATTGATAAAATAATTTCCCTACCTGGAAAGATATTTCGGACCAGAAATAGCCCAGCCGTAGTTGAAACTATTAGAGCTGAGAATGTGACAGTAATTGAAAGTAGTAAAGTAGCAAACAAACTTTCAAAATGTCTTGGTTTACTAACTATAGAAAAATACGCTGAAAGACCTGCATCGCTACTTCCACCTATAATTGCTAATTGAACCATTGGTACAATAAAAAAAGTAGCAAAAAAAATAGTTACAGGCAAAGCTAGAACAAAAAGTTTGGGGTAATCGTAATATTTCATCAATAAATTCCTAAATAATCAGATTGAGAGCTAGCTATAAGCTAACTCTCAATGATAAATTTATCTGACTTCATTTAAATAACGTTCTTTAAATGAATTTTGTACTGCCGCCATTTTAGCGTAATCAAGTGGTTTTGATCTGGCATAGTCTGATGCTGGTAAAAACTTTGATGCTGCCTCCTTAGACATCGCCGACGCTCTAACGGGTCTCAAAAATGCGTTTGCCCAAACTTTTTGACCATCATCTGACATGATGAAATCTAAGATTGCTTTACCTTTTGCTGGATTTGGACCATTTTTTACTAGACTCATGACATACGGAACCACTACTGTTCCTTCTTGTGGGATAACAAAAGCGACATTTGCTTTATCTTTATATTTCCCCCTATATGCATTAAAATCATAATCAAAGAGAATTGGAATCTCTCCAGATAAAACTCTTGCATATGATGTTTGCTTAGGAACTATGGGGTCATTTTTTGCTAATTTTTTAAAGTAATTTATTCCGGGGTCAAAGTTATCTAAATTGCCTCCCATCGCCCTGTTCACTGCCACTGCGCCAGCATAACCTACAAAAGCCGATGATGGGTCCAAATACCCAATCATTCCTTTGTAAGTAGGTTTTAATAAATCTGCCCAAGATTTTGGAACAGGTTTACCTTCGAGTGCATCTACATTTACGAAAAATCCTAAAGTCCCTGAATGTATAGTAAACCACTTGCCTTGAGGATCTTTCAAGCCGTCTGGTATTTCATTGAAATTCCTAGGCTTGTATGCTTCTACTACACCTTTTTGACCTGCTTGAATTCCAAAAGACACTCCATAATATGCAACATCAGCCACTGGACTATTCTTCTCTGCAAGTAATTGTGATAATGTCTGTCCGGAATTTTTATTGTCATGAGGAATATCAAACCCCAAATGTTTTTTAATCATTTTAAGCTGACTAGCCCAATCAGCCCACTGAGGAGGGCAATTATAACATATTGCATCTGCACCAAACACATCGGCCCAACCCATAAAAAATAACGTCATACTTAATAACGCACCTTTTCTTAATACTTTTTTTAACATAACAATCTCCTAAAAGGGAATTTAACTAACCAGATCTTGATGCCAAAAAACAATACCATTCATAAAGCTCATCAAGATGAATTTCATTATGAGAACAATTTACTACAAGCAATTTGTGGCCATAACAACAAATAGTAATGAGGGATTTCTCACCACCATTCTAAAAAGAATAAACTTATTAATTTACTATTGCAACCTTTTTTTTGTAAAAATACATTATTTTTGTTATTAATAATCAAATTTATAAATTATAGTGTATTTGCAGTTACTTATAGTTTATAATAATTGGATTGTTTTTTATGAAGAAGTAATTAAAACTCTAGCGGTAGCTTCATCCGTAATGAGGGAGTGGATAAAACCACCTTTTAAAGCAGCTTGCAGAGCTTCAATTTTATCTGATCCACCGGCCACGCCAACCACGTGTTTCATTTTGCGCAATGTTTCCAAGCGAATTGAGATCAGTCGATGGTGGTGCTCCAGTTCTAAAGGTTCACCAACTGCGTTAAAATATTCTCCATGCATCTGACCTATAGCCCCATGTTTTTTTAGCCGATCAAGTTCTTTTTGAGATTTATAACCAAAGTCTTCAAATTCGGTACTAGGCATCAGGGAACCAATACCTACCATAGCAATATCAGCAATTTGAGCCATGTTCATCACACGCTGAACTTCAGGCTCGTTGAGCAACTGGTCCCTGAGTTCAGACGTACCCACCATCAGTGGAGTTGGGATAACATGGAATGGATAAAGAAATCCTGAAAGAGGAGTGCCGACATTGGTCGGTGTATGCTCGCTGAGATAGTGCATCACACCTCCGCAAAGTGTAACGAAGGAAGTTCTTTCAGGAATGACTCTTCCCAAATTACGGGTAATTCCGGAAATAGTCTCTCCCCATCCAAGCGCAATCAAAGATTCCTTTGAAGGTAAATTCATTTCTAGATACTGCGCCCCAGCCATGCTGAGATCATTCTTAAGTTCTTCGTTAGAAACCCCAGGTGTCAAAAAGACATCACGCAGACCCCACTTTTCTTTGAGTTGAACTTCCAGAGCCATCATCTCTGCGTCTTCACCACTGACATGAAAGGTGACCGTACCATCTTTTCGAGCTTCATTGAGAATATTAATCACCCTGGCACGGTTGATACCTAAACGTTTAGCAATTTCTCCCTGTGTCATTCCAGTCTTGTAATAATACCATGATGCTCTGGCAGCAAATTTTCTCTGGTCCCTCAAGGCTATATTCATAATTTTCGATTAGACAAAATTATTACGTTTAGTGGATATTCAAATTATTTTAATAAATATCTGGAGCGCTTTCTGAGACTTAAAGTCATAAATTTTCCCAAATATTGTTTTATCCAATTTAATATAACTCAAGATTCAGAATAAATAATATCGATTCCTTTGTTATCAACAATATTTATTCTTCGTGTTTATACCTTATAATTTAAATTCTAGAATATTACAAGTTTTAGAAAAATATTTTTTATTTGCAACTTTATGCACGCTTCGAAAAAAATTATACTTTATTCTTCAGCAGCATTACATGTTTTTAGTTTTTAGCATTTGCTCTTATTATTAATTTTATATCCTTTATTTCTGCTAAAAAAAATTACTTGTTGGAAGTCTTTTCGAGATATTCGACAGCCTGATCCGGAAAGTCTGTAAAGACTCCATCAACTTGAATATCATTAAAAAAAATATCTAACAGATCTTCAAACGTTTCTACATAATCAGGCAACCGATCCTTACGCAAAGTGTAAGGGTGAACTTTGAGATTGAGTTGATGAGCAATACTGACTATTCCAGTTAATTTTAAATTTCCTGCCAAGTCTTTTCCGGTCAAAACATTATGCATCCATGGACCAATACCATCAGCATATCCTGCTACTTCTTGCAGTCCTGACTTTGTTTTTAGATAGTCAAAATCAGTTTCAGAGATGCGCCAACTGTTTTCCCCAATCAACTGTGCCAGTTTAAGTCTAGTTTTGTGTTTATGTCTCATAGTTTTTAAAACTTCTACGTCAAAAGACTGTATCCAGATAGGATCTGAGGCTTCAAGATAATCATATCTTTCTAAGATAGCTAAAAGATCCGTTACAGGATCGAGATTGTACTTACGATGAATCTTAGCACCTTTTATTTCAATATATAAACCCATTGTACGACCATGACTTTTTTTCAACCCTTTCACGAGTTTAAGTATCTCTTCAAGAGTAGGGACCTCAAAAATTGATGATTCATAGGGGAATCGCCCAATGAAAGCGGGGCCTGATCCTCTTTTATTTGAACGTTCATGAACTCTTAGTCTTTTGACTTCTGCTAGACTAAATTCCATTGTGAAGTGCTTACCATTAGTACCTGAGCGATTCGGGAATATTTCATCCACATTTGTTGTCCCATTAAGCGTTAGATCATGCATAATAATAAGATGTCTATCACTCGTCATAACCACATCCAGTTCCAGATAATCTGCCTTCATCGCGTAGGCTAATACAGAACTTTCTAGAGTATGCTCCGGGATATATCCTGAAGCTCCACGATGTGCTATCACTAATTTTTCCTCGGAGGCGAAAATTGTATAAGGGATTATTAAATAAAGAATAACAAATCCACAAAGTACAAGAACTGAAAAAATATTTTTATAGAACATTATGAAAAGATACTTAATCAATACTAAATCTAAGCTGACGTTTCAAAACGTAGTTATTATATTTTAAATAATCAACTATTAAGATTTATGTCGATACTTAATGTCTTTGGGAACGAAATGAGAATTATAGTATTTTCACAGAATAGAGAGTTTATAAAACACTAAATTCAAAGACTCCTATCTCAATTTTATTTCAAACTAATAAAAATGAACTATAATTAATTTAATATTCTTTTGCTAGTATCTTGGCTGAAAAGGTGAATCGCCTCGCGAGAGATACTAAAACTCATTTCAGGATGGGTTTCCTTTGGGGTCAACAAGCCCTGAACAACAGAGACAATCTTGGTATCTGAATTTTTTAAAGTGCCATGTACTAGAGTACTTGCACCTATAGGTTCTAATAATTTAACGTCCATCACAATTTCACCTTTTTTATCTGGTATAAGATCTTCTGGTCTCATACCTACCAAAACATCTCCATTAGATTGAGTCATACATTTAAGTGCACTACCATTTTCAAGTTTTAATCTTTGTTTGTCAGCGACAGCTTTTATTATATTCATCGCAGGACTTCCAATAAATTGTGCAGCAAAAACTGTTTCAGGTTTTTGATAAACGTCCAAAGGCGAGCCAATTTGCTCAGTCACGCCCTCATTCATAACAACCATTCGATCTGCCAATGTCATTGCCTCAATTTGATCATGTGTAACAAACAAAGAAGTGGTACCCAATCTCTGTTGCAATGATTTGATTTCGAGACGCATTTGAATTCTTAGCTTGGCATCCAGATTTGATAGGGGTTCATCAAATAAAAATACCGCAGGTTTCCTTACTATTGCACGGCCCATAGCAACTCTCTGTCTCTGCCCACCAGATAGTTCTCGAGGTTTTCGCTCTAGCAAACCATCAAGTTCTAACATGGTAGCTGTTTTCCTAACTCTTTCGACAATTTCAGCCTTTGGTAAACCAGCTATTTTTAGTCCATAAGCCATATTTTTAAAAACACTCATATGAGGATATAGAGCATAATTCTGGAACACCATCGCTATATTTCTTTCCATTGGCTCCTTATCATTAACTTTTAAGTTATCAATCAAGATATCTCCATATGTAATATTTTCCAACCCTGCAATCATTCGCAATAAAGTAGATTTTCCACATCCAGATGGTCCAACTATTACAATAAGTTCTCCTTCCTCAACTTCCAAGTCAATCCCATGTATGACTTTAACCTTACCATATGACTTTTTAACATTTTTTAGAATTAAACTTGCCATAGTTTCATTTATCGCTATCGGTTAATCCACGAATAAAAAGTTTTTGCATAGAAACCACTACTAAAATAGGCGGTAACATAGCCATCATTGAAGCGGCCATAACTACTGGCCAAGGTGTCACATCATCTTGACCTCCTATCATTTGTTCTACTCCCATAATAATTGTATTCATGGATGGATCAGTTGTCATTAGTAATGGCCAAAGAAACTGGTTCCAGCCGTATACAAACATTATTAAAAAAAGAGCCGCAATGTTTGTACGGCTTATAGGAACCAAAATATCAATGAAAAACCGCATCGGTCTAGCCCCGTCAATCCTAGCTGCCTCAACAATTTCATCAGGAACAGTCATAAAAAACTGACGAAAAAGAAAGGTCGCGGTAGCAGAAGCTATAAGGGGAAAGATCAATCCTGAATATGTATTCAGCATTCCAAAACCTGCAACAACTTCATAGGTAGGTAGGATCCTCACTTCAACCGGAAGCATCAAAGTAAGAAATATTAACCAGAAAAAATAATTGCGGGCGGGAAATCTAAAATAAACAATCGCAAACGCCGAAGTAAATGATATAACTATTTTCCCGAGAGCTATACCAATTGCAACTATAAAAGTGTTCAATAACATTCTAGCAACTGAGGCAGAAGTTTGGCCTGTATCGCCTTCTATTAAAGCCCTCCCATAATTTACAAAGAACTGATCACCGGGCCATAATGGCATGGGTGGATGAATTACCTCAGCATTTGTAACTGTAGAAGCTACAAAAGCTAACCATAATGGAAAAAATAGTACTAGTACTCCAAAAGAGAGGCCGACATGTGTCAGCCAGTAATTTAATCCTCTGTTTTCAACCATTCCTGACATTAGTAATGTACTTTTTTTTCTACAAATTTAAATTGTAGAATTGTTAAAAGACCAACAATGATTAACAAAATAACTGACTGTGCAGCCGATGAGCCAAGATCAAGACCAACAAATCCATCTTTATAAACTTTATAAACAAGTATTGTCGTAGACTGACCGGGTCCCCCTGAAGTTATTGTATGAATCACACCAAAAGTCTCAAAAAATGCATACACAATATTCATCACAACCAAGAAGAACGTAATTGGCGACAATAGTGGAAAGACTATCGTCCAAAAACGTCTCCAAAAACGTGCACCATCGATTGCTGCTGCCTCAATAATTGCTCTAGGAATTGCTTGTAGACCTGCTAGAAAAAACAAAAAATTATAGCTGACCCTACTCCATGTCGATGCAACAACCACCAGTCCCATTGCTTCTGTATCATTTAAGAGGTGGTTCCAATCATAACCTAGTAAACCCAAGTACCATGATATGAGGCCTGTTTGCGTGTCAAATAAAAACATCCAAAGAATACCTGCTATGGCAGGCGCAACTGCATAAGGCCATATTAATAGCGTCTTATAGATTCCAGCTCCTTTTATAAGGCGATCTGCAAGAACTGCAAGATAGAGTGCAATTCCCATAGAAGATAAGGTGACCAATAAGGAAAATATAGCAGTGGTATAAAAACTTTCTATGTAATATGAATCTGAAAATAAAAATTCAAAATTGGCTAAACCCACATATTTTGTACTAAGACCAAATGGATCTGGATTGAATAGGGACCACCAAATTGCTATGCCTGCTGGATAAAAAAAGAAAATAATGGTGATCAATAATTGAGGAGTGATGAGCAGAACTGGTAATAACCAACCCTTAAAATAAACTTTTTTTTCCATCATGCAGTTTTAATTAAATGTGGGGACACATTGACAAGCCCCCACATAATATAATAACTAGCGATTTGAAGATTCAAATCTACGAAGCAGAACATTCCCCCTTTTTACGGCACTGTTGAGAGCAGATTTGGCAGTCTTTTTACCACTCCAAACCTCTTCAAGCTCTTCGTCAATCATACCGCGAATCTGGTCAAAAGAACCTAGACGAAGTCCTTTGGAAAGTGCGGTTGTAGATTTTCGAGTCATTTGGATTCCAGCAATATCAGTCCCTGGGTTAGAATCATAGAATCCAGATGCTTTAGTTTTCTTACCTGCCACAATAGTCGCAGGTAAATAACCAGTATTTTGGTGCCATGCAGCTTGAATTACTGGTGACGAAAGGAAATTCAAGAAAGCGGCAACACCTTTATATTCTTTTGAACTATGACCTGACAAAACCCAAAGTGAAGAACCTCCTATAATTGTATTTTGAGGGGCACCTTGAACACCTTCCCAATAAGGTAAATGTCGTATCCCAAAGTCAAACTTTGCATTTTTCTTTATTCCAGCATAACCAGCGGAGGACTCAGTGTATAGTGCACATTCACCAGCTCGGAAGGCGGATCCACCTTCGTTCCTACGACCTGAATAGATAAATTTACCTTCTTTAGCCCAATCACCCATTGCTTGAATGTGTTTTATTTGTACCGGACCATTAAATACTAGTTCAGTATCCATTCCTGCAAATCCGTTTTCTTTAGTTGCAAAAGCTACATTATGATATGCTGACAAATTTTCTAGATGGACCCAACTTTGCCAAGCTGTAGTCAATGGGCATTTATTACCAGAAGATTTTAGTTTGTCTAGAGCAATTCCAACTTTTTGCCAAGTAGAGAGATCCATATCAGGATTTAAACCAGCTTTTTTAAAAGCGTCCCTGTTAACCCAAAGAACTGGAGTTGAGGCGTTATATGGCATAGAAAGCATTTCTCCTGAAGTAGTGGTATAGTATCCTTTAACTGCGCCGATAAAACCATCAGGGTCAAACTCGGCTCCTGCTTCTGACATTACCTCATACATAGGCTTTATAGCACCTTTAGCAGACATCATAGTTGCAGTTCCTACTTCAAAAACCATTAAAATATGTGGATGCTTTTTTGCTCTAAAAGCCGCAATCCCAGCATTCAGTGTCTCAGAATAATTACCTTTGCGATTTTGAATAATTTTATAATCATTCTGAGCTGCGTTGAATTGATCAACTTGTTCTGCCAGAAGTGTCCCCAGTCGACCTTTAAATGCGTGCCACCATTGTATTTCTGTTGCAGATAATGCAGTACCGCTAAACATACCTATCATCAGAGCTATACTGATGCCTAATTTTATTTTATTCATACCACCTTTATTACTGAAAGTTAAAAAAATAAGACTATTCATTGAGGTTGCCTGTTCTAAAAAAAACCAAAGAATAGCATAAAGCCCTTCTCTTTAGACTCAACGAGTAATCATTCATCACTGAGATATAAACTCAGGACTTTGAATATATGGTAATTTAATTTACAACACAAGACTTTATAAAAAAAAAATTACATTTGACATTATTTTAATAATAATTTTATATGGAACCCATCATCATAACTTTTTAGTGTAAAAAAAATTAAAGTGTTTTTGACAATTTCATGATGATTGCATATATTTAAAGGGTGAACATTGCCGATAATATTATTTCAGACTCGGTAAAATCCCTCTCTTGCAAAAGACAGAGCTAAAGCATGGAATGCTAATCAGTCATGGAAAGACAATGACCCCAGTAAAAGAGATCGTTTATGATGAAAGCAAAATACTGACGCTTTCATCCCTCGAACATATCCGTTTACGTCCTGGCATGTACATTGGCCGTTTGGGCAACGGTTCCCACCCAAGTGACGGTATTTACGTATTACTTAAAGAGATCGTTGATAATTCAATTGATGAATTTATCATGGGTTTCGGCAAACGTATTGACATCCGTATTGACAATGGTATCGTGAACATACGTGACTTTGGACGCGGCATACCTTTGGGAAAAGTGGTAGAATGTGTTTCAATAATCAACACTGGCGCAAAATACAACGATGAAGTTTTTCAATTCAGTGTTGGTCTAAATGGAGTTGGAACAAAAGCGGTGAATGCTCTTTCCGAAAAGTTTTTAGTGACTTCTTTTCGCGATAAAAAGTTGCTTTCTGCCGAGTTTAAATCAGGAGAATTAACAGACAAACCTGCAGCAGATGAGACAAACGAAAGCAACGGTACAAGAATCAGTTTTACTCCGGATTCAAAGTTATTTCCAAATTATGCTTACGACCTCGGCACTATCCGAAAACAACTCTGGAACTACGCCTACCTGAACCGCAAACTTACTATCACA
>Ga0233443_1002331_pt1 | contig 14647 bp, 16 predicted proteins | sample SI_123_September_2_FD_182784 | JGI IMG/M metagenome (GOLD analysis project Ga0233443, IMG submission 182784) | Seawater microbial communities from Saanich Inlet, British Columbia, Canada - SI_123_September2016_200_MG | ecosystem: Environmental > Aquatic > Marine > Inlet | place: Canada: British... | reverse complement strand
GGGCCATGATTTCAGCCGAGAATATCAGGTTTGAGGGTGAGCAAACTATTCTGTTTGTCGTGACAGATATCACACACCTCAAAGAAGTAGAAAGTGAACTACGTTCGGCAAAAGATGAGGCTGACCGCGCGAACCACGTAAAAACGGATTTTTTGTCGAGTATGAGTCATGAACTTCGCACACCGATGAATTCCATCCTCGGGTTTGCGCAACTGATGACCGAAGACCCAACAGCGGAATATTCTGCCGAACAAAAAGAAAGTCTTCGCTACATAATGCGCGCTGGCAAGCACTTGTTAAATCTCATCAATGACGTGCTTGATTTTGCCAACATTGAAGCAGCAGAAATCGAAATCGGAGATGAGCCTGTTTCTGTCGCCGAACTATGCATAGATTCTTTGCAGGCAATATCCAGTGCTGCAGAGGAGAGGCAAATCAATACTGAGATGAGAGTTGTAGACGACTTGATCGTTGCTGGTGATCCTACAAGGTTGAAACAGGTTCTCCTCAATTTATTAAGCAATGCTGTCAAATACAACCAGACCGGCGGGAGGATCGTATTGTCAGCTTATCCATGCCCCGATGACAACATACGGATTTCTGTCGCGGATACTGGTAAGGGAATTAGCGAAGACAAAATGGAAGGCCTTTTCCAGGCTTTCAATCGACTTGGTGCGGAAAATACTGAAGTTGAGGGGACCGGGATAGGATTATCGATATGCAAGCGCCTGGTTGAAGTAATGGGCGGACGCATGGGCTACGAAAGTATCGAAGACGAGGGCTCCACATTTTGGATCGAAATCAAGTCTGAAAAATCCGTGACAACTTCGTCGGCCTCCCAAAACAATAGCGGTTTAGCCATTGGAACTGATGATAGTTTGTTGCGCCTGAAGGGGCGTGTCTTGTATGTCGAAGATAATCCTGCGAATTTGCTGTTGATGCAGAGGATTATTGACAGGGTTGAAGGTGTGTCGCTTCGGTCCGCGACTGACGCTGAACAGGGCTTGAAGATCGCTGAAGATGAGCAGCCGGATTTAGTGATAATGGATATCAGTTTGCCGGGTATGGACGGATTTGAGGCCCTGGAACGATTGAAAGCCAACAATAAGACTGTTCATTTACCTGTTATCGCTCTTAGTGCAAACGCCTTGCCAGCCCAGGTGGCACGAGGAAACAATGCTGGTTTTGCCGCCTATTTGACCAAACCAATCGATGTTGTCGAAGTGACGGCCAGGCTGAAAACATTCCTGACTGCAACTTAATATTTCTTTCCGATATTGAATCAAACTGAAGACTACTTGTTCCAAACTCCCAAATAGCTTTACCTGGATTCATATGTAACAATTACGAGCAACAATTAAGTAGCAAATATCAGACTTATACAGGGGAAACCATGACCGAAGGGTTTGAAGGAAAAACGGCAATTGTTACAGGGGCCGCGAAGGGGATCGGGGAAGCTGTTAGTCGCGCACTTGTCGCTGCGGGGACGAGGGTCGCTATGTTTGATGTTGACGATGCTGCTGGGCAAGCAGTTGCTGACAGTTTGGACGGGGCCGCATATTTTTCGGTCGACATTTCTGACCGAAGTTCTGTCAGTACCGCTGTTACTTCCGTTGCAGAGAAGTTTGGTTCAGTAGATATGTTGGTTAACAATGCCGGCATTGCGCCACCCAGAACCATGGACAACATGCCAGAAGGTGACTGGGAGCGCGTTCTCGACATAAATCTCACCGGTGCATTCAATTGTGTAAAAGCGTCTGCACCGCACTTGAAGAAAAACGGCGGGGCGATCGTAAATGTATCGTCTGTAGCGGGAAAGAATATTTCACTTGGCGCAGGCATGCACTACACAGCCTCAAAATGGGGACTTATTGGTGCTTCACGTCATATGGCTTATGAACTGGCGCCCAGCAATATCCGGGTCAACATTGTCTGTCCCGGTCCAACGCTTACGCCGTTGATTGATGGTCACATGAGCAAGGAAAAAATAACTGAATCCACAACCAATGTACCACTGGGTCGCTGGGTGAAACCTGAAGATATTGCCAACGCAATTTTGTTTTTCCTTGGACCGCAAAGCGCCATGTGCACCGGGTCTGAATTGATAGTTGATGGAGGTGTAATGATTGGCTCCGGTTCGACCTATGACAGCTATTTTGAGAGCCGTGGAGACAAGGCACCGGACCGGGATATCGAACTTCCCGATTTTTCCTGATCCTTTTTGAACCATATCAAAGCCGCATATTTGAATATTCCTCCTGTTGGAAGGGGGATGCTACTACTCGTTCTGACCGGCGCAATGTTCTCGTGTATGCATGGGACAATCCGTTTTATTACGGGTGGGGCAACTTCAGTGGAGGGATTACATCCATTTGAAATTGCCTTTTTCCGAAATTTCTTCGGACTGGTCGTTTTGCTTCCACTAATATTCAGAGCCGGTTTTCGATCGCTCAGAACGACCAAGTTCAAATTCCATTTTTGGCGGTCATTACTGCAGGTCAGTTCAATGTTGATGTTTTTCTCAGCATTAAAGCTATCGGCACTCGCGGACGTTACGGCTCTTAGTTTCCTCGCACCGTTGTTTACAACAATTGGTGCCATTCTTTTTCTTGGTGAAAAGGCGAAGATACGGCGTTGGATTGCGCTGATCATTGGCTTTGCCGGAGCATTGATTATTCTCCGCCCAGGGTTTCAGGAGATGAATCTGGGGTTGGTCCTGGTACTGACATCTTCTGCCATTTGGGGTGGGACAATGTTGATCATCAAATCACTGGCAAGGACCGAGAGCAGTGTTTCCATCGCAATATATATGGCGATCTTGATGACGCCAATGTCCTTGATACCGGCAATGTTCTATTGGCGGATGCCAACGGGAGATGAATTTGCAGGTCTGTTTGTTGTCGGACTGCTTGGTACCCTTGGTCATCTCATGTTGGCGCAGGCATTCAAGGAAGCCGATGCTTCTGCAATACTCCCGCTTGATTTCACGAAACTTATCTTTGCGGCGATAGTTGGATATATTCTGTTCTCGGAAGTGCCCGGAATCTGGACCTGGATCGGCGGCGGATTGATCTTCTCGTCAGCCACCTATGTGGCCTACAGGGAATCGAAGCAGGCTTGAGCGCGTGTGATAATTATCTCAGGATTTGCAGGATTGTGACGAAAACCACTTTGCAAGAATTTCCATCTGTCTGTTGGTTAAAGGTGCCGCGATCGCTGACATGAACTGGTGATACCGACGATTGTTGAACCGGAAGGATCGCGGGTCTCCTTTTGTCATTCTGAAGGCGCGCAGTTCAGCAAGCAAATAGGCTTCCTTTCGTCCTGCAAGCCTTGGAACAACTTGAGAAATACTTGCACCGTTATTTCCGTGGCAAGCGAGGCATACATTGGCATTCTCTGGCTGCTGGGTCGCCGAAGATGGTTTGGTCGTTCCTGACTGACATTCTTGTGTTCCGTAATAGACAGATATATTCAGCTTGTCGTCAGGAGTCAGGGACTTGGCCCATTTCTGCATGTCTTTTTCACTTCGAAGTGTACTGCCGAAAGGAGATGTATTGACAGCATGCTCTTTTTGAAAAGCCCTTAGCTGATTGACAAGGTAGCCAATTTTTTGACCGGCAATGTTTGGAACTTCAGGTTTTTCTGATGTTCCACTTTCCCCGTGGCACTTGGGACACCCAATCAGGTTTGACAGTCGCTTGCCTTCTTTTTTCCGTTTTGCCATTTCGGCGGCACTCTGGCCTTCAATTTCCGAAAGGCTTTTGGCAATTCTTTCACGTTCTTCAAGACAGTATGCGAGGTCAACTCGCTGCGACATGCCAATAATGTAGTTTTCCAGGTTTTGTCCCTTCAAGGACTTTCGGTTTTTGCCAAAGCGAACGACCAAAGCTTTTTTGCGGCTTTGCACATCACGAGCAGTATCAATCTGGCGTTCCCAATGAGCGATATATGTCGACCAGTTTCCATCATGGCGCTTTGCGACATATTTTTTGATATCAGTTTCTTCAAGTGCAGCTCGCCAGGGAGTAGCTGATGCCTCCGGACATACCATGTCAGTCTTCGCGAATGCAGGAAAAGCAGTAATCGTGACCAACGCGACCACGAGGATATTGAAAAACATTTCGGTCCCCGGAAACTCTTTAATAATCAATTCGTATTTCCGTTCAAAATAGGCCTCGAAGTTTGGCATTACCAGGTGTCATATAGTCGCATCCTTGATCTTGAACATTCAGGTTATCCGTCTGCTGACATCGCCAGAATCTGACTGATATGGGTTATGTTGCGGCCACTCTCTTTTTTCCAATTGTTGAAGGCGATTTGAACATTTTGCAAAGCCGCTTTCGAAGTCGCTGCTTTGTCGACAACGCCCATACCGATCAGTGCAGCATTTACATCGCGACTGAGGATGAAGGATTCCTTGCCCATGAACCGTAAAAAATAGCAACCCGTCATTCCCCCAAGCCTGCTGCCTCGTTTCTTCATAACCTCGAGCAAGCCGATCAGGTCATCTGACGGCCAGTCAGCAAAAAAACGGGCTGCTGATCCATGCTCTTGCTGCAATTCAGTCAGGAAGACTGCGTTGTCACGAACAGCCAATATTTTTTGACCGTTACGAACGATACGGGTGTCTGATAACAAATTGTCAATATCGTCGTCCGAAAGGTGTGCCAAACGCAGGACATCAAATTGTTCGAACGCCTCTTCAAAGCCTGGCCATTTGGCTTCGATTATCTTCCATACAAAACCAGCCTGGAAGACACGTTTGGCAATTTCAGCCAGCCAACGATCATCCTTGATCGCCCTCAATTGCCGATTGGATTTTACTTTGTACAAGCGCTCCTCAACAGCTTTTGCGCCGCCATGTCTTGTTGCAGCACGCTCAAAGATAGAATCAAAATCATCCATAAGTTCTTCTGGCCCTGGTTTTTGGTTTTCTGAACGCTACTATTACCAAATCGAAGGGTAGGGACAACTGGCGTATAATGACAATCCGGTGAATTCGACAAAAGCTCTGACGTGGTGGCGACATGTCTGCCAATTGCACCTAAGCTGACGTCCATGCGTAAGGAAAAAATAGGTACCGGGATTGCTCTGACGGTTATTTCCATGCTGTTCATTGCGTCAATGGACGCGACGGGAAAATTCCTTTCGCAAAGCTTTCCGATCATGCAGATACTCGCTGTCAGGTTTGTAATATTTTTTGTATTTGCTCTTGCGATGGCTTTGCGGCTACGGGACCGCAATGTTTACAAGAGCCGAATGCCGGGCGCTCAGATCCTGCGCTCACTTGTCCTTGCCGTAGAAGTCAGTGTTTTCATTCTGGCCTTCAGCTTGATGCCTCTGGCTGATGCCCACGCTATCGCAGCGGTCGCCCCCCTGATTGGAACATTGTTGGCCGGACTGGTACTTGGGGAGGCGATTGGACTCAGGCGTTGGATCAGTGTTGCCATAGGGTTCATTGGAGCGCTGATTATTATTCGTCCTGGTATGGGTGTGATGTCATGGACGGCATTGCTACCCCTGGTCGGTGCGTTCCTGTGGGCTGGCTATCAGGTCCTGTCCAGGAGAGTTTCACTTGGCGATCGTCCGGAAACGACCGCTTTGTACACAGCACTAATTGGAATGATCATTTTTGGCCTGATATCACCTTTTTATTGGCAGTCAGCAACGGCGTCTGAATGGGGCTTATTGATACTCAATGGCGTTGTCGGAAGCATTGGCCATATTATTTTACTCAAAGCACTGGATGCTGCACCTGCTGCATTGCTTCAGCCTTTTAACTATTCCCTGCTTCTTTGGGCAATTCTGATTGGTTACATCGTGTTTAATGATTTGCCGGATATGTTGGCGTTTGTTGGTGCCGGAATCGTCGTTTTTGGTGGCTTGCTTGCGTCAGGGCACGGTAGATCTTTGTTGCGCAGCCTGCGCAATTAGAAAAAGACATCAACTTGATATCATACTACAGGCGCGGCAATATTCCCTTCGTTGCAAACATTGGAGTCCCATAAAATGAAACAGACCGTTGCTAAACCTGACGTGAGCCAGGCAAAGGAAAGTCTGTTCGCTTACGCCCGGAAAAAGGGAGCGTTGGCAGTAGGAGTTGCCGATCTGGCTGAGATCGAACGGATTGCACCTGCTGGGCATCGACCATCTGATTTGATGCCGAAAGTTAAGTCAGTTATTTCCATTGGCGTCGGGGGCCAAACACAGGGAGCCTGGGGTGTGACCGCAAAGGCATTGACCTTCTTCGGTAGTACCGAATCTCTTGCCTACAAAATTGCTTATGGCATGGCCTATTATATCGAAAATAAATTTGAAGCCAGGTCCATTTATTGTCCGCCTGATCTGGACCCTGAGTTAGGCGCCAGGTACCCACTACAAAGTTTGAAATTGCACGCGGAGATCGCTGGAATTGGTGCCAGGTCACTGGCGGGAGACATCCTGCTGCATCCCGACTATGGCTACATGTATTTTGGCTCTGTCTTTACTGAACTGGAGCTGGAGCCCGACAAACCAATGGCGGAAAATCCGTGCCCGGCACCCAGTTGTGTCAGTATGTATGAAAGTACAGGGCGGACACCTTGTATGAAATTTTGCCCGGCCCAATGCCTGGACGGCGAAATTAGTAAAGAAGGCAACCAGACGGCGATGGATTACGACATGGCCAAATGCGCTGAGATGACCCAACAATATGAAGTTGTACCGCAAATAATCGCGGCGGCCATCGCTGCCGATAATCCAAAAGACCGTGATGACGCCTTGTTTGGCGGTTCAAACAAGGCTCTCTGGTACAAAATGTCCGTCGGGTCAGGCGGGTTACTGGCACAGTGTTTCGAATGTATGCGTGTGTGTCCGGTGGCGACCAGATCCGAACTTGCTGATCCAATTCGCAGGGCCAAAGCCAGGCGTAAATCCAGTGCGGGAGAACCTTGATGAGCAAGAAGAGGTTTGGCGTCACCGATGAGATGATGGAAAAATACAGCGATGAAATTTTTTCACTTGGCCTGAACTACCAGTCTCGTCGCGGCGATCCGGTTAGAATACAGGATCATGAAGAAATCGAAAGACAACGTGAGGGTACTGGTCTGACGGACGATGAGATCGCGCTAAAACTTGATCTGACAATGGAGCAAGTCCGCTATATCCGAATTGTGCTTGAACATAAACGCTTCGACAATACGAACTATGCCAAGCTCTACAAACTGGGCAGTGGCAAGAGATACAGGGTGGAGCGTGAAGGGACTGACTGAATGCAGGGAGGAGAACAACAATCATGAGAGCTGAAGTGGGCGGTATCGAACTCTATTACAATCTACAGGGACCGGAACAGGCACCAGTAGTCTTGATGAGCCACTCACTAATGTGCTCCAACGCCATGTGGGATGCTCAAATGAGTGCCCTGGCTGATTATCGTGTGTTGAGAGTTGACACCCGTGGGCATGGTTCAAGTGACGCGCCTGAAGGTCCATATTCTCTCGAAGCTCTGGCTGAAGATTTTATCGGCGTGCTGGACCATCTGGAGTTCGATAAAGTCCACTATGTTGGACTTTCCATGGGTGGCATGATTGGTCAGGTGCTGGGGGTTGAGCATAGTGAGCGTTTGTTATCGCTGACACTGTGCGACACAATGTGTGAAATACCCGGCGTCGCAGGATCAATGTGGCAGGATCGCATCACTCTGGCTGAAACAGAGGGAATGGGTGCTCATGTTGACGGTACTATTGAACGCTGGTTCTCTGAAAGCTTTTGTGAGAGACGCCCAGATTTGGTAGATCCAATTCGTGAACTCATCCGCACCACCCCCGTCGCTGGATTCGCAGGCTGCTGTCTTGCGATTTCCAAGCTTCAAATGACAGCGAAACTCCCTGAAATCAAGACACCAACTCTAGTTATCGTTGGTAAGGACGACCCGGGGACGCCCGTTTCTGCTGCCGAGCAAATGCAACATAATATACCTGGTGCAAAGCTTGTGGTTATTGACGATGCTTTGCATCTTTCGAATATTGAGCAGCCGGAAGTTTTCAACAGCGCTTTGACGGATTTCCTGGCGCAAAACTGATAATCCACAATCGATTGAAGAAAAGCGGATCTATCAATTTTCAATTCGTTCGGTATTCCAGGATGGAGCGAACGACAATCAGTACTTTCTTGGCGTTCCTGATCTGCGACGTCCTGCCGCATTAAAATTCTGATCACATTTCCCACATATTTGGTTCCGGTTATTGAACTAACTCATTGATGGAGGATGTGATCATGGTCGAAAAATCATATACAGCACATGGTGGAAACGGAACTGAATGGTGGCCTGGTGTTCTGGATCCTTTACGTAGCTTTGGGAACAAAGTTGCTGATTTTTTTACACCGAACGCAGACGCATCCGCTAAAGGCGAATCCTACGAAATAAACGTCGAGTTGCCCGGTGTGGCGGAGAAGGATATCGACGTCTCACTCCATGACAGGGTTCTGGGAATCAGAGGTGAAAAACGCACGGAGAAAAAGGAAGAGGGAAAAACTTTCTACTTCTCCGAACGCAGTTATGGGGCTTTCCAACGAACATTCAGATTGCCTGAGGATGCCGACGAGAACGGTGTCGAAGCTGTTTTCAAAGATGGTGTGCTAAACATCAAGATCGCAAAAACCGCGGCGGTCGTTGACAAAGCGAAGAAGATCAAAATCAAATCCTGAACCATCCGGTTTGTCGATCATGATTTGACTTGACGGTGGAGCAATTGCAGCGCAATTGTTCCGCATGTCAAAAAAGTGCTTGCTCTATATATCGATGCTTGGAACGCCGGATGTCTATGATCCTGCCTTCTACGCCGACTTACCGGACACTGGCGACGATCAATTGTTCGTCGCTAACAGACTTCGGGAATGGGGCGTGAGTGAGCAGATAAACTTTCGTTCGGCTAACGTTACTCTCGGTGACGACATACCTGATTGCGACGAATTTGATGCTGTGATTGTGGGAGGCAGCTTCCATTCAATGAACGAAAACCAGCCTTGGCAAAAAAGGGTTGTCAGTTGGCTTACAGATTGGCAAAAAACCCGTCGTCCTGCCCTTGGGATATGCGCAGGGCATCAACTGATGTGCAGGATGGCAGGAGTAGACGTCGTTCCGCGTTCAGACGGTGCTAACGGTCGAAGTGATTCTGTTACACTAACCAATGAAGGCAAAACGCATTCCCTGTTTGATGGATATGGTGACCAACCTGTCTTTCATTTTGGAAATTATGAGCATGTCGTTGAAACCCCTGCAGGATCAACAGTGTTGGCAACTGGCACGAATTCTCCAGCACTGGCTATCGATCATGGCGGCAACTGGCTATCGATCCAGTTTCACCCCGAAATATTACATGACTATTTGGTGAGGGTATGGCTGAATTCCGGGACACCGGAATTTTCTGCAAACTACTATTCTCTGCCTGACGCCCCTCGGGTACTCGTAAATTACGTGCGTTGGGCCGGGTTACTTTCTGACTGATCAGGTTGCGGCAATTTGTGTCCCCTCAAATTCCGTCAACAAGGCAATCAGTTGATCAGGAAGGGGAGCCGAGGTGTGTGTCGCCTGATCGGCATTGACCCAGACTATCTCGCCCGTAGCCCTGAGATCGTCTTTGTCGTGGCCATGAATTTCAACCTGAAATGACAAACTTGATCGACCCAATCTGGCTGCCCTGACGTGAACATCGATCTCTTCGTCCAGATGAATAGGTGACTTGTATTCAACCAGGGTTTTGACGGTATGGAAGTCTGAATTTTCTTCACGAACCTGTGCATTATAGTCGTAGCCGAGGTGACGCATATATTCGGTCAGGGCTGTGTCGAAATACGTCAGGTAATGTGCGTTGAAAACGATACTTTGACCGTCGATTTCGGAGTACCTGACGCGAAAGAGAAAGCTGAAACGAAAATCAGAAATGGCCATGGAAGGGTCCTGTGTTTGTATTCTTCTTGATGTGGGACGTTATCAGTGCAGCCACCATTCACCAAGATCATGCGGGCCCTTTTCTCTATTCAGCACGGGCTGTGTCGTATTGACCGTTAGTCTTCGTCATGACGTGCTCCAGTGGTTTTCTGACCCAGATTTCTACGCGCCTGTTCAAGGGTTCTGGCACGCCATCCGCCGTCGTCACTCTGGGACGGCTTTCACCGTGGGCACTAACTTTCACAAGTGCTGGCGGAATACCCTGCATTGCCAATGCCAGGCGAACTGCATCCGCGCGAGAACGAGACAAGCCTTTGTTATAGCGTGTTGTGCCCTGTCGGTCGGTATGGCCTTCTACTTCAATAGCAGAAAAGCCAAAATTTCCGGCTATTTGAATGAGTTCTGCCATCGTTTGCATTTCGTCAGGCACGATGCGTGCTGAGTCAAAAGGGAAAAGTATCATGGTAAATCGCGCAGCCTGCACTTCTGGTGAAGCTTCAAGCTTTGAAAGGGCATTCTTAAACCCGGATCTACAGGCCGCTATGTGGTCCTGTTGCCAGTTTTCTTCCTGTTGTTCCACCCAGCAATCAAAATGAGCTTGCGCCCGGGCAGAGGTTTCCGGGTCGCCACTACGGATTCCGGTTTCCAGAATGGCAACCAGTCTGCGGCGCCCTTCTTTCAAGACACCTAATGCTTCGCGCGGAGTTTGCCATTTGTCTGGATCCTCTGGTTTAACATGTACGCCACTGGCTGCCGCCAGTCCTTTTGCCGCAAAGTGCTCTGCATCTTTCCAATCAACCATTTCCAATGATTCGAACCGGGCAATCTTCCTGTACTCATTTACCAGACCGGTCGTAAATGCATCCCCTTTCGCCGTCGCTTGATCAAGCAGATCAACCTGGTTTGTGCATGATGCAGTTAAAATGGCGAATCCAAAAACAATGGTTTTTGACAATAAATTACCTGACATAATTTTACCTTCCGTCACCGGCATATTTGACATTGTGCGGTGGTATAGGAAGTTAATGTGGCAAAAGAACGATCTGGATGTGTCAGGATTGTGTTTGTGATGAATTAAGCCATACACCCTTTCACACGCAGTATTCAGATGATAAGCAGCTTGCAGGTAAGCTTTTGAAATTGATTTCGGGCCAGGGGGCCGACAATACCATGACGACGTCTGAAAACTTCCCGGGGCCCTTGAGAACAGCTATTCGTGATCTGCCTGCCTCCAAGATCAGAGCGATCAGCAGGGAAGGGATGACAAGAGATGACGTTGTTCCATTGTGGTTTGGAGAACCAAATTTCCCGACACCAAAATTCATTTGTGATGCCGCCTCAGAGGCTCTGGCTGCTGGTCATACTTTCTACACAGAGAACAGAGGAATTCCGCCTCTGCGCGCAGCAATTTCAAAATATATGAGCAATCTTTATGGGGTGGACGTGGGTGAAAACCGGATCACAACAACCGTAGCTGCCATGAATGGAATTATGCTGGTCATGGAAGCCATAGTTGATCCTGGTGATAACGTTGTCATCGCTGAGCCCTTGTGGTCGAACTGTCGGGAAACGGTTGCCATAATGGCTGGTGAACCCAGAGGCGTTGAGCTTGATGATGTTGATGGCAAATGGGTGCTCGATCTCGATCGATTGTTTTCGGCATGTGATGATCGCACCCGCGCAATTTTTGTCAATTCGCCAGGAAATCCCACAGGGTGGGTGATGCCTGTAGAACAACAAAAGGCAGTGCTCGATTTTTGCCGGGAAAAAAGAATTTGGTTGTTGGCTGACGAAGTTTACGCTCGTCTTATCTTTGACAGACCTTACGCGCCATCATTTCTTGAATTGGCTGAGCCGGAAGATCCGCTGATCGTCTTCAACAGTTTTTCGAAATCATGGTCAATGACGGGATGGCGATTGGGGTGGTTAACGGCTCCACCTTCCATGGGCGAAGTATTTGAAAAGCTGAACGAATATAATATTTCAGGGCCGACAACATTTGTCCAGCACGCTGCCATCGTCGCCATTGAAGATGGGGAAGATTTTATTGAGGAAACTGTTGAAGGATATCGTCGCGGGCGTGATCTTGTTTATCAGAGACTATCAGGTATGGGCAAAGTGAGTTTGTCTTTTCCCGAAGCTGCATTTTATGCATTCTTCAAAGTTGACGGCGTTACCGACAGTCTTGAATTTGCTCGCGAAATTCTGAACAAAACCGGTGTTGGCCTTGCACCAGGTGCTGCATTTGGCCGGTCTGGTGAAGGTTATCTCAGACTCTGTTTTGCCGCTTCACCTGATGTGCTTTCCCAGGCTATGGACAAACTTGAACCTATGTTCTCGTAAGGCCTAACTTACGACACTGGATTTTTCAGCGAAATTGGCTTGTGCCTGTTCAAGTCCTTCAAGCAAGCTTTTGCCAATTTCACCGCCGTTGCCTTTGATTTTTTCGTTCATCACAGCGTTAATTGCGTCTACATGCGCCTTGAAGAAGTCAACGTGATTAGGTGTGATTTTGGCATTAACGTCCAATGTCGCGTCGTACAATGATTTGCCAAATTTGGTGACCAGGGGATAACCGAATATGCCGCCTTGCCCGCGAAATTCGTGGGCTAAAATATTCAGTTTTTCCATTATTTCCTTGGAGTCCCCTTCACCGTCCTGCAACTGCTTCAGGTTCCGTGCTAATTGGCGAATCGATTTTGAAACCCAGTCTGCATAGTCACCTGCCATGCCTTCGATCTTTTTCTCAGCCTGTTCAATCAGGCTCATATCAATTTCCGGCACACCTTTCAGATTATAGGCACCAATTTTGTCGGACAGGCGATTTCTGAACACAAAATGAATTACCTGTGCATCATCCCGCATGGCCTTGGGAGGTTTGTCGGAATGGATAATCTGGATGTCTTCCTTTTTGACGAGCCGACGCTCGGTATCCTGAAACAATTCAGTGCGACGACGTTCCGGACCAAAATAAGTGGGACCAAGAATGAATTTTCTGGGCCGCATAATGGTGTGCAAAATCTTGTCAGCAATGATGGTGGCGGAAAAAGGTTTTGCCAAAAACTCACTGGCGCCAAGGTCGCGACAATTTCGAACAATGTCACGGTCAGCCGCACCGGAAATCATCAACGTCGGGACGAACCGATCCGGTGATTTACTGCTCGTTCTGATCCAGCGAAGTAACATGCGGCCATCCAGTGACGGCATATAGACATCAGAAATAACGATATCGATGACTGAAATGCCTGCCTTTAGAGGGTCAGTTGCAACAGTTTGCAAAAGCTCGATTGCATCCCGTCCATCTTCTGCAGTGAAAATTCGACCAATACCTATCGATCGCATAACATCGCTCAACAGATCACGGATAAAGCTGTTATCTTCAACAATAAGGACGGATAGTCGCTCGAGATCGGCTTTTTCGGACATGAACTAATATAACTCTCAAAAAGTCAGTAGTAGAAGATGGATTATCTTAATCCACAGGTTCTAAAAGAAGTTTAACGTCAAAGAACAGGTAAACCAGTGTTTTTGGTAGAAAAGAATGGCAATATATACCCTGAAGCATTGAAGTCGTCCTTTGCATGGGCTTCTATTCAAACTTCGAAAATGTTGCCTGTGAGAATGCGTGAGGGAGAGTAGGTCAATGAACAGCGGCAAGGGTGATTATCAAGATCTGGTCGCACACCGGCGGTTTCTGGATGAACTGGAACACGGAATACGGATGGTAAACCGTGAAATTATTCATGAAAAAATTCCGGAAATAACCAAAGACTACTTTCTCAAGATGGCGGTTATGACGAGCCGTGTAAGGGCGGAGTATCTTGGTGCAGCTTTTGAACTTGTTGAATCCAGTTCGTTGGTACCGAGTGAGGAAGTTGTCGCAGAACTGAGAGCCAAGCGTGAGCGCTATGAAGAAGCAGTAGAAGCATTCGAAGCCCTCAAAAGAGCAATTGAGCGGGGCTATGTGGATGTTTCGGTTGAAGGATCGGGCGAGTGACGTACCGCGTATTGCCAGCTCGGGGCGCTGGTCCGCAACGATGCAGGTATATCTCTGAACAGCATCTGCAGTTGTTCATCGAATATGTTGGCAGTCATCCAGATTGTGGCATAGATGTTCAGGAATTAACCAAACAAGCTCTGTCCTTTCAGGAACAACAACAACTACTGGCGCCAGTTTACCGACGTTCATATGATGATTGTGAGCGTGCACGGAAGCAACGTGAATTCGATGACAAACGAAGCGACCATCTTGGACGCCTCGTCGTCCGCCTGATCGCAGATGTGTTTGTCGAAAATGGCGGACGTCCTCCAGAGGAGGGCGGTTTATCCAGGCGGATAGTGCCGGGTCTTCTAACTGTGTTGCAATTGGCGCTTGGTACAGATGTTTTGCAGGAAGCCCGGGACAAAGGTGAAGTAATTGTCAAACGCCTGCGTGAAAAGCATGGCGATGAATTTGAGTGGGAAGATTATTTCGACGACACAGATGCCCAGGGTTTGTTGGCAAAGGTGTTAGTCGAACTGGCGGTATCATTTGTTGACTACGACCGCAGGCTCGCCTGGGCCGTAGATGTTTTGAATACGGCTTGGAAGGGAGCGTTAGAAATTCCGTGTCATTTCATTAAACTGAAGAAAAGGAATGACACATGCGAAATGATTTTGATTTTGATACAGCTCTTTCTGCCCTGCAAGATGGCCAGAAGCTGACAGGCAAGGACG
>Ga0233443_1002327_pt1 | contig 14658 bp, 10 predicted proteins | sample SI_123_September_2_FD_182784 | JGI IMG/M metagenome (GOLD analysis project Ga0233443, IMG submission 182784) | Seawater microbial communities from Saanich Inlet, British Columbia, Canada - SI_123_September2016_200_MG | ecosystem: Environmental > Aquatic > Marine > Inlet | place: Canada: British... | reverse complement strand
AGAACTAGTCCAGCAATTTCGTCTTTTGAAAAACCGTTTTCCCAAAATAATTTCAAAACTCTGCTGACATGTACACCAGAAAAATTTGACTCAACTGTTGGCAAAGTTTGCAGACGAATTTTTGCAACATCACTTAACATTACAGATTCAGGAATTACCAGACATGGGAATTGAGCAGTCAATTCTTTTTGTGGGGAAACTTCTGTTGCCGATGTGAGCCAGGAAAATCGTTTAAAACCATCGACCAGCAGATATTTTGAATCCGCTACTGCCTGTACCAACAAAGGCAGCAGGATTCCATTGTCTTTAATTGAGTTGAGTTCATTTTCACTCAAAGTACCCGGAAACCAGTCGAAGGGAGTTTCGTCTGTCTCAATTTGGCCGGCAGTAAGAGTGGAAAAATTCCAGGCAGGTGTTATTTTCATCTTTGATAATTTTCAGGTAGGAATTTTGCAGATCAATCTGGAGATTACAGGACTGCTTTCAGTATCTGCAAACTCTGGCTCAGATTCAAGTCCAGAACAAAACAAGTTTTAATTATATGCATGATTCAGCTATTTTCAGTTTGATTGCCCTCGGTGGAGCGGCCCTCTTCGGACTTCAGGGTGCATTAAGTCTGGCAGTAAGGCATCATCAGGTACGTGATCATCATCCATTTTCAGCCTGCAACAAAGTTGCTCTTTCAAAAGAGGCACAGATTGCGAAAATTCCTGTGGCCTATGGAGCAGTTATTTTTTACGGATTCGTACTTGCGCAACTTCTGCGTGGCATCTATCTGGAGGAAATACAGTTGTACTGGCTAAATTTTGCAATGGTTGCAGCCTTGTTGCTAACGTGTTACTATGCATACATAATGTTTTTTAAGTTACGCATTGTTTGTATGGGCTGCCTGCGTATTTACCTGGCAAATTTGTTAATGGCCGCGGCCTTGTCTGCTTATCACCTGTATTAGTTTTTTCACCAATCTCAGCAATACATTTTTCTGCTGAATTTTATTTTTTCCGGAAAAAATCCCGGATTTTTCCTGCGTTATTTTTCCGTCACACTGATTACCGCTGCATTTTCCACGAATTCCCTTTCCCTCAGATTTTCTTAAAGAATTTGTTTTGTCACTCCAAATTTGATAGAATTCAGGATAGACAAACATTTCAAGATTGATGTTCCAGTAATAATTCCTGAGCCTTCTCATTTCGACGTAGCGGGAATTTTTGAACAAGTGTCCAAACTAATATCATTAAACTTAACTACTAGCAAATAACAATCAGCATGTCTTCTTTAGCTTCGGGCAGCAGAAATTCACAAAACAACCAACCGCTGAGTCTACAGGAACTTGAACAGCGTGACCGTTTCATCCACCGTCACATCGGTCCCTCAGAACAGGATATTGCTGAAATGCTTCAAACACTTGGGATGTCATCTCTGGATGAGCTGATTGACAAAGCAGTTCCGGATTCAATCCGAATGTCAGGCGAACTTGAGCTGCCGGAGAGCCGTACTGAAACAGAAGTGCTCGACGAACTACGCGAACTCGCAAAGCGTAATACAGTGGCAAAATCTATGATAGGGATGGGTTATCACAGCACAATCCTGCCCGGCGTCATTCAGCGTAACCTGCTGGAAAATCCCGGTTGGTACACAGCCTACACTCCATATCAGCCTGAAGTTTCACAGGGACGTCTCGAAGCACTGCTGAATTTTCAACAAATGGTAATTGATCTTAGCGGAATGGATGTCGCAAATGCATCGCTGCTTGATGAAGCAACTGCAGCTGCAGAAGCAATGACTTTCTGCAAACGTGTATCACGCAGCAAAAGCATGCGCTTTTTTGTGGCGCACGACTGTCATCCGCAAACTATTGACGTGCTGAAAACCAGAGCGGAGCCGATGGGTTTTGAATTGGTCGACGGAAATGTCGAGGAGCAGCTCAACTCTCCGGACGCAGATTTGTTTGGAGCATTAATTCAATATCCGGGAACTTTTGGTGACATTCATGAGCTTGAAAATTTGTTCGAAAAATGGCATGAATCAGGAACTATGGTTGCAGTTGCGGCTGATCCACTGAGTCTTGTTTTGCTGAAACCACCTGGAGAATTAGGTGCAGATGTGGTTGTCGGAAGCACACAACGCTTTGGAGTGCCGATGGGTTTTGGCGGTCCGCACGCAGCTTTTTTTGCTGCAAAAGAAAAGAATCTACGCAGCATCCCCGGTCGTATCATCGGTGCATCCAAGGATCGACGTGGAAAAACCGCGCTGAGGATGGCTTTACAGACTCGAGAACAGCACATACGCCGTGAAAAAGCGACGAGCAACATTTGCACAGCACAGGCTTTATTGGCGGTAATTGCCAGCAGTTATGCGGTTTATCACGGTCCGGAAGGTTTGAGAATCATCGCTCGGCGCATCCACAGGCTGACAAATATCCTCTTCGAAGGTTTAAAGCAACTTGGATTTGCTGCGGATAATTCACACTTCTTTGACACCATCACCTTATCGCTGGGTGAGAAGCGTGACAGCATTTACAAAAGTGTGTTGGCGCAGGGTATAAATCTCCGAAAAATTGGTAGCGAACAATTGGGAATAAGTCTGGATGAAGTAACTTCTGCGGAAGACATTTCCACGCTCTGGCGCGTGTTTGGAGGTGAAAACAAACTCCCTTCAATCGAAGAGTTGGATTCACTTTTTACTGCAGAAGAAAGTAATTCCGGAATTCCAAAAAATCTACAACGTTCATCAGAATTTTTAACACATCCTGTTTTTCATCAACATCATTCTGAAACAGCGATGCTGCGTTATCTACGTTATTTACAGGACAAAGATATTGCTCTTGACCGCGCAATGATTCCTCTTGGTTCCTGCACAATGAAACTCAATGCGACTTCAGAAATGATTCCGGTCAGTTGGCCTGAATTTTCGAATATACATCCGTTTGCACCTGCTGAACAAACTGAAGGCTACCGCATGATGATCCGTGAACTGGAAAATTCACTGATACGTATTACCGGATTTGACGCGGTTTCAATGCAGCCGAATTCCGGTGCACAAGGCGAATATGCCGGATTACTCAGTATCCGGCACTACCACAAGTCAAGGGGCGATTCTCAACGTAACATCTGCTTGATTCCCAGCTCCGCTCACGGTACAAATCCTGCGAGTGCGACGCTGGCGAACATGAAAATTGTTATCGTGAAATGTGATAAAGACGGTAACATCGATGTCGAAGATTTGCGTGAAAAAGCGGAAAAACACGCTGAAAATCTCGCAGCTTTGATGATTACCTATCCTTCTACTCATGGTGTGTTTGAGGACAGTATAATCCGGATTTGCGAAATCATTCACGAAAACGGTGGACAGGTTTACATGGATGGAGCAAACCTGAACGCATTAATGGGAATTGCACAACCCGGTAAATTGGGTGCGGATGTTCTGCACATGAATTTACACAAAACCTTCAGCATCCCTCACGGCGGTGGTGGACCAGGAATGGGACCGATTGGTTTGAAATCACACCTTGCCCCATTTGCACCAAATCACAGCGTTGTACCGATTGAAGGTCTATCTCCGGAAAACACAGCCGTTTCTGCCGCACCGTGGGGTAGCCCAAGCATCCTGCCGATTTCTCTGGTTTATATCCAACTCATGGGCGGCTACGGATTAAAAAAATCTTCACAGACAGCAATCCTAAACGCTAATTATCTGGCGCAGCGTTTAAAAGAACATTATCCAATTGTTTATACAGGAAAAAATGGTTTGATTGCACACGAGTGCATTGTTGACATCCGGCCTTTGAGAGAAGCCTGCGGCATCACAGAAGAAGACATCGCCAAGCGTTTAATTGACTATGGTTTCCATGCGCCAACCATGTCATGGCCTGTACCGGGAACTTTGATGATTGAACCTACTGAAAGCGAACCTAAAGCAGAACTTGACCGTTTTTGTGAAGCAATGATTTCGATACGTAGAGAAGCAGAACAAGTTGAAAGAGGAGAGTGGGACAAACAAGACAATCCGCTCAAAAACGCACCGCATCCTGCCGAAGATCTCACCGATCCGGAATGGGCACATTCATATTCCAGAGAGGCGGCGATTTACCCGCTTGCTTCTCTCCGCCGCTACAAATACTGGCCTCCTACTGCTCGAGTAGACAATGTTTACGGAGATCGAAATCTGGTCTGTTCCTGCCCTCCGCTGGAAAATTATGAGGAAGCTGAGTGAACAAAACCGAAGCATTCGGAATTGTTCAAAACCTCCCTTTTGAGGAGTATCGACAACAGTCCGGTCTTAATCAGTCTACCCTCAAGCAGTGGTTTTCAGCTACGCCAAAAAAAACAACTGCTTACAAAAATTATCAGGCACTGCAGTTTGGAAGTGCAGGACATTGCCTGCTGCTGGAACCAGAAATGTTTCCGGAACTCTATGTGCGTGCTCCGGAGGGTTTGAATCAGCGTGGAAAAACAGGTAAAAAGCGTTGGGCGGAATATGAAGAACAGCATCCGGGAAAAATATTGCTGAGAACCGGTGAGTGGGAAAGACTGGAAAATATCCGCAAGGTTTTTGAAATACATCCGCAAATTAAAAAACTCTGGAAAAATGGCTCAGCTGAAGTTTCACTGTTTTGGCAAGATTCTGAATTTGCTCTGGACTGCAAAGCGCGGCTGGACTGGTTTGATGCTGATTCTGCAATAATTGTTGATCTGAAATTTACTAACAATATTGCTAAAGCCGGTGTACAGAAACCAATTCAGGATTTTTATGCAGTGCAAGCAAGCTGGTATGTACGCGCGGTGACTCAACTGACGACAAAAGTTCCTGACTTTTTTTTCATCTTTATCGAAAAATATGCTCCACATCTTATCCGTGTCTGTTCTGTTTCTGCAGAAGATTTAAAACACGGACAGCAAAAAATTGAGTGCGCGATCAAAAACATGTCCAATAATATTTCCTGATGAATAATCCTCCACCTCTTGAGTCTGTCTCAGTAATTTTCATACATGAGCAGCAGATTTTTGCAGTTCAGCGTCAGCCGTATCTGCTTGCTTTTCCAGGATACCATGCTTTTCCGGGAGGTAAAATTGATGCAGATGAATCTTCAGCTGCATTTGAAACTGAATTTCTCTGTGAGCACAATGCTCTGCGTATGCGTGCTTTGCAGCGTGAAATAATGGAAGAATTAGACTACGATCTTGAGGAAGGTGTTAAAAAAGGAGAGGTGCTGTCTGTAAGTGAACTTGCGGAAGCATTGGCTCCACCCTTTGCACCGGTACGTTTCAGGACATGGTTTTACCGCGTTGACTTGAGCAGACGCATCACTTTTAAAGTCGACTCAGGTGAATTCGCTGATAGTTTCTGGAAAACTCCCAAGGAGTTACTTGAAACTTTCAATACAGGAAAAAGTTTGATGGTACCGCCTACACGTTGGGTTTTAGAGGGTTTGCAAAAAAATCATCAAGCAAGTGCATTTGGTGATTTGTCACAGAATTTTGCAGAGAATAAAACCGTTCCATGTCTGGAAATGCTGGAAGGAGTTCCGCAGTATGCAGTCAGATCCGCGACACTTCCACCTGCCAGCAGGACCAATGCTTTTCTGTTGGGAGATGCGGATGCACCCAAATTACTGGTTGATCCTTCACCAAATTCCGAGGAGGAATATCAACGTTTACTCAACACAATTGAGCACAAGAAACTTGATTCGATTTTTCTCACGCATCATCATCCTGATCATCATCAATTTTCGAATCAGCTGGCACGTCAACTAAAGCTGCCCATCATTCTCAGTCAGGACACTCAACAGCGCTTGACTCTTAAAAAAGGTGATGATTATTTTGAGCAGGTTGAATTACGTAACGTGGTTGAAAACGAAGAAGTTACACGCTGGCACGGTTCCGCGGTAAGGGTTTATGAAATCCCCGGACATGATGCAGGACATCTCGGTTTGGCTCCGGACACGCTGAGCTGGTTCATTGTAGGTGACCTCATTCAGGGCATCGGCACAGTCGTGATCCCTTCACCGGAAGGAGACATGGCAACCTATTTTAAAACACTCGAAAAAGTAATTGCACTCAATCCTGAAGTAATAATTCCCTCACATGGAATTCCAATGCGAACTACTCACCGGTTGATTGAAACACTAAAACATCGTCGCGAACGCGAATCACAAATATTAAAATTATCAAAATCCGGAAAATCCAAACAGGAAATTCTGGAACAGCTTTACGAAGGACTTGATCCGCGCCTGCATTTGTTGGCGCTGCAGAATATTGAAGCACATCTGGTCAAGCTGCGTAAAGAAGAACAACTAATAAAATGAAAACACATAAAAAACAAATTCTCCGTTTGTTAGAAAACCACGGAGATTCATTGTCCACTAAACAAATACGCGGTGCATTGGGACTGAATAAAACTGCAACCGCAAAACTGAAGGCAGAACTGCTGAAACTGATCAAAGCAGGGAAAATTTCTAAACAGGGCACACGTTATTTAAAAGCTCAGGAAAAACCCAAACACGCAGTTTCAAAAGAAAAAAGCAAAGAAGCTAAAGAAGCAAAAACAGAAAAAAGAACACAAATCCAAACCGAATCGATCTGGAAACCGCGTACTAAAAGCCGGTCAAAAAGCGGTTCCGGAAAAAAGGAAAAAGGTTATTTCACCCGTAACCAAAAGGGTTTCGGTTTTGTCGCAATCGGCGGTGGACGTTCGGACGTTTTTATCGGCGAGAACGAACAGGGTTACGCAATGGAAGGTGACCTGGTCGAAATTGAAATTTTCCGCAGCCGCGGATTTCGCGGAAAAAGCAAAGGTGAAATTGTCAATGTGCTTGAGCGTGCCTCCAGTGAAATATTGGCACGTTTAAAAAGAACAAAGCGTGAAACCGTAGCCGTGCCTGTGCACCGTAATTCCGGTTTGCCGTTCCTCTGGATTGCGGAAGAAGATGATCTTCCGGAATTGGAAACCGGCACGCTGGTGGAAGTTGAATTGCTGGAAGAAAACAAACATGCTAAAAAATCATCTCCTGCGCCAAGCGGACGTGTTTTACGGGCACTGGAAAATACCAGCGATCACGAATTGGGTTTTCAACTGATACTCAATGAAAACCTGATCCGTACAGAATATCCGCAAGAGGCTCTCGAACATGTGAAAAAGTTTCCACCGCAGGTACGCTTCGACTCTTCTTCGGGTCGCAGAGATTTACGCGATTTGGATTTTGTCACAATTGACGGAAAAACCGCGCGTGACTTTGATGATGCGGTTTGCGTAATTCCGGACAGTGACAAGTCCGGAGGTTTCCGACTTTTTGTTGCAATTGCAGATGTAGCGCATTACGTACGTCCGGAAGATCCTGTGGATCAGGAAGCGCTTATCCGCGGCACAAGTGTCTATTTTCCGACACACGCTGTGCCGATGCTGCCGGAAGAACTTTCCAATAATTTATGTAGCTTGCGTCCGAATGTAAACCGCTTGACCTTAACCTGTGAAATGCGGATTGATTCCAGCGGAGAAGTAATCGGCTACTCACTTTCGGAAAGCATAATCCGCAGTCGTGCTCGTTTGATTTATGAAGATGTCGCAGATTTACTGGACGGCAGGAATTCCTCAATTAGTTCTCCGGAACTGCAGGCGAATATCCGTAAAATGCACAAACTCGCAAAAATTCTTGAACGTAAAAGAATTCAGCGCGGTGCAGTACAGTTCAGTTTTGCTGAAGAAGTTTTTGAGTTTGACTCAGATCAGCAACTGACAGGAATTGGGCGTAGTTATCAGTCCAGCGCAATGAAACTGATTGAACAGTTCATGCTTGAAGCAAACGAAACGGTGGCGCGGCATTGCGTTAAAAACAGAATGCCTGCACTTTACCGTGTGCATGATCGTCCGGACATGCGAAAATTGCAGAAACTGCAGCAGACGTTTTTCCGCTTTGGAGTTAAGACTTCACTGAGTACACTGGCGAATCCAAAAAAGTTTAATGAGGTAATCGAGCAAATTCAGGAATTACCGCATTTTGAACAACTTCAGGTTTTGCTCTTACGCTCAATGGCCTTAGCGGTTTACCAGACAACGAACAAAGGTCATTTTGGTTTAGCCGCAGAATATTACGCGCATTTCACTTCACCGATCCGCAGATATCCGGATTTGGTGGTGCATCGTGCGCTTAAGGCAAAACTTCACCTCGATCAGGGTGTGAAGTTAGCAAACGAGCGGCTGCCTTTTGTAAACAGTGAAATGGCGGAGCAGTGTTCGCAACAGGAACGCCGGGCGGAAAAAGCGGAACGTCAAAGTATTGCTTTGATGAAAGTCGATTTTCTGGCACCGCATGCCGGACAAACTTTTCAGGCAGTGGTGACTTCTGTTGATAATCACGGATTTAGAGTGAACCTCGAACCGCATGGTCTCGAATGGTTTTTACCGCTTGAATCGATGCCTGACGATAATTACGTTTATGATGATATACGTCTCAGTCTGCAGGGACGCCGTAAAAACCGAACACTCCAGGCAGGACAACGCTTGGAAATAAGGCTGCTGCGCGCAGATCAAATTCATAGAACGCTGGAGTTTGAAGTTGAACGCTGGCTAAGTTGAGATGAAAACCAAACACCAATCAATCAAATAACCAAAAACATTAAAATATTTTCAAAATGGAAAACACAAAAATAAATAACCGAATCCGTAATATCGCCATTATTGCTCATGTTGATCATGGAAAAACAACTCTCGTTGATCAAATGTTCCGCCAAAGCGGACTCTTCCGTGATAATCAGTCTGTAGATGAACGCATCATGGACAGTATGGATCTGGAGCGTGAACGTGGAATTACGATTGCGGCAAAAAACTGCTCTGTAACCTGGAAGGAAACTAAAATTAATATCCTTGATACTCCAGGTCACGCTGATTTTGGTGGAGAAGTAGAACGTGCTTTAATGATGGTTGACGGTGCAATTTTGCTCGTTGATTCTTCTGAAGGCCCTTTGCCTCAAACACGCTTTGTGTTGAAAAAAGCACTTGAAGGCCAGAAAAAAGTGGTAGTGGTGATTAATAAGATTGATCGTCAGGATTCCCGAGTCGCGGAAGTTCTGGATGAAATCTATGACCTTTTCATCGACCTTGATGCAACAGAAGAGCAGTTGGAATTTCCGGTGCTCTATGCAATCGGCAGAGATGGAATCGCCAAGAATGAACTGGAAGATGAGTCTCAGAACTTGTCACCGCTCTTTGACACAATTTTGACAGAACTGCCTGCACCTAGACATTCAGAAGAAGAACCTTTTCAAATGCTGGTGGCGGATTTAGATTTTTCTGACTATTTGGGAAAACTGGCTATCGGACGTGTTGCCAATGGTACTGTTAAAAAAAATGAGCAGTTGGTCTGCATCAATGAAGATGGTGAGGAGATTGCTTTGCGTGCCAGTAAAGTCCAGGTTTATGAGGGTTTTACCATGACAGAAGCAGAACAAATTGAACCCGGTGAAATCATGATTCTGGCAGGAATTGATAACGTCCGTATCGGCGACACTATCTGTCTCAAAGAACGACCCAAAGCATTGAAGAGGATCTCGGTTGATGAACCCACCATCGCGATGTTTTTCTACACCAACACTTCTCCTTTCGCCGGACAGGAAGGCAAGCTGGTTCAGCCGAATAAAATCAAGGAGCGTCTCTACAAAGAAACACTGTCTAATGTTTCTCTGCAGTTTGAAGATACACTGGACGCAGACCGTTTCCTGGTAAAAGGTCGGGGGGAACTGCAGATGGCAGTACTGATCGAAACAATGCGGCGTGAAGGTTTTGAGCTCGCAGTTGGTCGTCCGGAAGTAATTTATAAAGAAGAGAACGGGGAGCGTTTAGAACCGATCGAACATGTTTATGTGGACTGTGAGGAAGGTTTCCTGGGCATAGTTTCGGAAAAACTATCCCAACGCAAGGGTCGCATGATCAATCTGGTAAATCACGGAGCAGGACGCGTTCAGGTCCAATTTAATATTCCATCACGCGGATTAATCGGTTACCGCAACGAATTTTTAACTGACACACGCGGTACTGGAATTCTGAATTCTTATCTTTCCGGATATGAACCGTACCGTGGTGATTTTCCGATACGATTTACCGGATCAATAGTTTCTGACCGTCAAGGCAAAAGTATACCTTATGCGCTTTTCAATTTAGAACCAAGAGGTATTTTGTTCATAACTGCCGGTGAACGTGTGTATGAAGGAATGATACTAGGAGAGCATAATCGGGATTCAGACCTGAACGTCAATCCGTGCAAAGAGAAGAAACTGACAAATCACCGTGCTTCAGGCAAAGATGAAAACACCGTCCTGACACCGATTATTCCGATGACTTTAGAGAGGGCGATTGAATTCATTCGTGAGGGTGAGATTGTTGAAGTAACTCCGGATAACATCCGTTTACGGAAAGTCATGCTTTCGGCAACTGGACGTCATACCTCACGAGCGCCAAAGGCATAAACTCATCCGGAGTCGAAATCCTCAGCTTGATTCCAGTTTTATGAATCTAGCTGAGTTTCCTCCGGAATGTCAAAACTTACGCGACCCAGTTTTCCTGCTCTGAATTCACGGAGCAGCAAACTTTCTGCACGCGGATGATCAATACCGCCGCTTTTCAGACAACCGCGTTTTTCCGCGATTTTCTCCAGCAAATCAGCTGGCAGCAATTCAATATCTTCCGGAGCAAGTTTGTAAAGTTTCTGCAGTTGTTCCGGATCTTTCTGTTGCAGAGCAGCCAGCAGATAATCACACAGCAGAGATGTCCCAACAATTGAGTCTTTGATTGCACCGGTAATCGTCAAGCGCATACCTGCTTCATGGTTATCAATTTTCGGCCAGAGAATTCCCGGAGTATCCAACAGTTCCACATCTTTGCCCAATTTGATCCAATCCTGGTGTTTCGTAACTCCCGGTGTCGGTCCTATTTCTGCAGCTTTTCGTTTTGAAAGCCGGTTGATCAAACTGGATTTCCCTACATTCGGAATTCCGGTTATCAGCAGTTTTAGTGTAGGATGACGGATACCTCGTCTGCGGAAAGTCGACCATTTTTCTTCCATCATTTTACGACAAAGCGGTAATATTTTGTTTAGTTCACGCTGATTTAATGCGTCAATAAACAAGAAAGGAACGTCTGCTTTATTGAAAATTGCAGTCCATTTCTTCGTTATTTCCTCATCCGCCAATCCGCTTTTATTGAACAGCAGAATGCGCTTTTTTTGCTGCAGCATTTCCTCAAAATCATGATTTACTGAAGAAACAGGAATCCTCGCATCACGCATTTCCAGCACCACATCCACCCGCTTGAGCTGTTGGGCCAGTTCCTTTTTGGCCTTGAGCATGTGACCGGGATACCAGTTAATATCAGGTGTGTCCCAGCTTTTGCCCAACAGTTCCGGAGCTTCTATAATTCCGTACTTGATACGTGTTTTTGTATTACCAGTAATAGCTTTGTGTGATGACCTGCTCATCCGGTGTTGCCTCTGTTTGTGCTTTGTCTTCGGTTTCTTGTTGCTCACGGCGTCTTTCTTTTGCCAGTGAGTTACCTTGTTCAATAATATCCCGGATTACATCATCTCCGGAAACTTGCTCCTCTTCGTCTTTGTAACTTAAATCATCTACACAGAGTTGATCCAGTACTATCTGCTCCATTTCATCAAAAAGCGTTCCGAGGCTTAGATCGAATTTCCAATCCGGATTTTCATAAAATTTATCTGCGCTCATTAATGCCAAAAAAACTACACGGTACGGATCAATACCTTTATGTTCTGCAACCGCGACACGTAAATCCGACCATTGATCGCCTTCCAGCAAATCCGTTTTCGGATCACCGAATGCGCCTTCTTCCAGATCAACATAAGCAAAGACGTCAAAATGCACAACATACGCTTCGAGCTGTTCCACTAAATGTTGATAAACCTCTTCTCCTTTTGTGGTCGGCAGATAAAAATTTTCTTCACTCACAGTCAGTGTCCCACCTTCCTCCATAAACTTCAGCAGCGGTTCCAAGCCTTCATCATCCGTTTCTATCAGCGCGAGATTGAGTCGGCAATGTTCGTTTTCCTCCATTTCTTTTTCAACCTCTGAGAGTGCCTCACGTGCTTCACTCAGTTCATCTTTTTCAAAATTCAGTTCCTGATCCTGTTCATCTGAATGAAAAAAACCTTTTTTAAGTTCTGCTACTTCTTCTTCCAGTTGAGCGACTGTTTCCTGCAAATTATCTTTTTCCTGCCTGGGCAGTTCATAACGCATAAGTTGATCCAACAACAGCAATGCCCCATATTCCTGACGTGATTCAGTATTTAATTTGCTTAAATGGGGAGATTTCATGATTAACTTTCTAAACGAAATGTGTTACTTTCATTACTCAAACCAAAATCGGATTGCTTTCTCAGCTAAAAACTGTTAGAAAATTATCCTATACTGAACCAGTAAAAAGTCATAAAAACGTGAGCTTGCTTACAAAGCAATAAAGCTGTTTTATGTTAAGTACTGACACTTTTAAGATCTCTCTCTTCGTTCGAGATGACAGATCATTAGTTCAGGGGTTTTTACGAAAGCATTATCCTATAAGTTAGCGCAAGGTTTACTTTATCACATCCTGTAGTATTTCGCATCAGCTTCTCTGGATGTAGCTCATTAAAAAATAAATTCCGTGATCCGTTATGCTGCGGATTACAAAAACATCGTTTGCAGAAAAGGGGTTATTGTGGAGGATAACGACAGTAGGCAATACCAGATAAATATCAGCGGTAACCGTTTCTCAATTTCTAGTCCTTATGGAGAAGAACACGTCCGTGAAGTGGAAAAATTTCTGGACCAGCAGATCGCGGAAGTCACAGAACACACTGACGCATTTGGTCCAACAAACGTTGCTTTACTGGTTGCCTTAAATTTAGCAGATAAACTGCTGAGCTTGAAAAAAAGAGTCTCAAAGTTCGAAGGTATTGAAGAAGATCTGGATAATTTATGCTACAAACTGGATGAGGTTTTAACTGAAAAATAAAGCAAAAATTTTCTGCAAACAAGACAGAAAAACACGGCTCGCATAATTTCAAGCACTTCAGGTTTTTTGCTGAAGAGCTAAAATATCTGCTGATTTAAAGATAATTTGCTTTTTTCTTGCATCATCCTTGATTGTTCTCACAGAGCTGGTTATTGTTAATACAGAGCATTAGAGTCTGCGATGTACGTGATGTGAAACTTTTGCTTCCTGATTTTTTCAGAAAGGAGTTCGTCCCTGGAGGGGGTGAGCCAGCCTGCCGATGAGCAGGACGCCTAAACCTTCTACCACATTACTCCACCTTGCGTGGCCAAGGAAACAAAAGCTTATCTTTCACACACGGCATCGCGGGTTTTCTGCTTTTCGACAGCAGACATATTCTTCAAAACAAATTTTAATCTTCCCCCTTGACCAGTTGAATCTCATGCAACCGCTGGTTTTAGAGTTTTTAGACTCGCTTCACACAAAAAAATATTCTACAAACAGTATCCAGAGTCACCGTCTTGATCTGCGTAAATTCTTAAAGTGGCTCGAGCTTGATGAGGAGGATTCGGACAGTCAAAAGCTGCTGGTCCAGATTCGTAAACTTAGCTCTGATGACATTGAAAATTACCTTGCCTTCCTGCGGGAATCCTACAAACCAAGAACTTTAGCGAGACACATTTCCTCACTGCGTCTATTCCTCGATCACCTTGAATTAAGCGGTTTGATCAAAACCAGTCCGGCACATCATCTCCGTTTTCCGGAAATCATTCCTGACGCACCAGAAATTTTGTCAACAGAAGAGGTTGTCGCCCTGCTTGAAGCACCTTCGCTCACTCATTATCTGGGCTTGCGTGACAGAGCAATGCTGGAACTGCTTTATTCAAGCGGACTTAAAGTCAACGAACTGCTCGGACTGGATGTAGAGGATTTGTTTCTGGATTTAGAATTTTTGAAAGTACGTTCCAAACGTGAACGCATGGTACCAATGACTTCAACCGCGGTTGAGGTACTGCGGCCTTATCTTGAGCAGGCAAGAGCCGGACGTTTACTACATCCGGAAGATTCGTGTTTGTTTCCCGGACGTAACGGTACAAGAATGAGCAGGGTAGGATTTTGGTCTATGATCAAAAAACATGCTCTCCGTGCAGGCATCACCAGTCGTATTAATCCGAGAATATTACGTCACTCATTTGCGGTACACCTACTGCAGAACGGGATTGACTTGTCGGATATTAAGCAATTATTCGGTTATGTCAGTCTGGACGCAACTCTGCAGTATGCACATGTAAACCGTCCTGATTTTTTCAAGGTCTACCATGAACTTCATCCACGTGGTCAGAAAAACACTGCAGGTGAATGAATTTTAGACAGGTTTTTCTTTTAAAGGAGATGCTCCAGTCCGTAAACTAGTTCGTTCAAATCCATGACTTTTTTACAGGCAAGGCAAACACCAGGCATGAAAGAGTCACGGTGTGTTGAATCGTGCCGGATGGTCAATGTCTGGCTTTGTCCACCGAAAAGCACTTCCTGATGTGCAACCAGCCCGGGAAGACGTATAGAGTGGATGCGGATTTCTTCTGCATTGGCTCCGCGTGCTCCGGGAAGAATTTCTTTTTCTGCAATTTTTTGCGGAACTGAGTCACGTGCTTCAGCAATTAAATTTGCGGTCTTGATTGC
>Ga0233443_1002319_pt1 | contig 14696 bp, 15 predicted proteins | sample SI_123_September_2_FD_182784 | JGI IMG/M metagenome (GOLD analysis project Ga0233443, IMG submission 182784) | Seawater microbial communities from Saanich Inlet, British Columbia, Canada - SI_123_September2016_200_MG | ecosystem: Environmental > Aquatic > Marine > Inlet | place: Canada: British... | reverse complement strand
AAGCGAACTGTTGAAATGATTGAAACCATTGAAGTCAGGAAGCTCCCGCAAGAATTTTCAGGTACCTATGAGGTAAAAAATGTTTGGAACAGGGTCAGAAATTTCTTTGAAGCAATGGACGGACAAAAGACAAAATACATTACCGAGCATGAATTCAGATTCTCCGGTTTTATGAAACTGATGGCATTTTTTATGCCCATGGCATTTAAAAAGCAGTCGTTGAAATATATGAAACTATTCAAGGAATTTGCAGAAAGAAGCAGCTAAAGTTATTCCCGTTCAGCGAATGCAAACTTTGTAGCAAGAGTCAATTCCATTCTGTTTCTTAAATGTTAAATTGACATCGGACTGTGCATTTTTTACTCATATTAGAAGACAAAATAAAATGACCTTTCTAAGCGAAAATACAAGCGGAAAATATGCAGTAATATTTACTGCCAGACTAACAAAGCAACTTGGTGGATATGAAGATGCCGTTAGCATGCTTCGTGCAAGGCTTAAAGAACACGAAGGTTTTCTGGGGCTCGAGTCCGTGAGTGATGAGCAAGGTGAAGAAATAACAATTTCATATTGGGATAACGAACGGTCGATCAGGCAATGGCGGGACGACCCCGAACACCAGGAAATAAGGAATAAATACAGAACAAAGTGGTACGCACATTTCAAGGTAAGAGTTGTCCGGATTGAACGGGAATATGAAATGAGCAGCAACGGATAGAAAAGAGGCCAATGTCGAAATATAAACTTACTCAATTTAGTCCCGGAGCCGGGTGTGGATGCAAAATATCACCAAAAGATTTAGAAGAAATACTTCAAAGCGATGTGGCCTTATTCAAAGATCCAAATCTGATGGTTGGCAACGAAAGCAAGGACGATGCCGCTGTATTTGATCTTGGAAATGGACAGGCTGTAATAAGCACGACTGACTTCTTTACTCCTATCGTGGACGATCCATATGATTTTGGGCGCATTGCCGCAGTAAATGCCATCAGTGATATTTATGCCATGGGCGGAAAGCCCATAATGGCAATTTCAATCCTGGGCTGGCCACTTGAGAAGCTTCCTAAGGAGGAAGCACGAAAGGTCATTGAAGGTGCCAGATCTGTATGTACTGAAGCGGGTATCGCTCTGGCAGGTGGCCATAGCATTGATATCTCTGACCCTATTTTTGGACTAGCGGTAAGTGGTGTTGCCGGTACTGAAAATATTAAACAGAACAATCAGGCCAAAGCCGGAAATCTACTTTATCTGACGAAAGCACTTGGCATCGGAATCATTACAACATCCGAAAAGAATGGGATTGTTAGTACAGATCACAAGGAGCTTGCTGTGGAATTGATGACAACACTAAACAAAGCGGGACTGCATTTCGCTGAGCTTGAGTACGTTTCGTCCATGACAGATGTAACCGGATTCGGTTTACTTGGCCACCTGATTGAAATGGCTGAGGGATCAAATCTGCATGCTCAAATTGAATTCAAGCGGATTCCTGTTATAGATGGTCTCGAGGCATACATTGAGAAGAAAAGTTTGCCAGGCGGAACTTTCAGAAACTGGAAGAGCTACGGACATAAGGTTGGTGACATCACAAAACAGCAAAGAGCAATACTATGTGATCCACAAACCAGCGGTGGCCTCCTCATTGCGGTCGAAGCTTCAAAAAAAGAGCTTTTTGAGAATGAGGCCAATGCTTTAGATCTAGATTTACAACCTTTCGGACGCCTGTTATCTTCATCCAATGAATCTACTATTGTAAGCATAATTTAGATATTCCGGGTCACTTATTTGATTGCATGAGATCACTTTTTACTCCTTAAAAATGGCAATACTCAAAAATCTATATTTTGCATATTAGCTTTCCAATACAAAGGAAACGATATGCTTGCAGCAAATATTGGCGGTTTACAAGCTATGTCATTGTCAAGATCCAGGAGGATGCCAAACACCTCTCCTGAGAGACAACAAAGTGAATCAGATGCTTGCAGGTGGATTTGATTTCAAATTCAACCAATGGTAAGAAATAACATTCCGATGAATGTAAGGACAAAAAGATCCGGCCTGTAGCTGGATCTTTTCATTTATACTTGTTTCTCTTTTTTCTGTCGTGAGCCAACCCAGGCACCCCAGTAGGCAGACGGAAAGAATACCGACAGGCCCACAAACCAAAACCATAATGGATGTGATATTTTGTAGAGATTGTAGAGTCCACCAAGGAAAAACAAAGTTCCGATTATCATTCCCAAAAAGATTCTTTTTGATCTTGCAATCAGGCTGGTAAAGAATGCACCCAGCCAGGTACCAAATGCCCAGGCTATGGCAACAAATAAGATCGCCATTACAGGAGCTTCATTAATGTACATATCCAGCTGTGCAGGATCGTTGGCATTCATACTCATTGGTGAGGGGTAGATTGAATGGCCGATGTATTGCGCTACAAACATTCCTATGGAACCAACAATGAGGCCGGCTATTATTGCCAGAAATTTATTTATAAATTCATTCATTCTAATTCTTCTCAATATGTTTTTTAAATTGTACAAGACCTTCTTCAAAATCTTTACCTATCGCCTTATCCATGTTCATAAACAGCATCATAACATTCATCGGCACTTTGTTCCTGCCAGTGAAGCCCCAGATTACTTTTGTACCTGACTCAAGTTCTTCAATGTTAAAATATGCCTGATTGGTTGCTTTCCAAGGCTTTAGGAAACGTAACTCGAGATCAACTCTGGAATGCGGGACAAAACCCTTCAGCTCTTGTTCACCTTCACCCACATCTTTGTTTCCATTCCAGTAATTAATCGATCCTGGTTCACCATCTATTCCCCTGAACTCACTTTTCATATTTGGATCCCGAGTACTCCAGGGCGACCAGATTGTCTGCTCTTTAATTGATTTCAAACTATTAAATACACTTTCTTTGTCTTTGTTAACGACAATTTCTCTCGATACTTCGAAATTTTTCGGAGCTACCATAGCCAGGATCAGGATTAACAAAACCAATCCACCAACAATATAGACTACTATCATATTACTTAGTTTTAATAAATTACACGCAATTGTTAAACAATAAACAGTTTAAACAGTTCGAAAAGTTAAACAATTCTTTAATAAAAAACTGAGTATTCCATCACTTAATGCTGTTGAAACTTTATTTTTGCTCCATCAATAGAGAATTAATTTAGATGATTCTCAAAGCCTGATCTGGTTCATTTCAGATCACACGATTACATCTTAGACTTAAAATCATACCAGCGCGGATGAAATTTAACCTGACATCAGAATTTATTCCTACCGGAGATCAACCGGAAGCAATCCGACAGCTTGCTGAAGGCTTGAACGATGGAGAGAAGTATCAAACTCTCCTCGGAGTAACAGGTTCCGGTAAAACCTTTACAATTGCCAACATTGCTGCCAGGCTTAACAGGCCATTATTGGTTTTAAGCCACAATAAAACGCTGGCAGCTCAGCTTTATAGTGAGTTTAAACATTTCTTTCCAGACAATGCTGTTGAATATTTTGTCTCCTATTACGATTACTATCAACCTGAAGCTTATCTCCCGATAACAGATGTTTATATTGAAAAGGATCTCTCAATTAATGATGAAATTGAAAAACTCAGATTAAGTGCTACCTCTGCCCTTCTTTCAGGGAGAAAAGATATAATTGTTGTGTCATCGGTTTCCTGCCTGTATGGTATCGGAAATCCGGAAGATTTTCATGCCAATGTTGTGCATTTAAAGGTCGGGCAGAAAATCTCAAGAAACAAATTCCTGCACCGCCTGGTGGAGGCACTTTATTCACGCAATGAAGTAACTTTCAACCGGGGCAACTTCAGGGTTAAAGGAGACAATGTTGATGTATTCATTGCCTATGGCGATATGGCCTATCGGATTACTTTCTGGGGAGATGAGATTGAGGAGCTGTCAAGTTTTGATCCACTGAATGGCCATACTCTGGAAAGGTTGGAAGAGATCATCATTTATCCCGCCAACATTTTTGTAACAACAAAAGAACGAATGCATGCTGCCATCAGAATGATTCAGGATGATATGATGAAGCAGTGCGATTACTTTAAGGAAATAGGAAAGCATTTGGAGGCTAAAAGACTAAAGGACAAAGTTAGCTACGATCTTGAGATGATTAAGGAACTGGGATATTGTTCAGGGATAGAAAACTATTCCCGCTATTTTGATGGAAGAGATCAGGGTACACGTCCATTCTGCCTGATCGACTATTTTCCTGATGATTTTATTACCGTCATTGATGAAAGCCATGTTTCGCTTCCTCAGGTTCGTGCCATGTATGGTGGTGATTATTCGCGGAAGCGGAATCTGGTTGAATTTGGATTTCGCTTACCTGCGGCTATGGACAATCGGCCACTCAGGTTTGAAGAGTTTGAAAGTGTTATCAATCAAACCATTTATGTGAGTGCCACGCCTGCTGATTATGAACTGGAGAAATGTGGCGGAGTTATCGTCGAACAGCTCATCAGGCCAACGGGACTTGTGGATCCTGAGATTGATATCCGGCCAACGCTGAATCAGATTGACGATCTGATTGGTGAAATAAATCTGAGAGTTGAAAAGGAAGAACGGGTACTGGTAACTACACTGACCAAAAGAATGGCGGAAGAACTGGCTAAATATTTTACCCGAATTGAAATACGCTGCCGCTACATTCATTCGGATATTGACACATTGGAACGTGTTGAAATAATGGACGGCTTACGTGAAGGGCTTTTTGATGTACTGATTGGAATCAACCTACTGAGAGAAGGACTGGACCTTCCGGAAGTTTCTCTTGTGGCTATTCTGGATGCAGATAAAGAGGGATTTCTTCGCTCCGAACGATCACTGACTCAAACAGCCGGACGTGCAGCAAGAAACGCGAACGGTCGTGTTATTATGTATGCGGACAAGATGACCGGATCGATGCAACGAACTCTGGATGAAACCAATCGCCGGCGTATTAAACAGATTAGTTACAATAAAGAGCACGGTATTATTCCAAAGACTATTAAGAAAGCCACCGGAAACATTATGGCCGGCATTGATGAAAAAACAAAAGCCTACTCCGGCCCGACAGAAACTACAATTGCAGCTGATCCTGTTGTACAATATATGTCGAAAGACGCCCTGGTTCATACCATAGAGAAGACCAAAATATCCATGAAGAAGGCTGCTAAAGATCTGGATTTTATAGAAGCAGCCAGACTTAGGGATGAGATGTTTGAATTGGAAAAAATGCTTAAAGACAAGCATTGATTTTTCAGGTCAGATTGTATGCTTTCATAAGCAATGAAAAACAATATCTTTGAACACTAAATATAAGATGATGAATAACAAAGTTTCCGGCCTATTTCTAATTTTCGCAGCACTCCTATTGGTTAGCTGTCATTCAATGCACCAATCTTACATCCATAAGAGTGAATTCATGAAACATGTGGTATTTTATCCCTCATTGGAAACTGATTATGTGGTTCCGGAGACGCCTGTCGATTATACAATTAACTCTGCTGAAATAGTGGGTGACATATTGACTATCAACTTTTCCTACAATGGAAATTGTGGCACTCAGGGATTCGATTTAATCTTCAACGGCAGGTATATGAAAAGCATGCCAATGAAGATCAATTTATACCTGGAACACACCTCATCAGAAAAATGTGCTGATGTAGTCACACAGGAAATGCGCTATTCTCTATCGGAGATTATGCCAAACAATCAGGATAAACTCATTGTGAAGCTGCATTCCTGGGACGAAAACCTTGTGATCGAAAAGAAACATCAGGATTAGGTTTGTTCTAATCAATCCATTTTTAGCTTACTCAGACATTGTCTTCGCCGGATTGTGCTCGTAGTTCTTTATTCCAAAATGGAAAGAAGAATTCAATTGGGATTGTTTATTAGCTATGTGAGAAATTTCAAATCTGTTCTGAACACCTCAAATATTTATGCGATTGTGAGAAGGTGACTTATTTTACCGGCAGGCATTTAACGTGTTTATATTACTCCTTTCACAATTTTCTTCTCTAGACTTCCTTTTCCATCAAATATGAAAATCGCATAATAGAATCCAGCTTCTGCGCGTGCTTAATCCAATATTTTATTTGCTTTGTCCTAAAATAGGTTTAATCCAAAGAAGGTAAAACCAGAATGAGGAGTAAAGGCATTTTTAGAACATCTGTTACACGCTTAAGGACAGGTTTGGAAGCGGAAACGGGATCCATCCACGCTGCTTTTGCCATGACAAAATTATAAGCAAAATCCCAAAATAAACTACTGATCACCCTTGGATTTATCACAGTTCAGCCATTGCGTTGGGCTCGCTGTTAATATTGTCTCCGGTTTTACTGTTAAACATCACCCAGGCGCTTAGCCATTTAGTGTAGTTTTCAATCCATCAGATCTCTATACAGAATCCCATCTACCTCCAAATTCCAGGATTTAATAGTTTCCCCGTTTTTATTACTTTCCAGAACTTTCAGGTATACTTTTGCTAAATCAGGGCTGTAAACTTGTGCACTTCCCAGTTGAACATCTGCATTTGTTGTAACTACGCCCGGGCTGACTACATTCACTTTTATGTTACTGGCGAGCTTTTGGGAAGCATGTTTTGCAAAAGCGTTTACCGCTGAATTAACAACTCCAAGAGCTAAGCTATGTGAATTGGGAACATCGCTTAAAAATCCACTGGTTAATATAAAGTGGCCTCCATCATTTATATATTTTCTGCCGATAAGTACCATATTAAACTGTCCCATCATCTTGCGGTTGAAGCTAAATAAAAACTTTTCTGTTCCAATGCTTTCAATCGGGCCAAAATAGCCATCCCGTCCGGCCACCGAGATGAGGGCATCAAAAGATCCGACTTCCTGGAAGAATTTTTCTATTGCTTTCTCGTTGGTATAATCAAGTTGAAAATCACCACCTGAACGACTTACTTTTACAACATCGTGACCATGGTCCTCGAGCGCCCTGACCAGTGGTTTTCCAATATTCCCTTTATATCCTAAAACTATTATTCTCATTGTTTAATTCTTTATTTTTTGCACTGCCCGTTTAAGATTGTCATATGATACAGCACCGTTGATTTTGTACTTACCATTAATCACTATAGTAGGGACACTATAAATACCCATATTTTGAGCTTGTCTCAAATCCAGTTCAACAGCTTCTTTTGTTATCGTACTTCTAAAATCCTCCCTGAATTTTTCCATATTCAGGTTTAATGATGCTGCGACCTTTATGAGGACTTCTGGGCTATCTATATTCAGGCAATCGGTTAAATGTGCTTTCTGCACCGCATCAAAATAATCCCAATGCGCCTTTTGCCCTCCCTGGAGTTCAGCTGCTTTACAGGCCATTAATGCTGGCATTGAATGTGGATAGTCAAACGTCTTTCCCTCCATTAAATCTGCCTTAATCCTATGATTATCATCGTTTGCATTGGCTGCTCTCCAGTGTTCAATAATCTGGCGCTTGCCTTCTTCTTTGCTACCGAATACTTCACTGATTCTTTCTTTATTTGGAGATAAAGCAAAACCACGCTGGGATACTTCGACTTCCGCGAATTGTTCTGCCAGCTTTCTTACCCGTGGAGATAATGCATAGCACCAGGCACACAACACATCGTGGTAAAATTCGATTGTTATCGTTGAATCGTTGTCTGAGGATCCAGTTTTCATCATTTTTCCTTTTTGACTTTGTGAAAAGCACAGATTGAATAAGATGATCATCGTTGTGCTTACTAGTATTCGTTTCATTTATACTTTGTTCTTTTCAAATACAGGTTTCAACGTTAACCAAAATATCACTGGAAAAAAGTGCATGGGAATCACTAATCCGGGGAATAATTCAGCTTGTGCAGTTCCTTCCGGTAATGATGCACCAAATGTTCCGTAAATGGAAACGAAGGATAAGATAAAGTACAAACTGTTAAATACAAGATCAGTTTTTGCCCCAAGCCAATTACGCTTTCTCAGAAACCAATAGCCCAAACCAGCAATGAAGGATCCGACAATGCTGCTTATTACAATCATTACCGGATTGGCTATTGCTGAAAAATCGACAACCATGCTTGAGGAGTAAACCATTTGATAAACAACAGAAACAATTCCTGCCAATAAACCTGCTAATACTCCGTGCTTTAATACATTTTTCATTTTATTTGTTTTATAATAAATAATTCATTTTTAGAAAAATCATACGGCAAAATTAGCCAGTCCTTACATGGTATGAAATGTCAAAAAAGGTAAATAGGATACAGAAATGTGCAAAGTTTATTTTTTCAATAAATCACGGTATGATTGTGGAGACAGTCCTTTCATATTCGAAAAAAAATGAGACATATGGTAAGGTGAGCTAAAACCCGACTGGTAGGCAATTTCCTTTATTGATTCCGAACTGAATTGTAATTTCCGGGCAATCTCAATATATAGCTTAGTGCTAATTAAATCTTTGGCTGTAATACCAAAATATAGTTTGATCAAATCATTCAGTTTTCTTGTTGGTATCGACATCATATCACCGTATTCTTTTACTTTATGTTTGGAGGTATAATGTATCTCAAGTAGGTCAAGAAAGTTCTTTAATAATTCTTCTTCTCTGGTATTTTTGGTGATATCAATAAGAATATCTTGTCTTATGACCAGCTCCATTTTTAACAATAATGTTTGAAGTAACAAGGATAAAATGGAGTTTTGACTGTTTTTACTTATTCTTGACTCATTGTATATTAGGATAAAAAGTTGCTCAAACTCTTGTTCATCTTTTTCAGGAATTGTGAGTAGGTTGTGCATATTAAAATGGTTGTAAAGCAAAACGATTCTGCAAACGGAATCAATAGAAGAATTTGGAAAATCTGTGTCTTCAAAGAAAACAAAATAGCCTTCAATTGTAGCATTAGATAATTCCAGGTCCTGCTTATTTCCAACAGTGATTATATTTGAAGGACGGATGCTAAAAGATTTGCTATCGATTAGGACAACTCCATTAGCTTCAGTTGTCCAGATTATACAATGCGACTTCCTTATTCCAATAAGGTCCTCAACCGAATTATTTTTTTGTACAATTATCAAAATTTCAACTTTTTGTAACAACTGGTGGCACCACTTAAGTGGTGCCACCAGTTGTTACTGAATTTGCCATCTATGCTCGTTAATGATAAAATTCCTGCCTCGTTTTTTAAGCCCAAACTTCAACCCCAGATAACCAACCAGGGCAGGAGGACCACCAAAAACTGCGGCAAAAGTCACAATCCATGCATCGATGGCACCTGCTGACGCTATTGAAAAAGCAACCAATATCGCCGTTGCCACCAACAAAGCACCGGAACCCAGAACAATTAGAAGCGTTCCATTCTTTTGAGACCGGTGGGAATTCATCGCTCTTATTTTGCTTATCTCATTTAGATTAATGGACAAATCCTTGCCTGAACTTGTTAAAATTAACATTCCATTTTCAACAGCTTTGAAAACTCCCTCTTCTCGTTTATCTCCAATCCAGAGCTTGAGTACATCGCCTGGATAAATGGTAGCAACAATTTTAGATTTCTGATGAATCAGGAATAAACTATCCTTGTCATTAACATGTTGCAAGGGTAACTCTGTATATGCAAATTGCTCAGATGCCAATAGGTTATTTATTGTTGAAACAAAGAAAATAATCAGAAGTATAGATTTTGCAAATTTTAAAGAACTCATATAAATTAGGTATTATAGTTTAACAATTGAATATTAATATCAGGCCAATGAAGGAATACAGCTTTTGTTAGTCCATTTGAATATTCCATCTGCTTCTTTCAATAATGAAATTTCTTCCAATCTTCTTTACACCGTATTTAATTATTATATATCCGAATCCGGCAGCAATAAAGTAAAGATATCCGGAATAGATTGCAACGCCTACTGGTAACGCAGCTGCTACTCCTGCAAATGGTAGTAAAACCAGGATACCTGCCGTTGCGACGATAATAGCGGTACCTGCAACCCGACGTCCAGGAGTTCCAATTGTTCTTATTTTATCAATCCCCTGAAGGTCTATTGATATGTCTTCACCATCGCTTGTTAAAATCAATTTGTCATTCTCAATTAACTTAAATATTCCTTTTTCTGTTTTAAAATAATTCGAGACTTTGATAAGATCTCCAGAAAAAATAATATACACTCTTTTTGAATTCTGATGAATCAGAACTAAACTATCCTTATCATTAACAAAGGAGAAAGTCAACTCTGTTTCACGATTTGGTTTTGAAGCGAATATAGTAGTAAAGGTTAAAACAAATAGAAATACAAAAAGGAGTGACCTTGCATAGGTGGAAGTGCTCATAAATAAATGTGTTAGTGACTAATAAATATTAAATCTGAGCTAACAACCACAAGCCAGCTTCACTTTATATACTTTTATGCAATTTTATTATATAAAACACGAAAAGATCCAGATTGTTTATTATAAGCTTTAGATAATTAAACTTAATCGCTTCAATAATGAATGAAAGATTGAACTGATGAAAAGAAAGTGAATCATTGATCAATGTCTCATGCAGCATACAGGAATATGGTGAATGATCAATTCATCTTCTTTTTACTGAATAAAAATAATGCAGAATGCTAAATAAGGCGGATCAGGCATAATCGTTGGGGAGGAAGCCCCAAATTTATTTCTCTGCTTAGTTACTATCATTAAAAGAATCCAGCGCAAGCTAACACTGACGACCAATTAAATCAATCTTCTGAATATAGGAAAGTTAGTTGGGTTTGGGCAGAAGGTCCAATGGATATAGTGATTAGAACTTAAAGGCCCTGAGATGACATAAAAATGATCAACTTCGATATGAATAAGAACAACCGCATTCCGAATTAAGAATAAAAAGTTCATTCTGAAATGTAAGTTTGTAATCCAGCGAAACGTTTATTAACCTTCATTTCTTTGCCATTACTGCAAAGAAAAATCCAGACAAAACGATTCCTCCGGAGGTTGTCTTGTCTGTCCATCGCACGCATAAACCCGAGAATTATTTAGTCTGATCAAAGCTTTGATGATATAACACAGATGCATTTAGATCAATTCAAATGCAGAATAAGGAATATTATTATCAAATTCCGCCCTGCGCGGTGGCTGGTCCACGGGTGGTGCGAAATAAAAGATGCCGTTTTAGATCAGATGCTTCAATTCCATATCCGCAACTAATTACTTTGAAATTGCGACTCATCTTCCCGGATAGGCAGTCTTTTATATGGCAGCCGTGGTGGGTTTTTGGTTCGTTTTGGGCGGTAGCCAAAATGAACAGAAAGAATAATCATATTCCTTAAAACTTCAGAAGTATAATCGAAACCTTCAGAAGAATTAACAATCATATCCGGCAAAGCATTTATCATCTTCTTTTTACCGAATAATAAAAACATTGAACCCTAAATAAGGCCATAAAAAAAGTGATACTTTTCAAAAAGTATCACTTCAAAATATTATTACAGCTCTTGCTGTTTTTACTTATCCAAGATAAGACTTTAACAACTTGCTACGCGAAGTGTGCCTTAATCTACGGATTGCTTTTTCTTTAATTTGACGAACCCGTTCCCGGGTTAATCCGAATTTTTCACCAATTTCTTCGAGGGTCATTTCCTGACAAGCAATGCCAAAGAAGTACTTTATAATCTCACGTTCTCTTTCTGTTAAGGTAGCCAAAGCACGCTCAATCTCCTTACTTAGTGACTCGTTCATTAGTGAACGGTCTGCATTTGGAGAGTCGTTGTTTGGTAATACATCTAACAAACTATTCTCTTCACCATCAACAAATGGTGCATCAACAGAAACGTGACGACCTGATACTCGTAAGGTATCAGCAACTTTTTCTTTAGGTAAATCAAGAACTTCGGCCAATTCTTCAGGTGATGGTTTTCTTTCAAATTCCTGCTCAAATTTTGAGAAGGCTTTGTTAATCTTATTCAAGGAACCCACCTGGTTCAATGGTAAACGAACAATTCTTGACTGCTCAGCCAAAGCCTGCAAAATTGATTGACGAATCCACCATACGGCATAGGATATAAACTTAAATCCTCTTGTCTCATCAAATTTCTCTGCGGCTTTAATAAGCCCTAGATTCCCTTCGTTAATTAAATCCGGTAAACTTAAACCCTGATTCTGATATTGTTTTGCTACTGAAACTACAAAACGCAGATTTGCTCTGGTTAACTTCTCCAGGGCTGTTTGGTCACCTTTCTTAATACGTTGGGCTAATTCTACTTCTTCCTCGACAGTAATTAACTCTTCTTTTCCGATTTCCTGCAAATACTTGTCTAACGACGCACTCTCACGATTCGTGATCGACTTTGTGATCTTTAACTGTCTCATATTCTATTCTACCCCTAAGTAAATTTTTGCAAAAATATAGCTTTATTCATTACCAGTCAATTCTTTTTGCCTTAGTTTTAAAGAATTAACTGAAATAATGAAATTCGTGCTGGCAAAGCACATCACACATCGTCTTGTACATACTGAGAAATTTGCTTCAGGATCGTGATATTTGATCACGATCCTGAAGTATTAAGCTCACTACGAATAATCCATCCGAAGGTTCTGACTTATTTATTTTTCTAAAACAAAATAGGCAACTTTGCCATTTGGATACACTCCTTCAATAAACACCCCACCATTAACATTGTTCAAAATCTCAATGGCTTCATCCACATTGCTTACTCCCTGTTTATTGATGGATGTAATAATAAATCCTTCTTCAATGCCAGAATCCTTGATTCTGCCTTCCTCGAGCCTGGTAACCTGAACGCCATACCGAATACGGTATCTCCGCAGATCCTTCTCTTCCACTTTTATCAACATGGCTCCAAACACTTCACCTTCTTTGGTCTTAACAACATTTGTATTGCCATGCTTATTTCTTAGCACAATGCTAAAATTCTTTAATTCATTTTCCCGGTTAATGGTGACATCAACTTTATCCCCGGGGCGGAACCTGCTTATTTGTTCCTGAAGTTCCGACATGGAATTTACGGCTTTTTGTCCAACATAAAGCAACACATCACCGGTTTTAATACCTGCTTCATTGGCGGCTCCACCATCGACTGTACCTGCCACATAAACACCTTTTATCTCATCCAGTCCGATCTCATTCGCTTTCTCTGCATCAATATCCTGAATATTAATTCCAATATATGCTCGCTGAACTTCACCGAATTCAATAAGGTCAGAAACAATTTTCTTAACAATGTTCACCGGTACAGCAAAGGAGTAGCCAACATATGATCCTGTTCTGGAAGCAATGGCCGTATTAATCCCAAGGAGTTCACCCTTATTATTAACCAGGGCACCACCACTATTCCCCGGATTCACGGCAGCATCTGTCTGAATAAAAGATTCAATGGCAAACTGCTGTGCCAGAATATTAATATTCCTTGCTTTGGCACTTACAATTCCTGCCGTTACTGTACTTGTTAAATTGAAAGGATTCCCAACTGCTAAAACCCATTCGCCAATCTGAATCTCATCTGAATTCCCGTAATCAATATAGGGCAGGGAGGTCTCATCTACTTTTAACAATGCTATATCGGTGGTTGGATCCCGTCCGACCAACTCTGCTTCATAGGTTCGCTTGTCGTTAAGTGTTACATAGATGTAATTGGCATCCTGCACTACATGATTATTGGTCACGATAAATCCATCTGTGGAAATTATTACACCCGATCCGGATGACATCACAGGTTGCTGATAGCTCTTCTGATATCCATCGCCAAAGAAAAAATCGTACAGTGGATTGTAATACATCTCCTCCCGCATCGATTGCGTTTTAACATGAACAACACCATGAATAGTTTTTTGGGCGGCAAAAGTAAAGTTAAGATCTGCCGGTACTCCCGACGGCGGATAAGCGGCCAGTTGAACCGGCTGATCAGCCGGAACCTGAACTATCTGAGCAGAATTTTTATCGATTCGAGAATAAGTAAAGACAGCAAGTACACTAACCGTTGCTGCGATGAAAGTGGTTAACAAAAGCTGTTTTATTTTCATTTTTGAATTTATTTATAAAGTTACACTTATTTCCGATTGCCTAACGTCAAATACTTTAGCTCTGTTTTGTTGATGAGTCATATTTAACAAAACTTAACAACAACCTGCATAATTACAGGTTTGCGAAGGATTTATTACACCGCTTAAAAGAGAAAGCATAAAATTCGACAGTCATTTTTTGGCATGAAAATATTTCGTTATTTTGTTAGGATACAATTGATGAATAAATCTATTACGTCAAAGAATCATAAAGGCAAACCAATGACCGATCAGCATATAATAGTAGATAAATCAAGCAGACAAATTAATCTGGTCAATTCGACCGTACTTTTTGCCAGTGCTTTCCTCCTACTCTATATTATTAATATCCTGATCGTATATTTGTTTGCCGAGTATTTCGGTATTGATGCTAAAATACATTATTACGGGGTTGAATATCTTATCAGCAATCATTCCAGCAAGTGGACTGTTGATTCATTAATTCTGATGTTTCTAGCCGGACCTTTTGTTTCATTAATGATAGCAGGTATTTCGGCACGGTTGCACGGGGTTTTCAGAGCTGATAAAGGACACCTCAAGCTCTTCTTCCTCTTTGTCTACCTGAATGGCATGAACTTCTGTTTTGGATCGATTCTGGCTGGCAGCATCTCAAAAAAGATGACCTGGTATGCG
>Ga0233443_1002317_pt1 | contig 14703 bp, 14 predicted proteins | sample SI_123_September_2_FD_182784 | JGI IMG/M metagenome (GOLD analysis project Ga0233443, IMG submission 182784) | Seawater microbial communities from Saanich Inlet, British Columbia, Canada - SI_123_September2016_200_MG | ecosystem: Environmental > Aquatic > Marine > Inlet | place: Canada: British... | reverse complement strand
ATACTTCTGAGCAGCATTAAATACATTAAGTTGAATGGAAAGATTTTCATTAATAAAATCCGCCGGAAAATCTCTATTTTGTATAATTCCACCAACTCGACCTGCTGCTAAAATAACTACTTCGGGTTGATTTTCATGAAAGAAATTATACGTATCATCTTTAGAAGTTAAGTTAAGTTCGCTCCTATCTTTAACAATAACATTTGTGTAATGGAGTCCGTCAAAAGACCGGATGAACGCAGAACCGATCAGCCCTTTATGGCCAGCAACATATATCTTAGTATCTTTTTTTAATTTAAAATCCATAAAGCTAACAAAAAGTTAGAACCCATTTGGTTGATAAAGAACAACCTTAGACCCAGTGTTTTCAAATTTAAATGGGACATAAGTTAAGTTGCTCAATGCCTTTTTAACTCTACCCTGATCCCCAGGTTTTACAAAGAACAATACAAATCCTCCGCCTCCAGCGCCGAGTATTTTCCCCCCTATAGCTCCAGCCTTTATAGCAGTGTTATATAGTTCATCAATTTTTTTATTAGTAATCTGATTTGATAAGCTTTTCTTATTCTCCCATGCCCTATTCAGAAGCTTTCCGAATTCTTCCAAAGGGGTATTAAGATTACAAAGAATTGAAGACCCCTCATCAACCATATCATGTAATTCATTCATTTGTGGATGACAATTTTCCATATTTGATACCTGACTTTTAGCAACTTCTGAAGAGAATCTGGAAATTCCTGTAAAGAAAAGCATAAGGTGGTCATTTAAGTCTTTTAATCTATTTGGATTAATAATTTTTGGTTCAACTGAAAAGGTGCCATCTTTATAAAATTCAATCTCATTAAAGCCGCCATATGCTGCTGAAATTTGATCTTGGGAACCCACACACTCCTTAATCAAATCTTGCTCAATGTGAATCGCTGTACTTGCGAGTTCATGGGAGGAACTATATATGCCTTTAAGTGCATTCATTGCATTTACCATTCCAACGGTAAATGATGAACTTGATCCAAGACCAGATCTAGCCGGAAGATCACCATCATGATGAATCTCCAATCCATTTTCGAAATTGTAATATTTCAATACTTCTTTAACTGCAGGATGCTTTATTTCATTAATATCATCAATACTCTCAATCTGCGAATAAACAATTCTGTATTTATGATCAAAAAATGGAGGAAGTGGTCTCGCACTAATATAGCAATATTTATCAAAAGTAGTTGCAAGGACCTTACCGCCATTCTCTCGGTACCATGCAGGGTGATCAGTACCTCCTCCAAAGAAAGAAATCCTATATGGGGTTTTAGTAATTATCATATAAATTAATTTTTAACTAACACTCTTCGCTTCTTTAATTTCACTTAAATGGTGTATTCTAAGACCTTTGTTTATTTCATTCCAAACAAAATTAGTGTTAAATAATACCAAAACTTTCTGCTGTCCTGATTTGGCTATCCTTGACCTCTCCTTTTCGTGAGATAAATAATAATCTATTTTTTTTGTAAGTTCATCAAAATCACCAAATGCAATATAATCTTTTCCCTCTTCCAAGTATAAATCCAGCCCATAACATTTTTGGGTTAATAGTAGACTTCCCGCAAGTGCTATTTCAAAATTACGGCCAACAAAATGATATTTATCTAGCCTGCCTGCGACCCAATTGGTATTAAATGATATTTTTGAATTTCTAAACACATTTAAATATGAAAAGGCCTCTAGATCTTTCCTTGTATTTAAATAATGGGAAATTTTATTAGATTCAAGCCAAACAATCAGTTTATCTGATAAGGACTTTCTAGGCTCATAGTTTGCACCCATGATTGAAACATCAGATTTTGGAACTTCATCTAAACTACTATTCATTAATTTTTTTATAGATTTCTGTGATTTTGGAGCAAACAGTGGTCCAACATGCCTACGATGCCTCAATGGGAAACTTTCTTTACTGTTATCATTGGCCCAATTAATTATCAACCCTCCGCAAGAGGTTAGTAATTCCGCTTGTAGTTTGTAGCCCGGCTGGAAATCAGTTGCCCCGCACAAACATATCATATTATTTGCATGAAATAACTTGGCCATTAACCGACAATCATACAATGATTGGATTGCTTTGAAAAAACCATTAGTTGTTAACATCACTCTAGTATCTAAAATAACATGACTAAACGTATTTAATTTCAAAAAATTTTCTAAAATAGAAGTGATATTATCGTATTTTAGCACCTCTAAAATGACTACATTGTCACTGCCACAGTACTCTGATAATGATTCTCTTATATCAATATTTAACGTTGTTCTTACACCCCAATCGCGGACAACAAAGAGTACTTTATTACCCTGATTTTTATCTTGTTTATCATTGGTAGTTCGTCTTGATATAAACCTAACCCTAAAGGTCATCAGGACAAAGTTATATACCCAAGACCTAAAAATATCTAGTAATTTATTCCCTTCAAATTCTGCACCAGGCCCAACAAGCAACGAATACGGTCTTTCAATTTTCATAAAACTCCACTAATACTAACAATAAACTCATGTAAACATTTTATATTGCAAAAGTTTTACAATAAGATAAGCATAATAGCCGTTTTATTGTTTTTAATGCAAGAGAGTGATACTGCCAAGCAATAACTACGGCCATAGTTACTTTTCTTTAAAGAAATTATAAAAAAACTTTTCATAAACCATTGTCAATAATTCTAAAAATGTAACACCAAATGAATAAACCAAAAACTGAGGGCAGTTTTTGACAATGCATTTTATAGACTTGACATAACCAGTAAAATTTTTATCACGTAATTTATTTATAATACTTTTACTAACGCTGTCATGCTCATGTATTTTAATAAAATTCCTTAATAACTTAACATCACTTTTAGAAAAATTATTAAGCCATACATCGAAAATCCCTTCTGTTTTAAAAGTTTTATTTAGAATGTTGCACCAAACCACCCCCCTATCTCCTGCAACTCTATTTAATTGTCCATCATGATGACGACAGAACAATTGAGCCTCTGGATCATAACCACTGTCTCCATGAATTGCAAATTTGATAATCTGCGTTATATCAGATGACCTATCATATCCTCCATATTTTATTAAAATTTCTTTTTTTATCCAAAGCATGCCTCCAGGTGCAGAAAAATATCTATTGGGGTTGCCATTTATTAAATCTAAAGCTAGTCTTTTTCCATCAATATATCTTGGCCTAGAGTTGCCTAACTTCATTCGTCTGCTAATTTCTTTATTAATATTTCCACTAGAATCAATTGAAATTGGTTGGGCCCCAACAGATATACAGTTGCCATTTTCCTCGAAAAGTTTAACCATTTTGGAACAATAATTAACCGACAACATATCATCATAATTAATATGTCCAATAATACTGCCTTTTGAATTTAAAACTCCAACATTCCAACATATTGCTACTCTTATATCTATGTCATCCCATGAAAATTGATTTTCTTTAAATTCAATAAGTGCAACATTATTCCACTTAACATAAATATTGTGTAAATACTCAGAAACATCCTGCTCTGCCCCATTATCAATAAGCATTAATTCAACATTACGGTAATCTTGGTCTAGTATCGATTGTACTGATTGTTGAACATAATTTAATCCATAATAACAATCAACGATAACTGTAATAATTTGAGAACTGGGTTCATAATTTTCTACGATAGGCGGCAGGTATTTATAGTTTGATTTTTTAGCTTCTTCTATTGCGTTCATTGCAACACTTTCAGTTTTGGTATAAAGACAACAATTTCACAGCCCCACTCCCTTGTAAAGACTAATTTTTCAACAATTTCGTCTTTATGATTCCACGGGAGAAGAACAATGATATCTGGCCTTAATTTCTTAATTTCTTCAAACGGCACAATGGGAATTTTACTTTGTGGCATATACCTTCCAATTTTGTACGGTGTTTCATCCACAACGACATCTATAATGTCTTTCTTGATTCCACAGTAATTTAAAAAAGTATTTCCCTTGGCAGCAGCGCCAAATGCAATAATTTTCTTCCCATTTGATTTCTTTTCTAATAAATATTGCAATGCAATAATCTTAGTTTTAAATGCATTAGTTTTTAAATTATTATAATATTCCAACGAATCAATGCCACAATTTAATTCCCTATTTAATACTTCATGTACACTTCTTTTATCGCTATTCGCATCAATACTACTATTAGTATGAGTTACATATAATCTAATTGATCCCCCGTGCGTCTTTAATTCTTCAATATCGTATATTGATAAATCGTGTTCTTTAAAAATATTAATGAGATTAAAAACTGAAAAATAAAAGAAATGCTCATGGTATATTGTGTCAAATTGGTTTTCTTCAATTAAATTTAGTAAATGTGGAGCTTCAATAGTTATTGTGCCATTTCTTTTCAATACTTTCTTAAATGAAGCAATAAAATCATTAATATTTGGCACGTGTGCCAAAACATTATTTGCTATTATCAAGTCTGCTTTATGCCCATCTTTTATAAGTATATCAGCTAATTCTAAATTAAAAAAATCTACGATAGTTGGAATACCTTTTTTCATTGCCTCAAGGGCTGTGCTTCTTGTAGGCTCTATCCCTAAACACCTTATGTTTTTTTCTACAAAATTAGTTAATAAATATCCATCATTAGAAGCAATTTCTAATACAAAAGATTGATCGTCTAGACCTAATTTATCTATAACATTTTCCACATATCTTTTAGAATGCTCTAACCAATACGATGAACAAGACGAGAAATAAACATAATCATCACTAAATATTTCATAGCCTTTCTGATATTGCTCTGTCTGAGCTAAAAAGCATTTGGGACAAACATAAAAAACCAACGGATAAATCTTCTCTGAATGATTCAATTTTTCCTGAATGATTAAATCATTAGATACAGCAGTACTTCCTAAGTCAAAACAAGGCTCTTTAATTTTGGTATTGCAAAATTTACATCTCATATATTAAATTAGGGTCAAGATAACTTTAATTGAAGGTTCGTCTCTAAATAATTTAAGCAGAATTTGATACATATATTTACCTCTGTGATTAAACCTAAATTCATATTCTTTTAGGTGTAAATTAAACATATTTTTTTATTACTCCACTCAACTGACTTATTAGTAAATTTTACAAAACAACGACAGTTACTCTCTACAGCAGCATCTAACAAATGTAAAGTACCGAGAGCATTAACTTGTATCATACGCCCAAAATCACTCTCACCTCTAAATGTCCCATATGCAGATAAATTAAAGATGACCTCAGGCGCAAATGAGTTAACACTCCACCTAACTGCCTCGCGATCAGTAATGTCAACATTCGACCGAGAAAGTGCTAACACCTGTACGCCAAGTGATCGTAATTTTTGTACTTGAGTTTTTCCTATAAATCCAGTAGATCCAGCAACTATGACCTTATTATATGGCTTATTTTTTATAGTTTATACTCCCCTCTTTGCAATATATACTATTTTTCGATTTATTTAATAAAGTAACCATTAAGACAAAAATAACCAGCCATTGAAAGAGTAAATAGATTCTTATTCGCACCCCTCCATATGATGGATGTGCAGCAAATAACTCAAATTGATTGTGAGAGAATCCCAAAGGGAAAGGTATATTATTTATTTCATATTTATAATGATTCTTAAACCAATGTTTTGAATTGCCTGGTGATTCCTTTAAAATAGACGTTGGAATTTGCGGCGATAGATCAATTTTATCTAATGATTCACTTTTTATTCCAAGAGCAATGACGTCATTAGACGGAACTTTTTTCAAAGGAAGTCTAAATCTCTCCATAAATGACGGTCCATAATACAAAGATGGATCATAATTTGTTTTTATATTAGCTTGTGAAGAATACGCACTACCAGGAAAGAAGAAGTACGGAGTTGAAGGCACATAAAAACGACTACTAAATAGGGCAGAAAAAAACAATAGTGCCAATATGCCTATTTTTTTATCTAATGTCAATATTACCGTAAGGCCTTTTAACGCAAATAAAGAAAAAAAAGGGAAAAACCAAAGTAAATATCGATCTGAGTCAGTTCCCCCAAATGTACTAAATATAACTGCGCAAATACAAATTAAAAATAGAATATCAAAATTTTCTATAGACTTTAAGAATTCATCGTATAGTCTGATTCTCATTTTTTTTAATAAGAGCATTGAAGATATTATTAGTGCTATAGTGCCAAATGCATAGAAATAAGGGTAGATAAATTCCGCTATATGTAGATGAAACCAACCAAAAGTTATAATATTATCAAAAGCTATCCCTTGATTTCCTTGTCCATAAACTATGGTTCGAACAAAAACATACCCTAGAATAGAGGAAATACTTATTAATACCAGTTTTAGTGTATCCCTTTTCTCTAATTCTGAAAAAACTTTCAATAAAATTTCACTATTTAATTTTGTTTTATATTTGATTACTTTGGTAAGTATATGCACTATAGTAACAAACAATGTCATATAAGTAATTGTTTCCCTTCCTAGTGATAACATAAAAATTACAATCAGGCTCATTAATGTAATAAATAAATTTCTTTTCCGATCATAGGTCACGATTAAAAAAAATATAACAATCAGTAAAATATCAAATGCAAAGCTCCCCCCAGGATAAAATATTGAGTATCGAATAGGTCCTATCCAAAGTATGGAAAAATAAATTAGCCCTGCCCAAGAGATAACTCGACTGCAATTTGACCTTCTCCATAATACATACGAAAGCATTAAAACAACCCATGAACTAAATAAATTAAGCACAAGGCTTGAATAAATGTAAGAAATCCCCGTAATATTGTGAATATATCCATATAACCATGGAAATAGTATTCTATAAGAAAATGGATTTCTCTCGTAAATTGTACCTTCACCAAAATGAAGGCTCTCTGCTAAAGATCTATATGATGAGGCATCCCAAGGAAAGACCTCAAACTTAAGCATCGTATTAGGATCAAAATAATAATAAAAACCTGATACCAATATCAGAAAAAATAAAACTGTCGAAAACTCAACTGCCGATATAGTCACAAAATTATTACTTACGGTTTTCACTGGAATCCTCTATTATTAATAAATATTGCGACATAAGACAATCCTAGAATTAATCTTAATTTGTTTTTTTTGATATTGAGTCTACAATATAAATTGGTCTATTTTTGACCTCATCTTGTATTTTAGACAAATACTCTCCAATTATCCCCATGAATAAGAGTTGGACCCCACCAAGAAAAAGTATGGCAACCATCAAAGATGGATATCCAGGCAAATCAATTCCATAAATAACAGTTTTTATAATAATTATCACCCCATATATTAACGACAATAAAGAAATAGATACTCCCATTATTGTAGAAACTCTCAACGGAAAGGGGCTAAAATCTGTCAATCCTGAAAAGGCATAACCTGCTAATTTCAAAAAGCCCCATTTAGAACTACCATCAACCCTTAAAGGTCTATCAAAATAAATTATCTTGTTATTAAATCCGATCCAAGAAAAAATTCCTTTCATAAATCTTCTTTTTTCTCTTATATTTTTTATAACACTAACAATTCTTTTATCGAACAATCTAAAATCACCAGCATTTTTAATAACATCAAATCCTGCTAGCCTTGAAAAAACCTTGTAAAAGATATTTGTTGCAAACGTTCTTAATAAATTTTCATCCTTACGGCTTTTTCTAACAGCTGTAACAATTTCGGAACCATCCCTCCATGCATTAATCATTTTTGGAAGTATTTCTGGCGGGTCCTGAAGATCCACATCCATTGGAATAACTGCATCTGCCGATGAAAGATCAAAAGCAGCAGTTAATGCTGCTTCTTTGCCAAAATTTCTAGACAAATGTACAGCTTTAACTTCTGAATAAAGATCAGCCAAGGTATCCAGTTTTTCACGAGTTTCATCTGTACTTCCATCATTTATAAATGTAATGCACCATTCAATATCCACCTTATCTAGTATCGACTTAACCTTATCAAAAAATCCATTAATTAATTTTTCTTCATTGTAAACAGGAGCTATTATTTCTACTATCTCTTTATGTAAATTTGTTTTATCATTATTCATATAGTTTTTACCTCTATTTCAAATCTTCTGTGTAGCGCTTTTTTTATAAAACTGTTTCCTTGAAAAATAGTTCCAAAATAAAATAAATGCAGTTGCAACAATACCACCCAAATAATAATTAATACCATAGATATATAAAAACTTGATTATATAAATATGAGCTACAACTCCAACAATCCATATTAAAGTCAATAATCTTATCTCTGCTAGAGAAATTTTTATCTTAACCTTAAAAACATATAGTCTGACAATAAGAATATTAAATATAAACCCAATTACGTTAGAAAAAAATGAAGAAAGGTAATATACAATCTCAAAATAAATTAGTAATGAATAAACAGAATAGGACAACATTGTTGTAATCCCTCCTACTACAGCAAAACGAAAAAAACTTTTCATACCAATTTTTGTACTAATCTTGACTAAAAGACAACCAACTATTCATGGAGATTTTTATCTAGAAAAACCGTACTTATTCTAGATTTTTTATGTATATATCCATGATAGTCTTTTGAATTTTTATTACTAACTATCTTATTCCAAAATATCTTTTGCATATCTATATCATTTTTAGAATCTACCCGATCTCCTTGAATGTAAGACCAGCATTCTATAACTACATCAAGAATCTCCTCTTGTGTAAGATCAATAATTTCTATATTAGAATTTATGTACTCTTCAGTAAAATAGAAAGCATAGTTTAGGTAATCATCAAGTGTTAAAGCCTTTCCGGTATCTTTCCATACTAAGTTTTTAGGATAATTTATTGAAAAACTCCATGAAAACATATCAACAAGTGGTAAATAATTTAAAAACACAACTGGTCTTCTATAAATATCACTAATTGCATCTGGCCCACTACCAGTACTAATACAAAGATTGCAATTTGCAAATAACCAAATATCTAATAAGTCACTCTTATCACTACAAAATGGGTAATCCACAAACTTTGGATGATTAAATGGGGTTTTCTTATTAACCTTTTTACCCATGCGCAGAACAAATACACCTTGCTCTAATAGCCATTTTATTGCTAAAATATATGTGCTAATATTTGAATTTCGATAGTCATGGTAGTCCCAGTCATAATTTAAATGAAACTCTTCAGACCCTAAATAAGCAGTATCTCTAACTTGTATACAGACAAACGGCTCACCATCATTCCATCCCTTATTTATTAACCACTCCTTAGCTTCTTTTTCCTCATCTTCAAGAAATTTAAGCATCCCAAAATTATTACTTTCCAACAAGCCTTTTATATCACGGGATCCAGTTATACTAGACGGTCTATAATGTTTTTCACCTCCATATATATACTTATTCCATACATGTACATACTCAACCCAAGCATGTACAAAAAAATTACGCCTAACCATCTTTTCCCATTGCTTGTTACAAGTATCCTTATCTAGCCAATATATATTAATATCGTTACCATTAGTTTTATTTTCAATCCATTGAATTCCAGCATCCTTTGCAAAATGACCAATTCTTCCTGAAAACAAAGTACCTATTCGAATCAAAATAATAGGGCGTAACAATCGAATTATAAGTACGCAAGGAATTGCCCAAACTGAATGCAGTAAATTGAGTAATAGTCTTGAACTTAATTTATCATTTACCACCCCAAAACCTCTGACAACTTTTTAAAATTTCTTATATATAACATCCTAAGTCGCTACGCTCGGGCATATTCTTTGACAGCTTTAGAAGGCTCCATGGCAATCTCTGCGTTGGCAAGGAAGACCTTCTTCCAGTTCACTAGGTTTTGAGGAAGGATATTATGCTTAGCTGCAATCTCAGCCAGAGTTGCTTTCATTTTGTAACAGCTCAAGCACTAGTTTTGTTTTAAATGCTGAACTGTAGGTTGTTCGTTTTTTACTCATGTTTTTTACTCCGAATTGTTGGGTTTAGTTTAACTCGTTCGAAATAAGAAATTTTAGATTGTTGTCTTAATTTGTTGGGGTGTTATAAAACCATATATCTAATAAGTCCGTTCTATTTTCGTACGTTCCATAATCAACAAATTTCTTGTGTTTTACCTTAGATGGTCTTTCTACTTTTTTTCCCATTCGAATCACCCAATAGCCAAGATTCAACAAATAATTGATCGCAATCTCAAAATCATCTATATTTGAATTACGATACATGTGACGACTTGAAGCTTCCGATTCATTAAAGAAAGCCTTGTCACGAACATTTACACATACAAAATTTTCCCCTTCAGTCCATCCATATTTCTTCATATACGACTCAGATATTTTATTTTCTTTATCTAATAATGAAATATCATATGTTGAAGAAGACATTATTCCAGTGACATCCCTAGATCCACATGCGCCTATTCTATGTCTATGAGTAGAAACTATTTGACTTTGTAAGCCTAAAGCAATATACGCATGCACAAAATATTTATAGTATTGATTAACATTCAGCTCTCTTTTGGCTATAACTTTTAGCTCTTCATTAGAAGTGATGTCTTGTAGATAATATAAAGTAATTTTATTTTTATTTTTATTTTTTTCTATTATTGCATAACCTAGGTCTTGTGCAAAATGACCAATCCTTCCAGTTGAAAGATATCCAAACTTAATCTCTATAAATGGCCTTATGACATAAATTACTAGCAATAATGGCATATGCAGTATTGCAATAATTCCGTGAATAATTTTTACTATAGTAAAATTTTGCATTATAAATTTACAGTTTATTTTTTAGCACATATTCCAAAAATAATCTTCTGGTATTATTAATCGAAAATTAAGTAATTATTTCTTTAGTAAAATAATTACTTAATTGCCTACATGACTCTTGAACAGACTTATGATTACCTGTCTCTATCGTAAGCTCTGCATTGCTCGGCTCATCATATGGATTTACTTCAGAATATCCAATAAGGTCATTAATTAGACCATTATCTGACGCAGCATACAGTCCTTTTGTATCTCTCTTTTTTAAAGAATCAATATCAGCTTTTACATAGACTAAATGCAGATTTGGCTCCAATATTAATCTCACTTTACCGCGTATTTCTTCATATGGACTTATTACAGGAACAAGCACTATATTAAACCCTTCATCTTTTAAAGATAAGCATAATTTTGCTATCCGTAAATTATTTTTAAGTACATCCTCTCGATCAAAACCTAACTTTTCTACATCTTTATCACGAACTTCATCGCCATCAACTATGTAGACTTTATACTGTCTTTTTTTACAAAAGTCTTCAATATAAGTTGCAAGCGTGGATTTTCCAGAACCAGACATGCCAGTTAACCACACAATATTAAAATTATTATTATACAAAGCTAACTATCTTGAAAAATAATATCATTAAAAGATGATTCAGTAGTCCATCTATTATACTGTTTTATTATGAGATTGATCATCTCTACAGCATCTACTGGATAATCACCAATAGCTGTCTCAGCAGCTAACACTAGCCCACTTGCACCCATTAATAATGTACTTGCTACATCATTAGCTTCTGCCCTAGTGGGCGAAGCAGACTTAATCATAGATTCTAATAAATTTGTTGCAACATATACGGGTGTATCCTTTGATCTGGCATAAGAAATTATTCTGCGTTGGATGAATGGTATTTTTTCGATTGAAACCTCACGTGACAAGTCACCCCTATCTATCAAAATTTGATCAACAACTGGTAATATTTCTCCAAGATTCAATACACCCTTAATGCTCTCTATTTTTGAGATAAGATTAGAATTATTACCAATGATTTCCCTAACCTGCAATACATCTTCTGCTGAGTTTGTAAATGATAAAGAGAAATTATTTATCCCCATTCTTAAGCCTATCTCAAAAGCCTCTTTATCTTTAGACGTAATTGGGCTTAACTTAATATCTGAATCAGTATCAGCAGCTTTATTACTACCTACATTGCCACCCCTCGTAACGGTAGCCAATAAGTATTTATCTTGTATTTCGGTAATACACAAACACACAGAATTAAAATCAACCCTAATTTCATCGCCAACCTTGAATTGTTGTGATACATTTTTAGGTGTAAATGAGATGTTGTCACTATCTCCTACAACAGGTGAGTGGTGTATTTTAACGACATTATCTTTTTTAAAATTAACAAATTCTGAAGCCATATCTTGATTTCTAATTTGTGCGCCTTCACTATCAAGACATATGGGCACCTCTGTCCATGATTGAATTCTTTCTATAATACTTTCAACATCATCCAATTTAGTATGTGAAAGATTTATTCTAAATAATCCCACACCTTGTTCTGTCATTTTCTTAACAGTTTCACTATTTAAGGAGGAAGGGCCCAAAGTTGCAAGTATTTTAATATTCATTATTTTATTAGAGACAGTACCCCGTAAATTATAATAATCACATTAATTAACGATATGTATTTCTCGTTATCAACTTTATCAGAAAAATACTTAATGGTAATTAAATAAATACTCAATGAAGTTAACATTAGGGTAATACTTGTATATTTTAAACCATCTGTATTAATGGCAAGCAATACAATTAACTGAAATAACGCAAGTATTAAATAGGCAAAAGCTATATTGGCACGAATTTTAATCTGGTCTGTATATATAGTTGATATAAGTATTGATAAAGGCCCTCCGCCCATATTTGATATTCCATGCACAAGACCAATAAACACATAATACAATTGACTTTGCTTTTCTAAAAAAATCCGCAAATACTCCTGCAGCTTTGGGGAGAATTTTACCACACCAATTAATAACAAAAAGACCCCAACTATCTTACTTACGTCTATCATACTATCATAAAGCACAACAAGAGTTAAACTTAAAACCATTGCTGGAATCGAAAAATACGCAACTCTCCTTTTTACATTAATCAAATTATAATTATTTATAGTCTGAATTAATGATATAACTACCGAACAAGGAAGTAGTATCCAAAGAGTTTCACTATAAGAATAGCCAATTAGTAAAAGTGTCGGTGTTCCAAATAGCAACAGTCCAACACCAAATATAGACTGCACCACACTAAAAATAGAAACAATTAAATAGATGCTCACAAATACTTTAATCTATAAATAAAATATGCATATTATTATTTTAAAGGCATGGAATAGATTAACGGTGGAATGTGGTACCGTTTAAAAAATCTTCTATATAAAGCTCTGTACATTATAAAGACTCTTTTTATATAAGTAACTGGATAAAGCAGTATTGAAAATAATAATTTAATATGCACAGATACAACATAATTAACTCTGCATAAATTGTAAATAACTATATTGCAATCCGAGCTTTTTTGCAGATTAATAATAAATCTTTTATACATTGGCGTTTTCCAAAGCTTTAAATCTATATATGACCACTTATATAAATAAGTAGCATTAATTGTATAATCCTTTAAATGGCTTTTTTTATTCGACTCATTAATAGATGCTTTTAAAAATTCTATATATTTTTTTGGATTAAAATAGTACTTTATTGTTTGGATTTCATAGCTAGATGGTAGTAATATCAATACAAAAAGAATTAGTCTATATACAATATTATCTTTTTTATATTTTTCCACCTTATATCCGTGATTAGTCATTATTTGATATGATAAACCCTCTATGATAAACCATTCAATTAAAGATAAACCGCTCTTCCAGCCTGTAGAAACAACCCTAGGGTTTATAGAATTCAACCTGCCCATGTTATACACCTTATCACCCCACCATGTTTTCCCTGAAAATGTCATAATTAACATGCTACTATTAAACTCAATACCAATCCAATTGCTCAAATTTTGCATTGTTTGCTCAAGATTATAATACAAGTTTTCAAGACCAACTATTGCTATATTGCTTGGTTTCATTTCATCTAAAATATTATACGTATCATGGTACAAAGACTTGCAAACATTAATGTAATTATATTTTTGATAAATAATAGCATCAGTTTTATTTAACTTACCATTATCAACATTATGCGCAGATTTAATCCTTCCACCGATATTTGCACGTGGATCTCTTGACATGGAAATAACCTTTCCCTCCGGGAAGTCGTCTAAAAAATATCGTAAATATTGAACATTGTGTAAGTGGAAAATTATAATTTTATAGTTATTTTTATTGGTGTTTGATACCATTGCATAAATAATATGTACACCTAATAAAAATGTCATACTGCTAATCTTCTTACCATGTAAATATTCTTTTAAATATTTAATAAACTTAACTTTATCTATTTCTACATGATCATCTCCATTATCTCCTAAAGTTGTTAATCCATTAAAACCGGGAATCAATCTACTATCAATCACAGATGCATGCCTTTCAGTAAATATTTTCACTATACTATCCCAACTCCATTCATTAAGAGTCTCTTCCCAATGCTTCCAATGAGGATAAAAATAAACTAATGGATAGCCTGGTATCGTAATAATTTTAGGGTGCCCGTCCAAAAAAGATTGTAAAGGCTTGGTACCAATACCGCTCCCCGTAAGCAATGCATAAATTTCTAGATTATTGTTCATTATTCTACAAAATTTTATGTTTGTAACCTAATAAATTTCTTGCAATAGTTTCTTGCCCAACTAGGGACAAGCCGCCATCCACCATAAAAATATTCCCAGTTATAAATAATGAACTACTGGAGCATA
>Ga0233443_1002311_pt1 | contig 14725 bp, 14 predicted proteins | sample SI_123_September_2_FD_182784 | JGI IMG/M metagenome (GOLD analysis project Ga0233443, IMG submission 182784) | Seawater microbial communities from Saanich Inlet, British Columbia, Canada - SI_123_September2016_200_MG | ecosystem: Environmental > Aquatic > Marine > Inlet | place: Canada: British... | reverse complement strand
ATACTATTTTATATGCCGCCTGTTTTGATGCTAACGGAGGATTGTTTGAAACCCTACTGACAAAAGAAGATGCAGTTATTTCCGATGAATTAAATCATGCATCAATTATTGACGGTATCCGATTAAGTAAAGCCATGCGATATCGATACAAAAATAATGACATGAACGACTTAGAAAGCAAGTTGATAGAAGCCAAATCAGCAGGGGCTAGACGTATATTAATCACAACGGATGGCGTGTTCTCAATGGATGGTACCATTGCCCAGCTTGATGAAATTTGTAATTTGGCTGATAAATATGATGCAATGGTGCATCATGATGATTGTCATGCTGTTGGTTTTATGGGAAAAACAGGGCGTGGAGTACACGAACATTGCGGTGTAATGGATCGGGTTGATATCATTACGGGTACTTTCGGTAAAGCGTTGGGTGGTGCATCGGGTGGTTATACTTCTGGTCGCAAAGAAATTATTGATTTATTGCGTCAACGTTCACGGCCTTATTTGTTTTCAAATACCGTACCACCATCTATTTGTGCCGCATCACTTAAAGTATTGGATATGTTGACAGAGTCTACCGCTTTACGTGATCGACTCGAAGAAAATACCCGTTATTTTTGTAAAGGCATGCAACAAGCAGGTTTTTCTGTCGGCACAGGAGACCATCCCATCGTACCCGTTATGCTGGGTGATGCTGTTCTGGCTCAAAAAATGTCAGAAGAATTACTAAAACAAGGAATTTACGCCATCGGTTTTTTCTTTCCAGTTGTGCCTAAAGGTAAAGCAAGAATTCGTACACAAATTTCAGCGGCTCATACGAAGGATGATCTTGATAAGGCGATTACTGCTTTTAAGGTGACGTATGAGATGGTTAAGTCAAAAGAATAATATTTTATGAGTCAAATTGTTATTTTATTGGCGACTTTTAATGGAGAGTTGTATATTCGTGAGCAATTGAATTCGTTATTAAATCAGACAATACCTGTAAAAATATTAATACATGATGATGGCTCTGTTGACGAAACTAAAAATATAATCAAGCAATATGGAAATCAATATTCAGATAGAATTTTTATTTTGTCAAATGATGTTGTTTGTCATTCTGCAAAAGACAATTTTCAGTATCTTCTGAGTTACGCAAAAAATACGTCTAATTACTCATATTTTATGTTTTGTGACCAGGATGATGTTTGGTATGAAAATAAAGTTGAAAAAACATTAAGTAGAATGCTTGAGGTAGAAGGAAAAATTGATCATCCTATTCCTGTATTGATTCATGCAGACTTGGCGTTAATTAATGATAAAAACACATTGATCTCCCCCTCATTTTTTTGCTATCAAAAAATTCAACCTGAAAAAGTAAAATTTAATTCATTGTTAGTTCAAAATTTTGTGACAGGATGTACAATGATGATTAATAAGTCTTTGGCTGAAAAATGTCATTCAATGCCTCAACAAGCTATTATGCATGACTGGTGGATTGCATTAATTGCAAGTGCCTTTGGGGAAATACATTGTATTAACGAGCCTGTAATGAGCTATCGGCAACATGTGAATAATCAGCTAGGAGCCAGTGGAAAAGGCGCAGAAAATTATTTTACAAAAATCAAGTCAAAATTAACACTGGATAAATATTATCAGCAGGCTAAAGCTTTTTTAAATGAATTTTCGTCTCAAATTAATGGTAAAAATAAGGTTGTTTTATTGGCGTTTGTAACAAGCTATTCACGTCATTTTATATATAAAAAAATGATCTTAATAAGGCATAAAATATTTAAACAAAGTAAATTAGATAATCTAGGTTTGTTCCTTTTAAAATGAAAGTTTCTGTCATTATTCCCACTTACAATGCTGAACAATATTTGCCAAACTTGTTGACCGCATTATTATCACAAACAATTAAGTTTGAAATTTTAATCATAGATTCATCTTCAACGGATAAAACGGTTGATATTGCCCAATCAAATAATGTTCGGATAAAAGTGATTCCAAAGAGTGAATTTGATCATGGGGGAACGCGAACTCAAGCGGCTAAAATGGTAAATGCCGATATTGTAGTTTTTTTGACTCAAGATGCTTTACCCAAAGATGACTGTTGTATTGAGCAACTTGTGAAGGTGTTTAAAAATGAGCGTATTGGAGCAGCCTATGGGCGACAGACTCCTTATACGGATACCCATATTTATGGTAGTCATCTCAGGATGTTTAATTATCCAGAAAAATCCTATCTTAGATCCTATAAGGATAAAGAAAAATATGGTATAAAAACAGCCTTTCTTTCGGATTCATTTGCAGCCTATCGTCGTGATAGTTTGCAGAAAATTGGTTGGTTTAAAAATGGCTTAATTAATTCAGAAGATTTGTATGCAGGAGCATTGCTTTTAAAACAAGGATTCCAATTAGCATATGTTTCAGAAGCTAAAGTCATTCATTCTCATGGTTATACTTTAAAGCAGGAATTTTCACGATATTTTGATATTGGTATTTTTCATCAATGTGAGCCTTGGATTACTAAAGAGTTAGGTAATGTTAGTGGCGAAGGAAAAAAATATGTGGTATCTGAATTAATTTATATTGCTGAAAGGAAAAAATATTTTAGTTTATTTGTATCTATTGTGCGAAATGCAACAAAATATTTAGGATTCTTTTTGGGTAAAAAATATCGATATTTACCTAAATATATTTTATATAAGTTAATACTTAATCAATCTTGGTGTTTAAATAATCCTGAATCCGAAACTTAAAATCGAGTTAAAAGATTCTAAGGTGCTGATTATGGAAGAGATTTTAGTTAAAATAATGCGATACCGTAGTCACTCATACGGTGAGTGTTATTTTAACTAAAATCTCTTCCATTAGGGTGTTTTAGCCGATTTGAAGTTTCGAATTCAGGATAATATTAGTCAAAATATAAAGCAATGAACGGTAAATAATAAATAGGGTTTATGCCAAAATATAAAAAAAGAAAAATAGTTAGAAAAGATTTGCTGACTTGTTTGACGTGTCAGAATGTTTGGGATCGTTTGAAAGACTTGTTCATGATGCCATTTGATAAAGGCATTGCATATAATGGTAAATTATCAAAAAAAATAATTTTTGATAATAGTTCAGAAAAAAATAAAATATTATGCATATTTGCACACTATGATAAACATAAAATAATTGATGATTATGTTTTAACCTATCTTATAGGGCTGAAGACTTTAAATGTTGATTTGATGTTTGTGTCAACATCTGATTTGCCTGATCAAGAAATCAATAAATTAAAAAATATCTGTCGAATAGCTTTTGTAAAAGAAAATGTGGGTTATGATTTTGGTGCATGGAAAACAGTTCTTGAATTTTTAGAATTTGATGGTTATGAGTCTCTAATTTTATGTAATGATAGTGTTTATGCGCCTTTATACGATTTTCAAAAAATATTTGATCGTATGAAATTACGGGGATTAGATTTTTGGGGGATTACAGATAATTTTGAAGTGAGTTATCATATTCAAAGTTATTTTATGGTTTTTAACCGAAAAATTGTTGAAAGTGACATTTTTAATAAACTGTGGGAAACATATAAAGTTTATAAAATAAAAAGAAACATAATTAGACATTATGAAATTGGTCTGACTCAATTATTATTGCGTAATGGTTTTGAAATTGGAGCGTATTGTGAATACGAAAAATTTAATGAAATTATAGTTAAAAATTCAACCCATTATTTTTGGGAAGACTTAATAACTGAATTTGATTCTCCAATTATTAAAGTTGAGTTGTTGCGAGATAATCCTGGTAGAATTAATATCGCTCATTGGGAAAAAGTTCTTTGTAAGACTGGATATGATACAGCGATTATTAAAAAACATCTGGATAGAATGCATGATTCAAAGAGAAAATAACTCTATCTGTTCTGTGAAATTAAAGTTTTTGGATTAAATATTATGAAAGGAATTATTTTAGCAGGTGGAAGTGGTACAAGGTTGTACCCTGTGACAATCGGTGGAAGCAAACAACTAATGCCCGTCTACGATAAACCGATGATATATTATCCATTATCATTATTATTATTGGCTGGAATTAAAGATATTCTTATTATTTCTACTCCAGAGGATTTGCCACGGTTTAAGAATATACTTAGGGATGGTAATGAGCTTGGTGTTAATTTCAGCTATAAAGTACAGCCATCGCCCGATGGATTGGCTCAAGCATTTATTATCGGAGAAGAATTTATTGGTGATGATGATGTTTGTTTGGCTCTAGGTGATAATATTTTTTATGGTCATGGCTTGACTGAAATACTTGAAAAGTCAGTAGAATTCGTAGAAGAAAAAAATAAAGCAGTGATTTTTGGGTATTATGTTAAAGATCCAGAGCGATATGGTGTAGCAAGTTTCGATGATAATGGTAACGTTGTCAGTATTATTGAAAAAAGTGAAAATCCAGGCAGTAACTATGCTGTGGTCGGATTATATTTTTACCCAAATAGTGTGATAAATATTGCCAAACAAATTAAGCCATCAGCCAGAGGTGAGTTGGAAATAACTTCAGTCAATCAGGCGTATTTAGAACAGTCTGATTTAAAGTTGGAAATCATGGGTAGAGGTTATGCTTGGCTTGATACTGGAACTCATGATAGTTTATTGGAAGCATCAAACTATATTCAAACCATTGAAAATAGGCAAGGTCTTAAAGTGGCTTGTTTAGAAGAAATAGCTTTTGAAAAAGGTTATATCAACAAAGCACAATTTACTAAATTAGCAAAAAAATTAGAAAAAAGTCAGTATGGTCAGTATTTGATGAGAAGAGTTAAGGAGGGGGTCATTTAAGTTATGAAATTTGAAAAAACTAAACTCCCAGGTGTCGTGGTAATAACGCCTAAAATTAATGGAGATGCTAGAGGTTATTTTGCTGAAACATTTCGTCACGACTTGTTAGAAAATTATCTGGGTTATGAAATCTGTTTTGTACAGGATAATGAATCAAAATCTAGTTTTGGTGTGTTGCGTGGCTTGCATTATCAGTTACCTCCTTTTACTCAAACAAAATTGGTTAGGGTAATCAAAGGAAGGGTGTTGGATATAGCGGTTGATATTAGAAAAGGGGCTTCGTCATTTGGAGAATGGGTTGCTGTTGAATTGTCTGAGACCAATATGAAACAATTATTTGTACCCAGAGGTTTTGCTCATGGTTTTGTTGTTTTATCCGAAGAAGTTATTTTCTCCTATAAAGTTGATAATTACTATTCGCCAGAATGCGATAGAGGAATTAAGTATAATGACTCTACGTTGAATATTGACTGGTTAATTGACGAAGATAAGTTAAGTTTATCTCAAAAGGATATTATTCTTCCTGCCTTTTCTGATGCCGAATACTTTAATTATAATGAGAATTATTATGCAAAATAAATTGGTATTGGTGACAGGAGCAAAAGGGCAACTAGGTAGTGAGATTAATGAACTAATTCATGGCTATTCACAGTATGACTTTTTATTTGTTGATGTTGAAGAATTAGATTTGAGCCAGCATAAATATATTGTTGATTTTTTGCAGGAAAAACAACCTGATATCATTATTAATTGTGCCGCTTATACAGCAGTAGATAAAGCTGAAGAAGAAGAAGAGCTTGCGGAAAAAGTCAACCATTTAGCCATTAAATCCATAGCAGAAATTGCTAAGGAAAAGAATATTTCTGTTATACATGTTTCAACCGATTATGTATTTAATGGTAAAAATTTCAAGCCCTATTCTGAAGATGACCAAACTAACCCAAATGCAATTTATGGGTCTAGTAAATTAAATGGGGAGAAGGCTCTGCTTGCAATCAATCCTTCGAATTCAATTATTATCAGGACTGCTTGGGTTTATTCAAGTTTTGGAAATAACTTCATAAAAACTATGATGAGATTAGGTCGAGATAAAACTGAGTTGTCGGTAGTTTATGACCAGATTGGGTCACCTACTTATGCAAGAGATCTAGCAAAAGCAATTTTGGATATTTTACCCGCAATAAAAAATGATCAGGTAGAAATATATCACTATACTGATGAAGGAATTTGTAGTTGGTATGATTTGGCAGTTGCCATTATGTCAATTTCTGAACTCAACTGTAAAATAACTCCAATAGAAAGTAAAGATTACCCAACGCCAGCGACCAGACCACATTATTCAGTGCTTAATAAAGCCAAAATAAAAGAAAAGTTTCAAATAGATATACCACATTGGTATGAGTCATTGTGTGATTGTATTAAAAAAATAAAAGCAAAAGGATAAGTTGTGAAAAAAACAATTTTAGTCACGGGTGGCGCTGGTTTTATAGGTTCAAATTTTTTACCTTATTTTTTAGAAATACATGATTATCGGTTGATTCATCTAGATTTGTTAACTTATGCAGGTGATTTGGATAATGTAAAAGAGTTAAAAGGTAATCCTGATCATATTTTTGTTAAAGGTAATATTTGTAATCGTGAATTAATCGAATATTTGTTTAAAACTTACGATATTCGAGGTGTCATACATTTTGCAGCGGAAAGTCACGTTGATAATTCGATTGCCAAACCATCAATTTTTATCGAAACCAATGTTAATGGTAGTTTTACTTTAATTGATGTCGCTTATAAATATTGGATGACAGCTCCTTTTGAGTATAAAGAAGATTATGATGAATGTCGTTTTCATCATGTGTCTACCGATGAAGTTTACGGTGAGTTAGGTGATACGGGGTTGTTCACTGAAACAACTTCTTATGCTCCAAATAGTCCATATAGTGCGAGTAAAGCCAGTAGTGATATGATTGTCAGAAGTTATCATGAAACTTATGGCTTAAATACAGTTATAACCAATTGTTCAAATAATTATGGCCCTAAACAACACAAAGAAAAACTGATTCCAACTATTATAAGAAAAGCCTTGGCCAATGAATCAATTCCTGTTTATGGCGATGGAAAAAATATTCGAGATTGGCTCTATGTGCTTGACCATTGTAAAGGGATTGATCTTGCATATCATCAAGGAAAATCTGGAGAGGTTTATAATATTGGTGGCAGAAATGAACGAGATAATAACTATATTGTGCAGAAGGTATGTGAAATATTAGATGATTTAAGGCCCGCTAAAGACAGTTATAAGTCACTGATAACATATGTGAAAGATAGAGCTGGACATGATCAACGGTATGCGATTGATGCGACTAAGATTGAGCAGGAATTGCAGTGGAAAGCGGATGAACATTTTGAGAGTGGAATTATTAAAACAATTCAATGGTATCTGGATGAATTCTATTTTGTTAAGAAATAATGAAAATGAAGTGTTGATTATTTTAGAATTAAAAAATGGATTTAATATTTTTTCAGTTCATTGTTCTTATCTTCCTATTTTGTCTATTAAATTAGGAGTGTTATGAAGGTATCAGTTATAATTCCTACAAAAAATGCAGGAAAACAGTTTGAAAATGTTTTAGAAACTGTTTTGAATCAAGATACATCTTGGGCTTTTGAAGTATTAGTGATTGATTCAGGTTCATCAGATGGTACTGTAGAGTATATAGAATCTAAGACAAATATTCGTTCTTATCAAATTCCAGCTAAAGATTTTGGTCATGGAAAAACCAGAAATTATGGTGCATCATTAGCAAATGGAGAGTTCTTGGTTTTTATTACGCAGGATGCATTGCCTTATAATAATAATTGGCTAAAAGAGATGGTGGCACCATTTGATATGTCAGATGAAATTGTGGGTGTTTTTGGTCGGCATATAGCATATGAAAATTGTGATGTATTTGAAAAACATAATTTAGAGGTGCATTTTAATAACTTCGGAGAAAATATTGTTGTTTATAAAATGGAAGATAAAGAAAAGTATAAACAAGATGAGGGATACAAACATTTATTGTGTTTTTATTCGGATAATTCTTCAGCAATGAGAAAATCAATGTGGAAAAATATACCTTATGATGATGTTGATTTTGCTGAAGATCAATTATGGGCAAAAAAAATAATAGAATTAGGGTATTCAAAAGCCTACAATTCTAATGCGATTGTTTATCACTCACATAATTATAATTTTACGGAACTTATGAAAAGGTCTTATGATGATCATAAAGGCCTTTATAATATATATGGCTATATTCCTGTTAAAAACATTTTATTGTTACCTGTTTATATTGTGAAAAGTATAATAAATGATTTCTACTTCTTAAAAACTTTAGACATACATAGAATAGAAAAGAAGAAATGGCTTGTATTTTCTGTTAGAAAAAATATCAGTAAATATGTCGGCGCATATTTAGGTTCAAAAAGTAAATATAATTTAATTAATAAATTCTTTTCCAGAGAGCTAGTTTTAAGGAATCAATGATGAGGAAAATAAAACAGGCGTTAAAAATATTAATGGATAATGGGCTTATCAATGGTGCTAAAATTATTATTAAGATATTAAAGCGAAGTGAAATACATGAGTTAGTACAGGTTAAACATGATGTTTTTTCATTTTATAATTATATTTTATTTGATAAAAATGAAGCCCAGTTAAAAAAAATAGAGGGTAATGTTAAATTGCTCTGGTTTATACCAGATTTTGGTATAGGTTCAGGGGGGCATCTTAATATATTCAGAATGATTTTTAATTTAGAAAAATTAGGGATGAAATCGGATATTGTAATTTGTGGGTATTCTCAATGGGTAAATGAATTCATAGCAAAACAAACGATTGATAATAATTTTTTCCAATTAAGCTCACGAATTTATTTTGTTAATAATGAAAGTGATATAAAGAAATTAGATAAATACCATGTGGGTATGGCAACTTCATGGCAGACTGCGTATTATGTGAATAATTTTTCTAACTGTATTAATAAATTTTATTTCGTTCAAGATTTTGAGCCTTTTTTTTATCCTCGTGGAAGTTCTTTTGTGTTTGCAGAAAATACATATAAATTTGGTTTTAGTGGTATTTCAGCAGGTTCATGGATTTCCACAAAGCTCACCACAGAATATGGTATGGAATGTACTCCTTTTTCATTTTCATATGATAAAGAGCTATATTTAAAACATAAAAAAAGAGATGATAAAAAACGAGTTTTCTTTTATGCAAGACCCCCAACAGATAGACGAGGATTTGAATTAGGTCTTTTTGCTCTTAACGAGCTATACAAGAAAGATGCTAAGGTTGAATTTGTTTTGGCTGGTTGGGATACTTCTGAATATAAAATTCCATTTCCTCATTTAAATGCAGGTGTTTTATCAATATCTGAGTTATCTGATTTATATTCACAATGTAATGTTGCATTGGTGTTGTCATTTACTAACCTGTCCTTATTGCCATTGGAAATACTTGCATCTGGTTGTGAAGTTTTATTGAATGATGGAGACAATAATACATGGTTAGATCCTCATAAAAAATTGTTTAATTATGTTTCTGGTAATGTAACCGATATTGTAAATGGCTTGCTAGATATACTAGATGGCACTATTGAAAAAGATCAAAATTACATTAATAATTTTTTAGAAAATTCATCTTGGGGAAAAGAAGCAAGTATTGTATACAATAAATTACTTGAAAAGGTTGATTAAAAATGGTGGTTGGTAGTGGGATGTTAGCAAAGTCTTTCTATAGTTATAAATATAATGATGAGGTTGTCATTTTTGCAAGTGGCGTTTCAAATTCGAAAGAAACAGATTCTTATGAGTTTGAAAGAGAAAAAAAATTATTGCTACAAGTTATTAAGGAAAATGAGTTAAATAAACTGATATATTTTAGCACTTGCAGTATTAATGATAATTCGATGTCTTCATCTCCATATGTAAAACATAAAATAAGTATGGAAAGTATGATTCAAAAAATTTGTAACGATTATCATATTTTTAGATTACCGCAAGTTGTTGGCTACTCTAACAGCCCAACAATAGTAAATTATCTGTATAAATCTATTACGGAGAATATAAAATTTGTTGTATATAAATATGCAACAAGAAATTTAATAGATGTTGATGATGTATTTGAAATTTCAGATTATTTAATTAATAATAATCTATATTCTAATGAAATAACTAATATCGCAACTACACATAACTGCTCTATTATTGACATTGTTTCTTTATTGGAGAGAATTGTTGATAAAAAAGCAACTTTTACCATTGAAGCTTCGGGTGAAAAGCAGTCAATTGATATTGATAGAATACTAGCAATTTTGGAAGAAAGAAATATTCTTTTAGAAGGCTATCCTAATTTAATCATAAAAAAATATTATGAAAATAGATGCTTAGGTTCGCACCCTTAAAATAAGGTAAATCTCAGTTTTTTGACACTTACTTTTGACTAGAAAAATTTTCTGATTTACATTTCGGCCTTAAAAAAGGAGGGTGAAAACATAAACTTTCAGAAAGTCATTTATATTTGCTTAGATATTTTAGCAATTAAAGCATCACGATATTCAATTTGATTTTTTGCATTAATTTTTTCTGCATCTAATTGCTTAGTTATCTCAGCAATTAAAGCATCACGATATTCAATTTGATTTTTTGCATTAATTTTTTCTGCATCTAATTGCTTAGTTATCTCAGCAATTAAAGCATCACGATATTCAATTTGTTCTTTTGCATTAATTTTTTCTGCATTTAAATTGTGTAAATAATTAATATGAAATTCTGAAAATAAATCTTTGTATTCTTTGAAATTAATTTGAAATGTTTCAATAAGTGAATAAAATTCTTTGTTTGGGCTTGTTAGTTCATAATTTTTCAAACTATTAAATATTGACTGTAATAAGTTGTTTAACGGTGGCATAGATATTTTTTCTTCATGACAGTGATGTATCAATGAGGGGTCAAGAAACATGTTTATTTTATCTGAAACAGTTTCTACCTGTAAAGGCCACTCTAATTCAAGAATATTACTGCACTGTTTGAGTGTTAAAAAGGGGGCATTCAAAAGTTTATTATAACTAATAATAATACTATTATTAGGTGTGGTGCATTCAAATGAATCAAGTAAATGAGCAATCCAAACAAGAAAACCATTAACCATAGAAAAAGTATTATCACGAGTGCGAAGAGAAGCAACAACTTCCATTGGGTGGCGAAAAATATGAATATATTTGGGTTTGATATTTAATTCTTGTAATGTATCAACCCATATTGGAAGCGTTCTGCATAATCGAGGGTCTTTTACTACGATTAAAGATTCTTTTGAAAGATATTTTATAAACCAATTTTTAATTCGTTGTCGAATTGGTATTAACATCTCATTCTCCATCCAATTATTTGGAAATGATGAGAAATCCATATAATGCATATTATATATATGAAAAATATCATTATTAATATCGACAACTTCTACAGATTCCCAATATCCCTTGGGATTATCGTTTACTACCTTTTTAATAAGTTCAAAGTTAAAATTAGCACCTAAAATTGATAGCACTCCCGCCATTGCCGAAGTGCCACTTCTGTGCATACCTAAAATAAAGAGACACGTTTGATTCACTATATAGACCTTATATTCTATTTATGTATTAACACCATAGGGCAATTCGCAATAAATAAACCACCCATTATCACTTGCTATTATGTCCGTATTCTTTGCCACAAAAAAAGATTGCACACCTATTTTTGCAACAAAAAAGACAAAAAAATTATACGTAATATGGGGTATTTATTACGTGTTACCTAAAATTCTTTTTCGACTAACTAAAGTAGGGGTTTTATCTCAAAATTTTCAATAAAATTAACATTTGCAGTAAAATTCTTATTTTTAGTAATAACTTTAACTATATACGCATCTAGAATTCTATGTAAATATGTGAAGTCATCTTTTTGTTTGCCTAGTACGCCTGCGTTAAAAAAATATTCACCACTATTTAATAAGCATTTAAACTTAAACAGCACAACGTATTTTTTATTATTAAATAAATGGTTTTCTTTGTCTTTGAATGGATAGAGGGCTCCCCCTAACTCAATCCCGTCTTTTGTTTTTATTAACATCCCAAATTCAAGGTTTTCACATTCATTCAAAAAGTCGACATCATAGCTATAAATGTATTCGTTTCCTTCTTTTAGTATATTGACTTTATTACCCATTATAGTTGTAATTTTTACATTACTAATTTTAACTCCTTTTTCCTCATAATATATTTCTGATTCTGATTGTAATTCAGGATTATAAAACTCATCAGTATTCATAAGTTTTTTATCGACTGTTTTAACTGAATTACTTTCTTGGGTCATAATATCTTGATATTCAAGGAGTAAATTTTTTTTATTTAACTGTGCTGTACTGCTATGCTTAAGGTAGAGGCCAGTAACAATTTTAGGTGCGCCATCTAAAACTTGCTCTCCATGATTCAACCAAATCGCACGATCACAAAAGCTGATAATACTGCCCTCACTATGAGATACAAATAAAATTGTAGCTCCTTTCTCCCTGATTTCTTCCATCTTAGCAAAACACTTTCTCTGAAAAGCTGCATCACCTACACTTAATGCCTCGTCAACTATTAAAATATCTGGCTCAATATTAATGGCAACTGAGAATGCTAATCGTGCAAACATTCCAGAGCTATACATTTTTACGGGGTGATGGATAAACTCATTTATATCGGCAAATTTTTGTATGGCATCTATTCGATTATCCATTTCCTCGGAACTAAAACCCATAACAGTTCCGTTGAGATAGATGTTTTCTATTCCTGTCATTTCTGAGTTAAAACCTGCACCTAGTTCTAATAACGATGCAATTTTTCCAGTAATGTCCACCTCTCCCATTGTTTGAGTTAATACACCTGTAATAATTTTCAGTAATGTCGATTTGCCTGCACCATTTTCACCAATTATTCCAATAGTTTCACCTTTTCTAATCTCAAAATTAATGCCATTTAGTGCATAAAAGTCATTATGGTAAGATTTTTTGAAAGGATTTAGGGCTTCTTTTAGCCGATCTTGAGGTTTGTCATAAATATGATAAATTTTTGTTAGATTTTTAACTTTAATTGCTACGTTGCTATCCATTACAATACATCTGCAAAGTGAGGTCTTAGTTTTTTAAAAGTCAAACCACCTAGCACAAAGATGATTCCTGTAATCAACCAAAAATAGATAGATGACCCTAAATCATGCCAGAACCATACATGATAAATCATGCTGTTGCGGTATCCATCGATAATATAAACAACAGGATTAAGTTTTATAATCCAATGATATTGTTCAGGTACCATTTTAAGTGACCAAAATATAGGGGTTAACCAAAAACCAAATTGCAAAATCATAGAAACAAACTGCCCCACATCTTTGAAAAAAACAACTACGGATGATGTTATCCATGAAATACCTAAGGCTAATATCAAAGTGGCAAAGAGATAGTAAATTATTTGTAACCAATATAATTCAAAACCATAACCATAAAATAGAAACATTCCAATCATAAATAAAATAAAAAATAAATGTACTATTAGTGCAGTAATTAGTTTGATAATAGGTAATAAGCTGATTCGAAACACAATTTTTTTTACCAGAAAACTATTGTCAAGAATACTGTTTGTGCCTGTAGCAAGTGCTTCGGAAAAAAAAAACCAAGGTAAAACACCTGCAATAAACCATAAAATAAAAGGAAAATTGTCAACTGGTTGTGATTTAAAGCCTACTTGGAAAACAAACCAAAAAATTAATATGGTCACAGTTGGTTGTATTATTGCCCAGGCAATTCCAAACATATTTCCCAGGAAACGTTGTTTAAAGTCATTCTTTGTCAATGACCATAATAAAGCTCTATTTTGAAATATTGATTTTAAAAAACTAAACAATACAAATACCTCGTGTTTATTATTATTATTTTTAGTGCTTTTTAACTAAGGCTTTAAATAAGTCAATGGCATCCCAATAAAATCAGGTGAAAATAGGTTGATTCTTATTTTCCAATTAAAGGTCAGTTTTCAAAGATGGATTGTCTAATTAAAATTAATTAATGCAAAAAGTTTACTTAAGAATGAAAATTAAATAACCTAGATAATATTTGTTTCAGGTTTACGTTGGTTTTGGTTGATCTGATTTTACAAAAATGTAGCACTAGTTATTACTAATGCGAGGTTTTGTGGTTGAAGATCAATCAAAAATGACGTGAAGATGGAAGACAAATATGTCTAGATTATTTAATTTTCATTCCTTAACTATTAAATAATAGGTATGGGCAAGTTTTTTGTCATCATTATCATAATAATGATTATACTATAACTAATTGTAATTGCATAATGTACTATATTACTATAGTGCCAGTCACATGAATTGATACAGCCAAAAGAGTTGTATCTTACTGTTTTTATCAGTTAAGGCAAAATTATGCCTAAAAAACGTATCATTTCATATGACCAGAGCTATAATTGTTCAGTCTAGGCCATATCATCGTCCGAGTCTGGATAAATATTTTCTGCTACATATTGTATGTAAAAATTTAGGTGATGAGCTTTCGGGCAGCCTCCTAGGAGCTTGTCCGAAAATAGGAAATATAACCACTAATGTTGATATGCACTCATGATTTTAAATTATTTCGCACTAAAATGAACAGAATAATATATATTAATCAATTGGTTATGGTATAATTACTCATATAAATATCCACATGAGCAGGAAAAATGGTCCAAATTTTCAAACCCAGTCCAGTTGAATACGATCAACATTTATTATTCCCCAGCAATATTTTCGATTTATTATCCGATGATCACGAATGCTATCTTTTTAATGATCTATTTCAACAAT
>Ga0233443_1002310_pt1 | contig 14733 bp, 14 predicted proteins | sample SI_123_September_2_FD_182784 | JGI IMG/M metagenome (GOLD analysis project Ga0233443, IMG submission 182784) | Seawater microbial communities from Saanich Inlet, British Columbia, Canada - SI_123_September2016_200_MG | ecosystem: Environmental > Aquatic > Marine > Inlet | place: Canada: British... | reverse complement strand
AGTTCAAGCGATATGTCGCGAACGCCAACAGAAGCTTCGCGCATGATCGCTTCACCCGTTGTGGTCTCACCCGTGAAGGTAATCGCATCAACGCCGGGATGTTGGGTCAGATACTGGCCTGCGCTGTCCGGGCCAAAACCATGCACGACGTTGTAAACGCCTTTCGGGATCCCGACTTCGTTCATCACATCACCTAGCAATGTAGCCGTAGAGGGCGTTTCCTCCGAAGGTTTGACGACCACAGCGTTACCGCAGGCCAAAGCCGGTCCAACCTTCCAGGTCATCAACAATAGCGGAAGATTCCACGGACAAATGACCGCCACCACACCCTTTGGAGCGCGAACAGCATAATTGTGGGCGCCTGCTCCGTCAGGTGTATCGAGATGGAAGGCCTCGGTCGGCACATTTTTGACGACGTCAGCAAATACCTTGAAGTTTGCAGCACCACGCGGAATATCAATATGTGACGCCAGTGACCGTGGTTTTCCTGTGTCCGCACATTCTGCATCAAGGAATTCGTCAAAACGCTCAATGATGCGGTCGGCAACCTTGTGCAGCAGGTCACATCGGTCTGCCAGCGCCATATCTCCCCAGGGTCCGGCAACAGCGCTACGCGCGGCTTCAACTGCCGCTGCGACTTCGGCTTTTCCGGCCTCGTAAATCTGGCCAAGAAATGCACCATCAACCGGCGAGATATTTTCGAATGTCCGCCCGGAACTTCCCGGCGTAAAGCGACCATCAATAAAGTTCAGCCTGTCCACGCCGACTACTTTCGCATCCATCTTCGATTATCTCCCGTTGAAATCGCTTGCGCGCTTGATTACCAAGCTCATAAAGATGCCGTGGCCACTGATTTCATGTCAATGATTTTATCGATAAAATGTAATTATCGGCGATATTCAGCAGAAACCTCCTCATTGAAATGATATTGCTGGCAATCTTGCTTCAGGTTTTTCGGCCACAAAAAAAAGGCTGCACCCATAAGGTACAGCCCTTTATTCTGAATTTTGGGGCGTAAATCAGTTTCTGCCTTCGATCCCGTTATCGACCCTGATTGAAATTGAATTCCCAACCCGGCCCATCTTGCCTGTCATCAGCGGAATACCGCCACAACGCAATTCGATCTGATCTTCTGGCGCACTGTTCAACATAAGCGTATCGCCTTTTCTGAAATTCATCACGTCTGTCAACGACATGGTTTGTTCATCCAGAACGGCTTCGATCGCAACTTCTGTTGACCAGAGTTCGGTTGCCAGGTGGGTTTCCCAAATTGTATCCCGGCCAAATTTCTCACCCATGAACTGCTGCAACAGCAATTCACGAATTGGCTCCAATGTCGCATAAGGCAACATGATTTCCAGACGACCGCCACGGTCTTCCATGTCAACACGAAGCTTGATCAGGATCGCGGCGTTAGCAGGTCGGGCAACTGTCGCAAAACGCGGGTTGGTTTCAAGACGGTCATAATTAAAGCTGACCGGGCTCAAAGGCTCAAACGCAGCACCCATATCAGCCAACACAACTGTCACCAGGCGTTCGACCAGATTTCGTTCAATTGTCGTGTAGGGACGCCCTTCAACACGCATGGCAGCTGTGCCACGGCGTCCGCCCAGCAACACATCCACAATTGAATAGATCATCGCCGAATCAACAACGATCAGGCCAAAATTATCCCATTCAACTGCACGGAATACGCTGAGGATGGCAGGCAACGGAATTGAGTTAAGATAGTCGCCGAAGCGGATCGACGTAATGTTATCGAGCGACACTTCAACGTTGTCAGATGTAAAGTTACGCAGGGAAGTCGACATCAACCGGACCAGCCGGTCAAAAACGATTTCCAGCATAGGCAGACGTTCATAGGAGACCAGAGCACTATTGATGATCGCCTTGATGCCCGAAGTTTCTTCTTCTCCGTCGCCATCGCTGTCAAAGCCCAGCAGGCTGTCAATTTCATCCTGGTCAAGAACACGGGTCGACTGGGTCGAGCCCATGTCGTCATCTTCGTCATCGTCGCCGTCGGCCATGGCGGCCCACTCTTCAGCCATGGCATCGTCATCACCTTCACCGCCGCCTTCGGCGGCCATCTGAGCCTCCCATTCGGCGGCAACAGCTTCGTCGTCCACGGCCTCGTCTTCTTCCCCGCCGGATTCCGCCAGCATCTGGGCTTCCCACTCGGCCGCGACGGCTTCGTCGTCAATGACTTCGTCTTCGTCAGACATCGTGTCCGTACCTTTGGCTTTTAATCACTCACCTGAAGTCCACCTGTTCCGCCAACTTCGATCGATTCGAGTTGGTTTTCAGGTTGGTTTTCTGGCAAATCTAAAATATCACTAATCGTGCATATCAGAACGTAGTTAACAGATTGTGACCAAAAAAGGGAATTTATCCAGATGGCTGAACGTCTTGCAGGAAAAATTGCGCTCATCATAGGGGCCGGATCGGTTGGAAATACAGCTGCTAAAGACGGGGACACAGCTGGCTGGGGAAACGGCAAGACGGCAGCCGCCTTGTTCGCCAGGGAAGGTGCAAGCATATTTGCCGCTGATTTACGCGCCGAAGCTGTTGCTGACACAGCAAATATCATTGAACGGGAGGGAGGCTCTTGCGTAACGACGGCAGCTGATGCCACGAACGAAGTCGACGTCGAAAGGATTGTCGCCGAATGTATCGAGGCATATGGCCGGATTGATATTCTCATGAACAATGTTGGCGGATCTATTCCCGGAGGCCCGGTTGAAATGTCGACTTCGGCGTGGGATGGCAATCTGGATCTGAATTTGAAAACGGCTTTTCTAGGCTGTAAATACGTTCTGCCTCATATGTCTTCGCAAGGCTCAGGCAGTATTCTCAACGTGTCATCCGTGGCTGGTACCAGTTACCTGGGGCGCAACATGGTATCATATGCAACCGCCAAGGCAGGCATTATCCAGTTTTCCAAATCCATTGCCCGGCAATATGCGGCAGAAGGTATTCGCGCGAACACAATTGTTCCCGGACTGATGAATACGCCATTGGTGATGGACCGGATTGCCGACCAATATGGTGCTGGAGACATCGCCGAGACGATTGCCAAACGTGATAGTATGTGTCCGACCGGCAAGATGGGAACAGCCTGGGATGTTGCCTGGGCTGCCGTTTATCTGGCGTCAGACGAATCCGCTTATGTTACTGGAACGGAAATTGTCGTTGACGGCGGGCTTACGGCCTAGAGAAATGAAGAAACAGACACTCAGGACGCTGGCACAAATGATTCCGCAGCCTCTTCCGCTTTCTTGATCTGAGCGTCGCTGAGCACTTCTTTCATTTGCTTGACTTCTTTTTTCGAGATGACTTCCAGTTTTCCTTTGGAATTGGATTCTGCTATCAAAAACCACTCCAGAGCCTTTACCGGGTCCTTCTTCGTTCCAAATCCTATTTTGTACCACCGGCCAACCTTGATTTGTGCCTTGGCGAATCTTTTTTCGGCAGCTTTTCGCATCCATTTGAAGGCTTCCTTACGATTTTTCTTTACGCCTTTTCCGGACTGATACATCGCCGCCAGATTATAACTGGCGAGGCTAAAGCCTTGATCGGATGATTTCTTGAAATATTTTACGGCCTTCTTGTAATCCCGGGGAACGCCGTAACCCTTTTTGTACATCATGCCAACATTGTTCATGGCAAACGTATTGCCACTTTCAGCAAGTGGCAGCCATAACAATCTTGCAGTTCCGTAGTCCTTGTCGCGATATGCTTGCATGCCGTCTTCAAACTCACTGGCATGAACCAGGGGGGCTGCCAATGGTGCGGCCAAAATCATCAACAACAGGGATACAACAAAACGCATTTTAAACTCCGTTACATCGAGGACATTCAAGATCGCGACTTGCAAATATAAACTGCTGGCAAGTGCGACCGGGAGCATGACGAGAAGTTCTGGCAATAAAGAGAGCGGCTCCCGACACTCCCATGAACGGATCTGAACTTTTGTCAGATCGTAAAGTCACCAGACAATGGCTGGTTGACTGCCCAGCGAAGGTATAAATAGTTTGGAACCAAGGGTCAAATCTGAACACTGGTACCTTATGAATATGGAATTATCATGACCAAAGACAAGGATACCCAACTCAATTCAACAACATGTTAAGATCAAATACTGGATTGGAATAATGGCAAAACAATGACGAATGAAGCGCAAATCGGGACAGATGCAAGCGGTCGCCCGCGCATTAATACAACCGGCATGGAACCGCCGGGACCCTTTGTGGCAATCATGGGTTGGATCGAAACCCACCCTGATGCGCCTGAGGTTGTCGTATGTCTTGAACGGGATCCGGTATACCTGTTCCCTGAGCTAACGGATATCAATTGGGATTGGGATTACCTGTCTGAAAAACCAGGGGCGTTTGAATTGCTTCTGAAAAGACTGCCTGAATGAAAAAGGCCCCAAAACTACCCGGCATGATCTTGATGGACGCGCAACGTAGATTGCTGCCACCCCTGCTACCGTTTCTGTTTTTTATCGTTGCCGCTGTTTGCCATGCCGGCGTCTGGTTAGGGGTGATTTTTGTTGCCGAGGATATCCCCTCCTATACCGGCGGACCGGGTCCTGTTTTGGCAGTTCTTCATTTATTGACGCTGGGCGTAATGATCGCAACAGCCATAGGAGCCGCGATCCAGTTGCTCCCCGTCGCGACAGGGCTTGCGCACAAGAGTTTGTTGCCAGCCAGACTTTTGATGTGGCTGTTTTTGCCAGGCGTTCTGAGTTTGACGTCAGGCTTCCTGGACGCAAATCAATTCCTGATGTCGGCCGGTGCCTTGTTCGTGACCCTCGCATTAATGGTTTTTCTGCATATCGTCACCAGTATGCTGTGGCGCGCCACGACTCTGAAGCTGGCGATTGCGCATGCCTGGATATCCATGGCCTCGTTGTTTGGATTGCTAGGTCTTGGCGTTGCCCTGGTTCTGGATTTTGAATTTGCCTGGCTAATGGATCATCAGAATACGGCTGCCCAGCACATGATCCTGGCAGCTTGTGGATTCATGGGGTTCCTTGCAATTGGTTTTGGCAACATTCTGGTTCCCATGTTCGCCCTGTCCCAAAGTCCGTCCGGCAGGGAAGGCTGGGTGTCCTGGACTTTCCTGGTTGCGGGGTTGGTGGGCGTGCTGGCCGGTTTGAATTTTCAGTTGAACGCGCTGATTTTGATTGCGGCGGTGGTTGGATTAATTGGTGCCGCCCTTCACATCAAAACCATGTTTTGGTGTCTGCAAAACGGCATGCGCAAAAAACTCGGATTGTCCTTTGTTTTGATCAAGGGGGCCTGGGGTATGATGTTGCTCAGTATCGCATTGGGTGCTGCGTTGGTGCTTGACCTGTTGGGGGATCAGGGGCCGGCCCTGTTTGGATTTGTTCTACTGTTTGGCTGGCTCTTGACCTACATCAAGGGCATGTTGCAGCGAATTGTGCCATTTCTGGCGGCAATGAATATGTCGAAACGAAATCACAAACCACCAAGGTTGTCAGAGCTGGCAGCAGGTCTTCCCTTGAAGCTTCATGCATTGTGCCATGCACTTGCAATCGTTCTCGGGGCTGCCAGCATTGCCGTCGACCAGTCCGTTGGACTACAGGCAGCCGGGGTGATCGGGTTTATCGGTGCGGCAAGCTTTGTCTGGTTCTGTTTTTCGGTTCTGCAAAGCTATTTCTCCTACCACCGGACAGCAGCACAAGACTGAAGTCCCCTACATCTGGAACAAAGCATGTTTGAATTTGAGTTAAGTATCACCAAGGCATTGCACCGCGACCATGTCGCAACACTTGCCATGTTGGAGAAGCTGGAAACAGCTTTGAACAAACAGGGCAGCAGCACGGCACCTTCATCGGATAACTCTGAATGGCGCAGTTTGTTGTCGGAGCTTGTCGCGATTCTTGAGGCAGATGTAAAAGGTCATTTTGCCTTTGAGGAGAGCAGACTGTTCCCGATCTTTATCGAATACATTGATCCCGGCATTCCAACAATGCTGCTCGAAGAACACGAAGTTATCCGCCCTCTGGCTGAGACGCTACTTGCGAGTTCCCGTCAGGCCCTGGAATCCGGTTTTGACGCCGCTGGCTGGTCAAGCTTTCACGCCCAGGGCATTGAGTTGGTCGAACGCGAAGTTTTTCACATTCAAAAGGAAGAAATGGGATTTTTGCCTGCATTGGAACAAATTCTTGAATCTGATGACGATGCAGAACTATCCATGGCCTACAGCGAAGCAGGCGGTGCCGTATAGGACCCTGGCCTTCGTTTAGTAGGTTGGCATGGAAGGATCGATTTGCCGTGCCCAGGCGTCAATACCACCTTGCAGGTTGATCGCATTTTCATAACCTTGCTGGCGCAAATAACTGACAGCCTGGGCGCTGCGCATGCCGTGGTGGCAAATCACGACCAAAGCGTGGTCCTGCGGCAGCGATGCAAAATCTCGCGGCACATCCATTAACGGGATGTGGACAAAGTCAGGCAGGGCACAGGTCTGTACTTCAGCTGGTTCACGAACATCCAGAACTGTGATTTTGGTTTCCGGTGATCCGTTGTTGGCCTCCAGTGCAGACGCCAGGGCCGCTACCGTGATTTCATGCGGATACCCGCCGACATCGTCTTTCATATTCTGCATCCCGATCTTGATATTTATCAATGAGATGGAGATGTAAGGCCTTTCTACGGCCCGACAAGGGTTCAGATTGTTCTTTGATAGATCCGGCTGGAAAAAATACTGATGATAGCACCAAAAGCGCAATAACCGGCACACGCCAGAGCGATGGTGTTCATGGAGATGTCGACATCAATCAACAAACCCATGATGACCGGTGACAAAGCACTGGAGAGAACCATCAAAGCCGTTGCCAAGGCTCTGATCCCACCGAGATGCCGGGTGCCATAGGCTTCCGCCCAGAAGGCACCAAAAAATGTCTGAAGTGCACCTGTTGTGATCCCCATAAGCCCCATAAAAACCCATCCAATCCAGATTGCATCAGATTGGGCAAGCACGAAGCAAGCCAAACCCAAGGGGATCAGGACGAAGGGTAGAATTTTGACGGCCCCAATACGATCAGTAACGATCCCGGAGACAATGGCGGCAATAACTGAAGCGCCGGCAAGCGCCGAAAAAGTCAGCGCCCATTGTTCAACCGGCCAGCCTTTGTCAAAGGCCAACTTGACCTGATGAAAGAACAATCCTGTCGAGATAAATGATGGTGCCAGTATAACCGGCAATAAAATATAGAACCGATAATCCCTTAGGACTTCGCGTCGCTGCCAGTGTTTTCTGCTATGTGAAAAGACCTTGTGCAGATAGCTCGAACCAGTCTGCGGAGTTGTATCGTTCTGCTCCGGGTCAGATGCTACAGCCAGTGAGTCTCGATGCAAATATTGGGCGTGACGCTGGTCATGGCCTTTCAATAACCAGAGAACAAATGGCAATAATCCGACAACCATAAAAGCCGCGTAGAGAAACCAGGTTTCACGCCAGCCAATTGCAACGGCCAATACCACCCCGACAACCGGCACAAAGGATTCGGCTGCAGGAAACCCGAGACCAGCAGTGGCAACCGCACGTCCACGTGCTTTATCATGATATCTGGCCTGGCTTGTCATTGCCGTATGTGTCATCAGGCCTTGCCCAGCCTGTCGCAACAGAAATATGGCAATGACCAGGGTGAGAAAGTTCTGCGCCATGGCCATGGTCAGGCAAGCAAGAGTGAACAAGCCAATAACAATTTTCGTCCACAACCGAAGATCCAGTCGATCTATCCAGTGTCCGGACCAGGTCAGAACGGCAGCGCTGGCGATTGTGCCCATGGAATATGCGGCACCGAATTCACCGTTACTGAGGGAAAAATCTTCCTTGATGTAATCGGCATAGAGCGACACAAAAAATGTTTGCCCAAATGTCGAACACATTGTCATCAAGAACCCGTATGCCAACAGGCGCGGATCGATGCGCACAAATGACAATTCTGTTCGTATGTGGGAAAGGTTCAATATGGAAATCCGGAACAGGCGACCGTCGCCTGCCGATCATTCAGCGGGCATCACAGGTGCTTCTATCTGTACATCGTTGAGCCACCAACTGTCGACCCGATCCCAATAGAATGCCTTTAAGTCCACGAGCCCGGGAACTTCCGGCAGTGGATGCGGATAACCCCAAACTGCATTTTCCGAAACCTGGTCACCAACTTTCAGAGACCAATATCGGGCATCACCCTTGAAAGGACAATGCGATGTATGATCCGTCGGGGACAGAGCTGAAGCCCTCACATCCGACGTCGCAAAATAATAAACTGGCGCATGACGTGTCTCCAGCAGGACAAATGCCTGAGTGGTATCGACGATTGCTTCACCGCCAAACATCACACGTAGTTGACTAACCACCGGTTCAAGTTTGACCCGATAATCCGGATGATCCCGATAGCCTTTGCTTGCTTGTGGTTTGTCTGAACTGATCGTCATGATGCTCTCTCAGGTGAAATTCCGATTGATCCACCTTACTTGCTGATCAGGCAAGCGCAATCAAAAAGGAACAACTCAAAAGGCATTCCGGTCGCCGACGCACCATGGGAGTTTACCCGCGGTGCGTCGGCAGTACCAAATCATGTATCTCCTGCCGGACACAATTTCCCGCCTCAGCAGTAGTGCGGATCGAGCGTGATCCCTGGACAAGAGGCACAAAAAAACGCCGGGATGTCGAATATAAAATGTCAGGCTTGTGAAGCAATTATTCGAACTATTTCTCCAGCAGGCCGTGGATCATGTCGTTCTTTTTCGACGATCCAGAGGATGAGCCAAAGTAGTAATGTCCAACCGCCGCAACCAGTGTTCCGAGCGTATGCAAACGGTTTCACGCTGTGGCACTACCGATCCAGAGATACTGTTCACGAAGTAATGTCCTGTGGACATTTTGACAGAGCGGCAGATATGCTGCGAGTCGGTGATCTGGTTTTTGCCAATCTTGATGTCGAGGGTTCCCCCCAGAACGGCATGTTGACGGTCAGCAAAAACAAGGATGGTCAGGTGACTGTTTCGCAGCCTGGTTTTTCACTCTGATCTTGCAAACCGGCATACCTGCCAGAGTACCTGCCAGAGTATCTGACTAAGGGAAAAGAATGCGTGCTGTTGCCATTCTACTGTTTTCGATGGCGTTGATATCCTGCTCACCTCAGTTTCGTCCTGGCGGAGACCGAACAGCCGTTCCAGCTTTAAAGGCCGACAATCTGGTTACAGCTGATCAGGTGAGTTTGCCTGTTCGACATTGGTCGGCGAAGGACGGACAGGCAACCGCCATTCTGATTGCCCTTCACGGGTTCAACGACTATTCGCTTGCATTTGCCCACCCCGCTTCATGGTGGGCGGAGGCTGGCTTGACCGTATATGCCTATGACCAGCGCGGATTTGGACAGGCTCCTCATATTGGCCTTTGGTCAAGCACCAGGACAATGACGGAAGACCTTGACGATGCCTTGTCGGTAATTGGTCGTCGTCATCCGGATGTACCAATATATTTGTTAGGTAGCAGTATGGGAGCAGCTGTTATCCTGTCCGCGCTCGGAGACCGCCAAACAAAAGCAGCCAGATCCCGTATTGCCGGGGTCGTTCTGGTCGGTCCTGCCGTTTGGGGTCCCACAACAATGAACCCTCTCTACAGATATATGCTCTGGATGGGCGCACACACCATGCCAGCTAATCACCTCACGGGTGAAGGTCTCAGGATAAAGCCGTCCGACAACGTCCCTATGCTGAGAGCGCTTGGACGCGATCCTCTGGTCATCAAGTCCACACGTGTTGATACCCTATACGGGTTAGTTCAATTGATGGGAACCGCACTGGAAAATGCACCTCATGTCGCTTACCCCGTTCTGGTGCTTGGCGCGGCAGATGATCAACTTATCCCCGGGCACGCTCACCAGGAACTGCTAAAAGCGTTAAAAACGGACAGGACTGAAGCCATCTATCCGGAAGGTTTTCATATGCTTTTGCGGGATTTACAGGCAAAAACTGTCTGGAAAGACATTTTGTCGTGGGTAAACGACAAAAAAGCCCCTTTACCATCCGGTCTCGGGCACAAAATAAATTTGCAACAAGCAACTGTCCGTTAACTCTCTTCGTGCATACTCCTGGATCATCAACCCAGAAGGGTTGTACAGGAACCCAAGAATATGCGTGATCAGATCATTTTTCATAAGCCGGATATTGCCGAAAGACGGCAAGGCGTTAGTCGACAATCGCTGGCGACAGGGCTGCACACTGTTTTGCAAAACGGTCTGCGCCGCAACGAACTTTCTGTGCATTATCAACCGCGTATTGCTACCAAAACCGCTCAAATCAGTGGCTGTGAGGCGCTGGTTCGCTGGCACCACCCCCATTTGGGTCTCATTGAGCCAGAACGATTTATTCCGGTTGCCGAAGAAACCGGCATGATTACGGAACTTGGCGAATGGGTGCTGTTTACAGCTCTGGCAACCCAGCGCCAGTGGAAAGAGGCTGATCTGAAGCCAGGGATAATGGCCGTAAATGTCTCTCCCCGCCAACTGGTTGACCCGGCATTTGGCGATATGGTGGAACGATTGCTGGATACTACCGGTGTCTCACCTGCTGAAATTGAGCTGGAAATCACTGAATCAACGCGGCTCGACAACCTGGACCAGGTTGTTCGAACAATGGCCCGTCTGGACAAGCTCGGCATAAAATTTGCCATGGATGATTTTGGTGCTGGATATGCCTCGCTGGATTATATCCGTAAACTGCCTGTCAGTTCGATCAAGATTGATCAATCTTTCATCCGCAACATCGCCGCCAACAACCGGGATGCCTTGTTGGTCAATAGCATGGTCAATATGGCCAACGATCTTGGCCTCAAAGTCGTTGCCGAGGGCATCCAGGATGAAAATCAGCTGGAAATTCTGCGCCCCATGGCCTGTGACGAATTTCAGGGCTTCTTGTTCAGCCCCCCACTGGCAATCGATTCGGCAACTTCCCTGATCTCAAAAGCCCCGGGCTTTGCTATCTGATTTACTTCTTCGCTGTGTGATCCACATTAATGCGACCTGAAAATAATTCTACCTATCATGCGATTGCTGTCGCAGTTGAGCATGGATACACTTGTGACATCCAGCTTCGGATTTTTTACCCCTGTCACAAGATCAGAATACCATGTCACGTAGAGCCGCTGACCTATTAATTGACTGCCTCCAACAGCAAAATCTCAACCGCGGATTTTGTGTACCTGGCGAAAGCTATTTGCCAGTGCTGGATGCAATCTCTTCTGCCAATAATTTCGACGTTATTACCTGTCGGCATGAGGGCGGCGCCGGCTTCATGGCTGTCGCTGACGCCAAACTGACTGGAGAACCAGGTATCGCCTTTGTCAGCCGGGGACCTGGGGCCACCAATGCATCCATTGCCGTTCACACAGCAGAACAGGATGCGGCACCAATGATCCTTTTCATTGGACAGGTTTCGCGCGACGACCTCGGCCGGGGTGCCTTTCAGGAGGTTGATTACGAGACAACCTTCGAAGACATGGCAAAGTGGGTTCATACAATTGTCGATCCGGAGACACTTCCGGAAGTAATTGCAGCAGCTGTTCGCATTGCCAAAACACCAACGCAGGGACCTGTCGTCATTGTCTTGCCAGAAGACATGCTGGATGACGAAGTCGACGCCCAGGCTGAACTTGCACAGGCTGTGATTGTTCCAGCTGTTGTTGATGCAGATGTTGCAAAAGCCGCTGACATGATTGCCGCTGCCGAAAGACCACTCGTTATCGTGGGCGGTGAAACAGCAGGTCTCAAATCCGGATTGATCAAGATGGCGGAAACCTGGAATCTTCCGATTGTCCCGTCTTTCAAACGCCAGGATTTGTTCCCGAACGAACATGTTAATTTTGGTGGCTATCTGGGTTACAACATTCCACGTCCTCAGGTGGAAATCATGTCTGAAGCGGATTTGATTATTGCCCTGGGAACAAGACTGGGTGACGCAACGACACAAGGTTATGTCTTGCCAACGGCACCAGAACCATCCCAACCACTTATTCACATTTACCCAGACCCCTATGTCCCGGGGAAAGTTTTTGAAACAACACTTGGTCTGGTTTGCAGCAGCGAGAATTTTCTGGAATCACTGGCGACGCGCACTCCAGCGACACCTGCCTCCGGGCGCCAGGAATGGATTGAACGCCTGAACAATCACGCAAGATCACTGTCTGAATGGGGCGCAAAAAAAGCGCCGGATGGTATCGATTTTGGATTTGTCATTGCTGAATTACAAAAACAAATTTCCGACGATGCCATTATCGCAACGGATGCAGGTAATTTTTCCAGCTGGTTACACCGCCACTTTCAGTTCGGTGAAAAACACACTTTGCTTGGTGCTGTTGCGGGTGCCATGGGCATGGGGGTTCCAGCAGCGGTAGCTGCAGCGTTCCGGTGTCCGGAAAGGCAGGTTGTAACTCTGGTCGGTGATGGTGGTTTTATGATGACAGGAAACGAACTTGCAACAGCGGTGCAATATGAGCTTCCCATCAAAATACTGCTTTCTGACAACGGGGCTTTTGGCACAATACGAACACACCAGGAAAAACACTTCCCGGGCCGAATTTCTGCAACGACGTTGACCAATCCTGATTTTGCCATGATGGCAAATGCTTACGGTGCCTTGGGTATTGACGTGTCCGAAAGCGATCAGATTGGACCAGCTATGACACAGGCATTCGAGCATCAGGGGCCAGCGCTGATCAACTTTCACAGCAGCCTTGAACATATCTCTGCATACACTACGATTGCTGGTTTGCGGACCAAATAAAGCGACACTGAATTACCTCTCTACAGGATTATTACGAATGACAGTGACTGACGCCCCGAATACAGGCGATGAAATTACCGTTTTTGAAGATGTCGCCAGCCAGATTGCACGCATGGGTGGCCAGAGAGGCGATCATACGGCTATCATTTTCAACGGCGAGCGAACAAGCTGGCGAGATTTTTCCCGGCATGTTGATCAAGTTGCAAATGCACTTGTGGCCATGGGCATCAAACCTGAAGACAAAGTAGCAATACTCGCATCATCGTCGCTGGCCTATGTCGAAATGTTCATTGGCACCCTCAGAGCAGGCGCCTGTGTTGTGCCGCTATCGGGTATGGCCTCGGCAGAACAGCTTGAAGTGATGGTCAATGATTCTGACAGTCAGGTTCTAATGATTTCACAAAATATGCGGGAATTGACTGCAGACTTTGTTGACCGACTGCCAAATCTTTTACCGGGCGGTAAGATCGCTGCCGATTTTGACGCTGAAGGCTGGCAAAAATTTGATGTATGGCGAGATGCCGCGAATGACGCTGATCCACACATTGAAATCAAACCCGAATTTGGCTTTAACATCATCTATTCGTCAGGAACAACGGGCGTGCCCAAGGGCATAATGCAAAGCCACGCGATGCGCGCTTTTCATGTAGAACGCTTTGGCGCTTCTGGCATTGATAAAGACACTATATCTTTGGTGTCGACGCCCTTCTATTCCAACACAACGTTGGTAGTTGCCCTGCCTACGCTTGCCTGGGGTGGCACGGTGGTTTTGATGGAAAAATTCAAGGCCGATGAATTCCTTCGATTGTCAGAGGCAGAAAAAGTAAACACTGCCATGCTGGTACCAGTGCAGTACCAGCGCGTACTTGACCACGAGAATTTCAACAAAACTGACCTGTCTTCCTTTGAGCTGAAATTTTCCACCAGTGCGCCATTACGAGCAGGCATCAAACAACAGATCGTGGCGCGTTGGCCCGGGAAGATGTTTGAAATTTACGGCCTGACGGAAGGTGGTGGGTCTACGATCCTGAGCTGTACGGAATTTCCCGACAAGTTGGAATCAGTTGGCGTACCTGCGGAAACTGCGGATATCCGGCTTATCGATGGCGAAGGCCATGAGCTTCCGCAAGGTGAGATCGGCGAAGTCGTCGGGCGGTCACAGGGAATGATGGCGGGATATTACAAACGCCAGGATCTTACGGATGATATGTTGTGGCAGTCACCCGAAGGTATTACATTTTTCCGGACTGGAGATATGGGCCGGTTTGACGAAGACGGCTTTTTGTTTCTGCTGGATCGTATCAAGGATATGATCATTTCTGGCGGCTTTAACATTTATGCTGCCGATCTGGAAGTCGTGTTGACCGAACATGCGAATGTTGCAGACGTTGCTGTTATTGGTATTCCGTCTGATCAGTGGGGCGAAACCCCATTGGGTCTTGTTGTCCTGGAACCAGGAGCCAGGATATCTGCAGAAGAACTTACCGCCTGGGCCAACGGTAAACTCGGCAAGGCACAACGTTTGTCGGGAATAGAATTTGTGGAAACCTTGCCACGCAGCACCATTGGTAAAATACTCAAGCGTGAACTTCGGGAACCTTACTGGAAAAACAGTTGATAAAGGACGCCCTCTGAATGACTGATCCGCTCGACCAACTGGTGGGACTGCTTGATCTTGAACAGATCGAAGTGAACTTGTTTCGCGGCTTTAGTCCCAAGGAAAAAATGGTCCGTGTTTTTGGAGGTCAGGTTCTGGGCCAGGCTTTGGTCGCGGCTTCAAGAACTGTTGACGGTCGGGATGCCCATTCCCTGCATGGCTATTTCCTGCGACCTGGCGATCCGGAAATTCCTATTATCTATGACGTTGACCGGATCAGGGACGGGAAAAGTTTCACGACCCGTCGGGTAAACG
>Ga0233443_1002300_pt1 | contig 14765 bp, 15 predicted proteins | sample SI_123_September_2_FD_182784 | JGI IMG/M metagenome (GOLD analysis project Ga0233443, IMG submission 182784) | Seawater microbial communities from Saanich Inlet, British Columbia, Canada - SI_123_September2016_200_MG | ecosystem: Environmental > Aquatic > Marine > Inlet | place: Canada: British... | reverse complement strand
GTTCGGCGCGCAGAGCGCCGCGCAAGTATCCGCGATCACATCTGTGCGACGATACCTGCCGCGTTAGGGGAAAATTCAGCTTAACGCACGGCGTGGTGCATGGCAGACATCGGCGATCTGCAGTTACGTCGCGTATCCGCGATTTGCCGCTCCGTCCGCGAACTGGACGCTGCGTGTCAGTAACGCGGAACGCGGCGCGGACGCACGGGCACAGCGTTTCGGTCAGCCTGAGAAAGCCAGTAATTCGGTTGGCAATAAGCAGCCGTACCGGAGATCGCGGCCAAACACTGCTCGTAAGTATCGTATCGGCAGTCGCCCGGCCCCGCGTCGCCTTTCCTGCAGAACGGATAGTCGTACGCGGCCGAGAACTCCGTGCCGAGAAATGAGAACGCTGCGATTCCGATCGCTGTCAGTATGACTTTCCGCTTGTCCATCGCGTACGATCTCCAGTCAGGGCAATATCTGACCAACCGTTCCTCCGGTGCGGGTGCCCGTCAAGCAACGAATCTGTGACCCGATTTCGGCAGAGTGTCGTCAGCCCAGCGCGGCTGGTGTCGTCCGGCAGCATCCGCTTGAACAGTGCGATTATGCGCTCTGCTTCTTTCGGCTCAAGCGTAATGGCGTGCCGGACTGCGGCCGCAAAAACGGCGCCGCGGCAGCAGCGGTGTGGATGCGCGACCTGAAGGACTGGACCTTCTGGGATCATCTGCGGACGATTGCCTCTGCCGCCGCCAGCGCATTGTTCGTGGTCGCACTTGCCGCGCGATGAAAGCGTTGACCGGGCGCGGCAGAACCCTTGTATACTGGCGACTAGCGGTCATACGAGAGGTTGGCATGCGCAAGGTGATCGAATTCGACGACAACACCTATCAGGCGCTGGTGCAGCTCGGACGGGACCGGATGGCGACGCTTCAGGAGCTTGCAGATGAATCCTTCGCCGATCTTCTGAAGAAACACGGCGTGCCGAAAGACCTGCGGGAGGCACTGCGCCGAAGCGCCAAGGCCTCCGCGCCCGTCGCGAAGCGCAAGAAGAAAACCGCCCGCCGCAAATGACGCTCGCCTCTGGCCGACATGCTGCTCCTGCCGGCCCGGTGCTGATCACCGGATGCTCCAGCGGCGTCGGCCGCGCCGCGGCGACGATTTTCCGCGCAGCAGGTTATGAGACTTTCGCAACCGCCCGTGATCCATCGACGCTCGACGATCTGCGCGCACTGGGTTGCCGCACGCTGGCGCTTGATGTCACCGACGAGACTGCAAGGCGCGCGGCCGTGGATGCCATTGAGCGTGAATTCGGCGCGGTCGGAGTTCTCGTCAACAATGCCGGTTATGGCCAGTACGGTCCGCTGGAAGAGATTTCGCTCGACGCCCTGCGGCTGCAGTTCGAAACCAATGTCTTCGGCGGCTTAAGACTGTCGCAGCTGGTGCTGCCCGCCATGCGGCAAGCAAAACACGGACGCATCGTCAATGTCAGTTCGGTGGCGGGACGCGTCAGTTCGATCGGCGGCGGCGCGTATCATGCCACGAAGTTTGCCATCGAAGCGCTGACCGACGCCCTGCGTCCGGAGGTCGAACCTTTCGGCATTGACGTCGTCAACGTGCTGCCGGGTCCCATCGCCACGCACTTCGAGGCGACGCTGCTGAAAAGCATTCCGGACACCGGGCAGCAAAGTCCCTACGCTTATTTCAAGCAGCGCCTTGCTCAGCGCATGCGTAGCTTCCTCGATCCTCATCGATTCGGCGTGATGTCGGCGGAGACCGTGGCGCGCACCGTCTTCAAGGCCGCGACAGCAAATCGGCCAGGAACGCGTTACAACGTGGGCCTCGTCGCGCATCTTGGCCCCATCGGCCGCGCCCTGACGCCTGACCGCGTCGTGGACTTCATAACGCGGCGGAAGGTGCCGGTCGAAAAGAAATAGTCGGGACTTGATACGAATTCACCCTCTCCCCTTGTGGGAGAGGGGGCGAAGCCACGAAGCGGGTGAGGGGTCTGCACTTTCACGATGAGACCTAGCCCCTCACCCGGTTTCTCACTGCGTTCGAAACCACCCTCTCCCACAAGGGGAGAGGGGAAGAGGTTACGCCTTCTTCATACCGGCCTTCACCGCATCCGCCGTGATCGGCAGTGAGCGCACGCGCGCGCCGACCGCGTTGTAGATGGCGTTGGCCAGCGCCGGAGCCACCACCGTCACCGCGGGTTCGCCGACGCCGGTCGCGGGTTCGCCATTGGCAATAACGGCGATCGCCACCTCCGGAACCTGGCTCATCCGCATCGGGGTGTAGGTGTCGAAGTTGGTCTGCTCGATCGCGCCATCCTTCATGGTGGCCTTCTCGAACAGCGCCAGCGACATGCCCCACAGCGCCGCGCCCTCGACCTGGGCGCGGATGCCGTCGGGGTTCACCTGCGTGCCAACATCGGTGGCCACGGTGAGCTTCTTCACCTTGACCTCGCCGCTGTCGTCCACCGCGACATGGGCGACGCACGCCGTCCAGCTCGCGGTGGCGCGTTCCTGCGACGACACGCAGGCGACGCCCATGCCTTCACCCTTGGGCAGTTTCTTGGTGCCGTAACCGGCAAGACCCATCGCCGCGAGCAGCGTGTTGCGCAGCCGTTGCGCGCCGCCGGCATTGGCGCCCGCGCCATCGAGCAGATCGATGCGGAACTGCGCCGGGTCCTTCCCCGAAGCCACCGCCAGTTCATCGAGCATGCTTTCCACCGCCCAGAAGGTCCAGCCGGGAGCCACCGAGCGCAACTGGCCCGAGGGGGTGGCCGACTGCGCCAGCTCGTTGATGATGGCGCGGACATTGTGGTTGGGCACCGTATAGAAGAAATCCGCGCCGTTCACCGTAAAGGCATCGAGCGCGCCCTTCTTCTCGACATCCGGCGACAGGAACGCCGGGATGCCCCAGCGCTTGGTCGGCCAGGCGCTGACCACGTCATGATTGAACGCAATCAGCTTGCCGCTGTCGTCGAGACCGGCCTTGATCTTCTGGAAGGTCAACGGACGCGAGAAGTCCATGGTGGTGTCGTCCTCGCGCGAGTAGATGACCTTCACCGGCTTGCCGACGGCTTTCGCCGCAAGCACCGCCGGCACCAGCATGTCGCCGTCGAGACGCCGGCCGAAGCCGCCGCCCAGCCATGCCTGATGCATCACGATGAACTTCGGATCGATGCCGAGCGCACCGGCGGCGATCCCGCCCGAACGGGTAGCGAACTGGTTGCCGGTATAAACGTGCCAGATATCGCCCTGCTGCTGCGCCGTGGCGTTCATCGGCTCCATCGGCGCATGGATGTTGATGTTGGTGGTGTACTCCGCCTCCATCACCTTCGATGCCTTGCCGAGCGCCTCCGCCGTATCGCCATTCTTGACAAAGAACAGCCCCGACGCGTTGTCGGCCTGCAGCCGCTTGGCTTCCGCCAGCAGGGATTCGCTCGAGACCTTGGCGTTCGGCCCGTTGTCGTAGGTGACCTTGAGCGCGGCCGCCGCCTTCTTGGCGTTGGCAAAGGTGTTGGCCACCGCCACCACCCAGCCCGTGGTGGTGCCGGTCTTGTCTTCCAGCGTCACCGCCTTGATAAAACCCGGCACTTTCTTGGCCGCCGAGTCATCCACCGACTTCACCGTCGCGCCATAGCGCACCGGCGGCATCACGATTTTGCCGTAGACCATGCCGGGCAGGAACGTATCGATGCCGTACTTCGCCGTGCCGTTAGTCTTCGCCGGAATGTCGATTTGCGGGATCGACTGGCCGACCAGCGTGTACTGATCCGGCGCCTTCAGCTTGAGCGCTTTCAGCTCATCGGCCGAAAACTTCTTTGTTGCCTTGCCGCTCTTCACGACCTCCGCGAAGCTCAGCGACTTCTTCGATTTCGGATGCGAGATTCTGGAATCACGCACCACAAGTTCGCCGGCCGGGACACCCATCATGCCGGCTGCGGCTTCGGTCAACGCGATGCGGCCGGCGGCGCCCGCGCGGCTCATGGCGTCGAAGTTCATCATCGTGCTCCAGGAGCCGCCCGTGATCTGCACGCCAAGAACCGGATCATTGTATTTCGGATCGTTGGAGGCGAGTTGAACCCGCATATCCTTCCAGCTTGCGCCCAGTTCTTCAGCCACAAGCTGCGCCATGGTGGAGGCAATGTGTTGCCCCATGTCGGCCTTGCCGCAGGTCACGGTAACAAGCCCGTCCGGCGCGATCGAGTACCACACACTCGGATCAAACGTTGCGGGCGTGGCAGGTGCAGCAAGCGCGGATGATCCCGGAACCGACGCGAAGCCGAGCGCGAGGCCCGCAGCAGAGGTGCCGACGATAAACGAGCGGCGGCTGAGATCTGTCGATGTTTCGACAGTGATGTGCTTATTCATGTTGCCCTCCGATCCGCCGGCGCGTTCGAAGCGGTGCGCATATCGTTGGCTGCGCGCATGATCGCTTTCTGAATGCGCGAATAGGTCATGCAGCGGCAAAGGTTGCCGTCCATGTGCGCGACGACTTCATCCCTGGTCGGATTGGTGTTCTTGGCGAGCAGCGACGCCGCCTGCATGATCTGGCCGGACTGGCAGTAACCGCACTGCGGCACCTGCTCGAGAATCCACGCCTTCTGCAGCGGATGATCGCCCTTGGCGCTCAAGCCTTCGATGGTGGTGATCTTCTTGCCGGCCACGTCGCTCAGCGCAGTCTGGCACGAGCGCACCGCCTCGCCGTTGACATGTACTGTGCATGCGCCGCAAAGACCCGCGCCGCAGCCAAATTTCGTCCCTGTCATTTGAAGCTGTTCGCGAATAACCCAGAGCAGCGGCGTATCGTTCGCCGCTTCGACGGACACATTCCGCCCGTTAATGCTTATCGTGGGCATTTTTTCGTTTCCCCGCCGGTGCACGACATCGCTTACGGCGATGACTCACATCAAGGTCGTCCGCCCACCACGCACCGGTCGGTAGCAAGCCACCGGAGAATGGTCGCGTTCACAACCGCTGGCAACAAAATTAGAATCGATCAAAACAAAATGATGGCGTATGAGCGCGGCAGCGCCGTTGTGCAACGCCGCAAGCGGCGCAGGCCGCTAGCTGACAGGGGGAGTTGCGCGCTTGGGAATCGTCATTGCGGCAATCCCGGCAACGACGCAAACCAGACCGATCCAGATCGTGGGCGAGAGTGTTTCGCCCAGAACCACCACGCCAAGACCGACGCCGAGCGGCACGCGCAGGTAAGCCTGCGCGGTGGTGCCGACCGGTCCCAGCGTCTGGATCAGGCGGAAATAGATCACGAAGGCGAGCGCGGTCGAGAACACCGCAAGCGCAATCAGGGCTGTGATGGACGCCGCCGACGGTGTCAGCGTCCATGGCCGGTCGATGATCAAACTGAGCGGCGTCAGCATAACCGCGCCGCAGATCAACGAGCCGGCGGCCGGCACCATCGGATCGAGCCCGTTGAAATTGCGCCCGAACAGCACGGCCGCACCGAACAGGACCGCGGAGAGCACCAGTGCAAGCTGCGCGATGACATCCTGTCCCAATCCGTTCAGTGCATCGACGCCCACGACCAGACAGATTCCGGCGAGACCTGCCGCAACACCGAACGACTGGCGCAAGGTCGGACGCTCGTGACGCACGAACAGCAGCGCCAGCAGGAAGGCAAAGATCGGTGCGTTCGAACCCAGGATGGTCGCGAGACCGGCGCCGACGTGCTGCTGCGCATAGGCGATCAGCGTGAAAGGGATCACGCTGTTGAGACAGGACTGAATCATGAACCGCTTCCACACCGCTGGATCGCGCGGCATGGTGATGCCACGCAGGCGCATGATCGCCAGCAGAATGCCGCCTGCGATCAGCGTGCGCGCGGCGATCAGGGTCAGCGGCGGAATGGTCTCGACGCCGATCTTGACCAGCGTGTAGGCCGCACCCCACAGCGTCGCCAGCAGCACCAGCAAGGCAAGATTGATCGCGGTGCGCGAGGGTGGCGTCTCGATTGCGAGTGTCATGTCGCGCCGTCAGCTTTCTGTTCGCGGCGACGTTGCCACGCCGGCGCAGTTCATTGTTTCGATACGGGTCGAAGCTTATCCGCCGCGCAGCAGATTCGAATACTGCTCCGGCACCTCGATGTCGAAGCCGAGGATCGCCGCCGAGAGCGCCTTTCCGTAATTGTCGAGGCTGAGGCTGCGCGATACACCGCCGCCGAGCGCACCCTCCGCCACGAAGTTCAGCGCGGCGAGATTGTCGGCTTCATAGCGCGTGACATCGCCCTTGATTGCGCCGCGATAGAACGCCTTGAACCGCGCCGCGGTCAGTTGCTCTTTCAGCAAGGGATAGAATTCGTCGCAATAGGCGATGACGGCGATGTTCGAGGTGTTGCCCTTGTCGCCGGAGCGCACATGCGCGACGCGTTCAAGTTTGACCTGCAAAGTCCCTTGCATGGCTTCAGCTCTCATACCTGGTGATGGCGGGGGGCACCGCTTCGCGCGGGACCAAAGTGGACCACACGCCGATGATCTCGCGGGCACGGTCCTGATGCGGCACCCGCTTGCCGGTCATGCCCACACCTGACACGGCCATGCCGTCGATCTCACGGCCGACCTTCAAGGCCTCCTCACGCGTCCTGCAGCGCGCCGCGACGCGCACCGCGACTTCATAAGGCTCCGGCGCATCCTTTGGTGTGGCTTCGCCATGAATCGCATTGAGGCCGAGGAAATCGATCCGCAGGTCGTCGGTCTTCAGGTCCACGATGCGAAACCGCTCTTCCAGAATCCGCTTCGCTAACTGCGCACGGCGCAGCGCGCCCGGCCCTGCATAGAAGAACATGTCCTCGCCGATGAAGCCTTCCATACAGCCCATCGAGACTTTCAGCGTCGGCGTCCGCGGCTTGCCGCCGATATTGCTGACGCGCATACGGTCCGGCCCAACCTGCTCGAGCGCGGCAGTGGTGAAATCAACCACCACGTCCGGCGTGATGTAGTTCGCCGGATCGTGCACCTCGTAGAGCATCTGCTCCTTTACCGTCATGGCATTGATCGCGCCGCCGGTGCCCGCGACTTTCGCGATCACCGCGCTGCCATCCGCTTCCACCTCGGCAATCGGAAAGGCCAGATCCCACGGGTCCGGCACATCCTTGAAACCAGGGTCGGCGAAATAACCGCCGGTGACCTGCGCCCCGCATTCCAGCAAATGCCCGAGACCGCTGCCCGCGCCAAGCCGATCGAAATCATCCGCCCGCCAGCCGAATTCGTGCATCATCGGCGCGAGAAACAGCGACGGGTCGGCGACCCGGCCGGTGATGACGATGTCCGCGCCCTGACGCAGCGCTTCGACAATCGGCTCCGCGCCGAGATAGGCTTCCGCTGAAATGATCTCCGGCGCGATGGAGGCGACCTGCGCGCCGCTTTCGAGAATGGTGCCGCCGAGTTTCGCGATCCGGTCGGTGATCAGACTGCCCGAGACCGCGGCGACCTTCTTTCGTTTTGCTCCATGTTCGCGCAGGAGTTCGACGATGCGCTGCGCCGCGCCGTCCGGATTGATCCAGCCCTGGTTGCTGATGATCTTCGTGCCGCGCTTCAGGCAACCCGGCAGCACCGCCTTCATGCGGTCGTCGAGATAGGTGTCGTATCCGGGAAATGACGGATCACGCCGCTTGCGCACCTGCGCTGCGGAGACGGTCGCTTCCGCCATGGTTTCGAAACAGAGATAATCGAGGTCGCCCCGCTCGGCGTTGAGTTTCGCCGGCTCGATGCGGTCACCCCACCACGCCGATCCCGCACCTATCCGCAAACGCGACAAAAAGTTGATCCTTCCCCGGAATTTTCGTTGGTCTTTCGGCTTGCCTTGACCGGCAAATCCAACAAGTATTTGCGCATGAAACTAGTTGTCTTCACAGCGCTTGTCGCCCTTATCCTTGCGCATACCCCCGTGCACGCGAGGCAGTTGCCGCCCTCCCCGTTCACCACGACGCTGTCCAACCACACGCCGCTGGTGTTCGGTATGAGCGTGGAGGACGCGACCGAGGCGCTCGGACAACCGCTGAGCTATGTCAGCGGGCGGCCCGGCAACGAAATCTTTCTGGTGATCCGCAATGTCGGCGGCAGCCGCTGGTCGTTCCGCGACAATCCGCTTTATCTGCAATTCCGCGGCGGCCGTCTGACCGGCTGGAAGGCCGACTGGAGCCGCAACTGGATGTGGCGATAGGGCGGCACTCAGAGATCCCGAATTGACACCGAGCCGTCGCCGGATGGAACGCAGCGATGTCCTGAGGCGCGAACATCGTGCGCAGAATCGATGGCCTGGGGAGTATGGGTCCCGGCCTTCGCCGGGACGACGCGCGGAGGGGCGCGTTAAAACCACCGCTCGGCGACGACGACAGTATCGCCGGGCTTGAGGAAGGTGCCGGGCGGCACAACCGCCTGCGCGGTCCCACCTTCGCCGACGCGGGTCAGCCGGATGGCATTGCGTTGCGCGCGCGGCGTGAAGCCGCCGGCAATGGCCACCGCACTCTCGAGAGTCATATTGGGCACGTAGGGATATTGTCCGGGAGCGGCGACTTCGCCGAGGATGAAGAACGGGCGATAGCTCTCGACCTCCGCGGCCACATAGGGCTCGCGCAGATAGCCTCTTTTCAGCCGCGCCGTAACGGCCGCGGCGAGTTCAGCAGGTGTCAGACCGCGCGCGGGCACCGACCCGATCAGCGGCATGATGATCGATCCGCTCGCGCCGACCGCATAGGTATTTGTGAGACCGTCCTGGCCATAAACGACGATGCGCAGCCTGTCACCGGCATCAAGCCGATACGGCTCATCGACCGGAGCGTAGCCGGTCGATACCGACGCAGACGTCCGCATGCAGCCCGTCAGCGCGAGCGCAGTGACAACGACAGCGATTAGCGACCATCGCGACGCACGCATAAAACACTCCGGGCCCGTCCTCATCTGAGAGACAGGCCCGGTTTGCGGCACGTATGGTTAACAAAGCGTTAGGCGTCCATTTGGCCGCACATGATCCGATCGAAAACGGGTCTCCAGATCATGCGCTGACGCCCACTCCGATCGGGCAGGACACGCCGGTTCCGCCAAGACCGCAGTAACCGGCGGGATTCTTCGCCAGATACTGCTGATGGTAGTCCTCGGCAAAGTAGAACTCGCCGGCCGGCTTGATCTCGGTGGTAATCGAACCGTACCGCTTGGCGTTGAGCGCCTTGTTGTAGGCGTCCTTCGAGGCCAGCGCCGCCTTCAACTGTGCATCGCTGGTGGTGTAGATCGCCGAGCGATACTGCGTGCCGATGTCGTTGCCCTGACGCATCCCCTGGGTCGGATCGTGACTTTCCCAGAACGTCTTCAGCAACGCGTCGTAGGACACCTTGTTCGGATCGAACACCACCAGCACCGCCTCGGTGTGGCCGGTGCGGCCCGAGCAGGTCTCTTCATAGGTGGGGTTCGGCGTCGATCCGCCGGCATAGCCGACCGCAGTGACATACACGCCGTCCATTTCCCAGAATTTGCGCTCGGCGCCCCAGAAGCAGCCGAGACCGAACACCGCGGTCTCGAGGCCTTCGGGATACGGCCCCTTGAGCGCATGGCCGCTGACGAAATGGGTCTTCGCGGTCGGAAGCGCTGTCGGTCGGCCAGGCAGTGCATCGGCAGCACTCGGCACTTCAAGGGGTTTGCGGGAGAAGAACATGGCTTGCTCCTTGTGGGTTGGCTTCTCTCTATAAGTATATGTGCCTTTACGCGCCGCCCGTCAGGGCGTTACGCGTAGCTGGCTCATCATATGTCCGGCATCGCCTCTTGAAATTCCGGCGGCCGCGTTCGCAGATTCCAACCGCTGGACGAACCCGTCGCCGGTCAATTCCGCGAATAGCCGATCAGCGGCTTGGCGGGCCGGAACAGCAGCATCAGCAGAATGCCCAGAAGGCCCAACACGGCCCAGGCGGGCTGGTTGAGCAGCAGCTTCATGACGCTGTTCCAGAGCAGCGGCGAGACGCCCTCAACCATAGCCTGAAACGACAGCTGGCTGGCCTGATTGATGTCGTTCCACAACTCGCCAAGCCGCGTGATCCGCAGCGTCTGGTCGGCAATGGTCCGGGCCCCATCGTAAACCAGCGACAGGAAGCCGACGACCAGCAGAAACAGCCCGATCAGACGAAAAAACCCGCGGATCATCGTTCACCCCCTATATTTCAATCACTTCGCCGAGCCCGGCAGGGACCTTAAACAGTCCCGATTGGGCCAAAATAGGCCCGGAAATCGTTGACGGTGCAGGCCAGTATCCCTATAAGAACCCCGACTGGCGGCGGGCGCAATCCTGCCGCCGATGTTCTTTAAGAGCGTGTCGTTTTAAGCAAGCTCTTTGGAAAGAACATTCTCAGGAACACCCGATTTTCACCCAGCATCGGCCGAACGGTCGATATCGATCGCTCTGCTGGCTCGATATGACAGCCGCAGACTGACCGACCGAGAGAAACCGAGAGACCATGGCCAACACCACCTCTGCCAAAAAAGCGACGCGCAAGATTGCCCGCCGTACCCTGATCAACAAGTCGCGCCGCACCCAGATGCGCGGCTCGGTTCGCAACGTCGAGGACGCCATCAAGAAGGGCGACCGCGCCGCTGCACTCGAAGCGATGAAGCAGGCCGAGCCGGATTTGATGCAGGCCGCGCAGCGCAACATCATTCACAAGAACAATGCGAGCCGGAAGGTGTCGCGCCTGACGCATCAGATCGCTAAGCTCGCGAAGTAAGCTCCGCAGCGCAATCTGAAAAAGCAGACTGACAAAAGAGCCCGGCTGACGCCGGGCTTTTTCTTTTGCCGTCGCTTCATCGTTCGCAAACATTCTTCATCGCGACTCGATCGGCGGCACGTAGGCACCGCAGAGAGTGCACATGCGAAGAGCGCGCGCTGCGCTTCCGATCTTTTGAAAAAGCAAGTGCGCGAGCGCACCGACTCCAGAATGCCGACAAGGGTTACCCTGTTCGGTCGATCACAAAAATGCACGCGCGGCGAAGACCTTATCGGCATAGCGCACGGCAGCACTTGGAAAACGCAGGCGCCGCCTGATGAATCTTAAATTATTTATGAAGGAAGTTTTGACGATCGGCCGATTTGTGACAGCTGTCCGACTTCTCGAATCTTCGCACAGATTCAAAACCTTGCCGTTTTGTCACGAAGACGCGCCCGTTTCACATCGCCCGCAAGTCGCACTTTGAGCGCGCGATGCGAAATCAATTCCGTTGCGAGCCGTAGCGCCTCGTGTATTTCTTAGTACGTCACGTCGTCCACGGCTCTTCTGATCAGCGCGGTTTGAGAACCTTGGGCGGGCATGCAAGTCAGGACAGTCTGCAGGCTAGCGACGCTTTCCAAGCGATGGTCGGATCCGAACTCACATGATTTGTGGGGCCGGTACCCTGTGTGAAAATTCTCCGCCGCGGCCGGGACACTCCGGCCCCCGGATCAAAAGTGAGAAGCCGCACAGAGTAAAGCATCCACCGGCTTCGAAAGACAGGGGACAGGGTTGGACGGGCAAAACGAAGCGAGTTGATGTCTGATCGATCAGCGGATCGGACGATATGAGATTTGAACACATCAAGGCGACAACAACTTGCCGCGAATTTCCCGCGGCAGGAGGGGGAATATCTATGTCCAGCAGCCAGAGCCGACAGAACGACTTTGCAGCATTCATTTCCAGCGATGTTGTTTCCGTGAACGCGCCAGCTGCCCCCTGCGGTCCGCCAATCCGGCACAGTACGCGCTAACGCCACACGCGCCTTCCCTCCCAATTCAGCGCCACGCGGCGATCAACGCCGAACGGCGGAGCGTCCGAGGACGAAGGAAGGAGCGCATGTCGGCGGGCGGCCCCACTCATTTCACGGCGACCACGCCGGATCACACATCAACCAGAAGATCAGAACGCAAATGACAATCTCGGCAGAAACAATCTCAACGAACCTCGGACTGGCAGACGTCGAACGCGATCAGTGGGCCCGGTTCAAGGGACGGCTCCGGACCAACGTCGGCGAGGATTTCTACACCAGCTGGTTCGCGCGCATGGACCTCGAGCGCATCCATGACGACTGCGTCCACATGACGGTGCCGACCAAGTTCCTCAAAAGCTGGATCCAGGCGCACTATGCCGACCGCGTCCTGACCTGCTGGCAGTCGGAAGCGCCGAGCATCAAGCGCATTGAACTCACGGTGCGAACAGCCATGCGCTGTGCCACCCCTGTCAAGGATACGAAAGCGCCGCAGGACGAACGCCGGGCTGACAATAACCAAAGCCGGCCCGCGCCCGAGTTGCGCAATACCGCCACCGCGCCGGTTTCAGCCAGCCACGATGCGCTCGGCGGCTCGCCGCTCGATCCTCGCCTGACATTCGCAACCTTCGTGATGGGCCGTTCTAACACGCTGGCGCATGCCGCCGCCCGTCAGGTGGCCGAAGGCCGCCGCGGCGACAGCGTGATGTTCAATCCGCTTTACATTCATGCGGGCGTGGGCCTCGGCAAAACCCATCTGCTGCAGGCGGTGACCTGGGCCGGAAATTCCAATCCCGAGCGCAAGGTACTGTATCTCACGGCCGAGAAATTCATGTACGGCTTTGTCGCCGCGCTGAAATCGCAGACCGCGCTGGCCTTCAAGGAAGCGCTGCGCGGCATCGACGTGCTGGTGATCGACGACCTGCAGTTCCTGCAAGGCAAATCGACCCAGTCGGAGTTCTGCCACACTCTGAATGCGCTGATCGACGCCGGCCGTCAGGTCGTGATCGCCGCCGACCGGCCGCCGTCCGATCTCGAAAGCCTCGACGATCGGGTGCGCTCGCGTCTGGCCGGTGGCCTCGTGGTCGAAATGGGCTCACTTGGCGAAGAACTGCGGCTCGAAATCCTGAAGTCGCGCGTGTCCGCGGCGAAGGCGCATCATGCCACCTTCGACGTGCCGATGCCGGTGCTGGAATATCTCGCCAAGACCATCACCCACAACGGCCGCGACCTCGAAGGCGCGATCAACCGCCTCCTCGCTCACTCGAAGCTCAACGCAACCACCGTGACGCTGGAAATGGCCGAGCGCGAAGTGCGCGATCTGGTCCGGCCGATGGAGCCGAAGCGGGTCAAGATTGAGGACATCCAGCGGGTCGTCGCCCGGCAATACAATGTCAGCCGCTCCGACCTCCTGTCGTCGCGCCGGACCGCCAATGTGGTTCGCCCGCGTCAGGTCGCGATGTACCTCGCCAAGACGCTGACGCTGCGCTCCCTGCCTGAAATCGGACGCCGGTTCGGCGGCCGCGACCACACCACGGTTCTGCATGCCGTCCGCAAGATCGAGGCGCTGGTCTCCAAGGACCTCACGCTGTCCGACGAGGTCGAACTGCTGAAGCGCCAGCTTCAGGAGTGATCCCGCCGGCATGGTTTGGAAAGACCTGAGATAACAAAGGGGGAAAGCCGCTTCCAAGCGGTCCCTACCCTTGCGCTTCGCGCGCAACCGCGTCACCTTACGGTCCCCCGAGGCCCCGGCGAAACCTCCATTTCGTCAGGTCCGCGGGTTTCAGTCGCCGGCGCGTGCTTACCAGCCGCCCGGCACCTCCAATAACGATGTGGACTCGTCCGGCCCATCCCGGACGTGCTCCGGGACTTAAAAGTCCAGACTTGGGATCGGGCGGAATTGTCATGAAGGTTACCGTCGAGCGCGCGCAACTGCTGAAATCGCTGAGCCACGTTCATCGCGTGGTCGAACGCCGCAACACCATTCCGATCCTCGGCAACGTGCTGATCCGCGCCGACAAGTCGCGCCTCAGCCTGAAGGCCACCGACCTCGACCTCGAAGTCACCGAAACGCTGGCGGCCGAGACCGGCACCGGCGGATCGATCACCGTCCCTGCGCACATGTTCTACGACATCGTGCGCAAGCTGCCCGACGGATCGCAGATCGTTCTCGAAGGCGACGGCGACAGATCGGTTCTCGCCATCCGCGCGGGGCGTTCGCGCTTCACGCTGCAGACGCTGCCGGAAAGCGACTTCCCGGATCTTGCCGCCGGCGACATGACCCATTCGTTCACGCTGGCCGCCGCTGACATGAAGCGGCTGATCGACCGCACCCAGTTCGCGATCTCGACGGAGGAGACGCGCTACTATCTCAACGGCATCTATCTCCACGCAGCAGGCAGCGCCAAACAAGCAACGCTGCGCGCGGTGGCGACCGACGGCCACAGACTGGCGCAGGTCGATCTGCCGCTGCCGAAGAGCGCCGAGGGCATGCCGGGTGTCATCGTGCCGCGCAAGACCGTGGGCGAAGTGCAGCGTCTGATTGAAGACAACGAAGCAGAACTCAAGATCGAGCTGTCACAGGGCAAGATCCGTTTCACCATCGGCGACGTCGTACTGACCTCAAAGCTGATCGACGGCACCTTCCCGGATTATGGCCGTGTCATTCCGCAGAACAATGACAAGGAACTGATCGTCGACAAGAAGGATTTCGAGGCCGCGGTTGACCGCGTCTCGACGATTTCCAGCGAACGTGGCCGCGCCGTGAAACTCGCGCTGTCTGCCGGCAAGCTGATCCTGTCCGTGACCAATCCTGACTCGGGAAGTGCGACGGAAGAACTCGAAGTCGAGTATGCGTCCGACCCGCTCGATATCGGCTTCAACTCGCGCTACCTGCTCGACATCGCAGCCCAGATCGAAGGTGAAGTCGCCGTGCTGCGTCTTGCCGATCCCGGTTCGCCGACGCTGGTGCAGGACAAGGATTCCAAAGGCGCACTTTACGTCCTGATGCCGATGCGGGTGTAAGGGCCCGTATTCTGCTGTA
>Ga0233443_1002296_pt1 | contig 14774 bp, 6 predicted proteins | sample SI_123_September_2_FD_182784 | JGI IMG/M metagenome (GOLD analysis project Ga0233443, IMG submission 182784) | Seawater microbial communities from Saanich Inlet, British Columbia, Canada - SI_123_September2016_200_MG | ecosystem: Environmental > Aquatic > Marine > Inlet | place: Canada: British... | reverse complement strand
ATTTAGGGTTTATTTAGGGTTTATTTAGGGTTATTTAGGGTTTATTTAAAGGTGACATGTGACATGTCATAACTTCTCCGGGGTTTAGGGTCCCGGGTATCAGTAGAATGTACATAACGAGTACTCTACTAATCTGTAAATTAAAATTCCATACCGCACGTTTAAACACGAAAAATCATAATTTGAAAATTGTATTCTGGGTCCTTTTTTGAAATTTTCAACTTTTTTGGGATTCAAAAAGTTTGTTTGAGTCAAAGAAAAGATCGGATTTGACACTTTTAAACACCGTATTTTTCCGTATGACGGCTTTCAGGGGATACCCATGCATGTGATAGCTCCCTACATACCTGAAATTAGAATAAGAAAGATGTTGGTAATGATTATTTTGGAGGTGGAACAGCTATCACATGATTCCATGAAAATATGGTATGGTACTTATAGTACTCCAATTTAAGAGGGGACGAATACTTTCAAACACAAAAAATAAGGTAATTATGAAAAGTGCAGATGATGAACAATACGTTTCTGCAAAGAAACATGAAGGGTCATTGAAAAACCAGGGAGCTAGGTGAAAATCAAAAATAAATAAAATTTTCGAATATTTGATATATAAATTTTGAAGTGATTACGTTAACATGCCGCTTACAGGCTGTTCTGGGCATTTGGAGATAATGATCGTCGGTCCATGTTATAAAGAGCATGCGAATAACGTATAAACATGGTGCTTGTTTCACGAAACGATATGTGAAGGCAATGCAGGTCTTAAAACTATCCCTCTAGTGGCTCACCTCCTTCAAAATAAGGCAAAATATGGTATAGTGCCTATACTAGCCCCAAATTGAGAAAGGTGATTACGGTTTCATACCACATATGGTATATCTATGGATAGTACTAGACTTGTACATTGTGTTGGAGTAAAGAAACATCAAGGGTCATCAAATAACCAGGGAGCTAGAGGAAATTTAAAAAATATATAAATTTTCCAAAAATGGAAAATGTTTGAAATTTGAAAAAAATTGTGCCGATGTTATCGGGAATGTACTCACAAGTGCACAGAAACCTATTATCTGCTTTAGTTAGAGTACCATTGGAGTCTACTTACATTGTAATGTAACCCTGCAAGTCCATTCCCCCCTACAAGACAATTCCCACTCTGTAAAATCACTCCACCCTGAATCACCATTTCCACCCTGAACCACCATTTCCCCCCTGAATGCCCATTTCCCCCAACAAAATCATTTCAGCTTACAAGACCATTCCAACCTTCATGATCACTCTCCCTTGAATCACCATTTTGACTTGCAAGTCCTTTGTACCCAACAAGACCATACCACCCTGAACAACCATTTCCCCCCTGAACCACCATCTCCTCCAACAAGACCATACCACCTTGAATCACCATTTTACCTTGCACGGCCACTCCACCCTTCATGACCATACCACCTTGAATCACCATTTTACCTTGCAAGGCTATTGCACCCTTCATGACCATACCACCTTGAATCACCATTTTACCTTGCAAGACCACTCCACCCTTCATGACCATACCACCTTGAAACACCATTTTACCTTGCAAGACCACTCCACCCTTCATGACCATACCACCTTGAATCACCATTTAAGCTTGCAAGACCACTCTGCCCTTCATGATCATACCACCTTGAATCACCATTTTGACTTGCAAGTCCTTTGTACCCAACTAGACCATACCACCCTGAACCACCATTTCCCCCCTGAACCACCATCTCCACCAACAAGGCCATACCACCTTGAATCACCATTTTACCTTGCACGGCCACTCCACCCTTCATGACCATACCACCTTGAATCACCATTTGAGCTTGCAAGGCCACTCCACCCTTCATGATCATACCACCTTGAATCACCATTTTACCTTGCACGGCCACTCCACCCTTCATGAGCATACCACCTTGAATCACCATTTTACCTTGCAAGGCCACTCCACCCTTCATGACCATACCACCTTGAATCACCATTTTACCTTGCAAGACCACTCCACCCTTCATGACCATACCACCTTGAAACACCATTTTACCTTGCAAGGCCACTCCGCTCTTTATGACCATACCACCTTGAATCACCATTTGAGCTTACAAGACCATTCCAACCTTCATGATCACTCTCCCTTGAATCACCATTTTGACTTGCAAGTCCTTTGTACCCAACAAGACCATACCACCCTGAACCACCATTTCCCCCCTGAACCACCATTTCCTCCAACTAGACCATACCACCTTGAATCACCATTTCCCCCCTGAACCACCGTTTCCCCCCTGAACCACCATTTCCCACAACAACACCATTTCAGCTTGCAAGGCCTTTTCACCCAACAAGACCATACCCCCTTGAATCATTACATGTATGTATGATGTCAAGGTGGACTTTAAGAGTACTGAGGCTTGCTTGAAAAATAACTCTATCATTATGACATATAAACTTAGCCAGTCAAGGGATCAAAGCGCATTTGACTCCGTTAAACATAATTAATGTCAATAACATATGATGAAACTCGGAAGTCAAGCGTATTTGTAGCCTTCATTACTATGCCATGCCGACCTACATTTATGCATGCGTTTCTCTATATAGTGATTAATTTCTGAATATTGTATTTTATTATCTGAAACATATGCTATATATATATATAAATATATATATATATATATATACATAGCACTGCTTCACGCAAACTTATATTTTATATTAGAACATATATAATAGTATAAATGACAGGCATAATTGGATATAGATATAACATTAATAACTGTGACAGATCTACTCTTGTGACTTGCTTTGTTATTGAGACCAAGCACTGAAATCATCAGTCCAGTCTCCTAGGTCAGCTGATTCACCCACATGAAGGGTTATTTTAGAGTTATCTAGCTCAGATGCAGCATCAATATCAATCTCAGCCTTAGTCTCAGTCTCAATCTCAGCCTCAGTCTCCGTCTCAATCTCAGCCTCAGTCTCAGCCTCAGTTTCAGTCTCAATCTCAGTCTCTATTGCATTCATTACCATATTATTATTAATGGTAGTCGTTTCATTATTCTCCATCTCCTTCTCCTTCTTCTTCTTCTTCTTCTTGTTCTTCGCCGTCTTTTTCTTTCTTGTCTTGTTCATTGTTTCATGCTTAATCTTACGTGTACTCGCAGTGCTAGTCTGTGTCTTCATCGTATTCTTACTTTCATTCGTCTGATAATTGCGCATTTCATACGTATACTTCTTTGTCTCTCGTACAGGAACTGCATCGTTGTCGTCAAGTGCAAGTTTCTTACGCTTCTCTTGGAATTGCTGAGCCTCAGCTTTGTTCATACTATCATAATAGTGAAGATTCGTACTTAAATCACCAGGAAGTCTCTGTTTTACTGAAGTCAGTAATAGCGCAGGGCTATGATTGACTCTCAAAACCGTCTTCTTGGCTTTGGTGTACCTGGCTTCACACGATTTGTCAATGAATGTATCTACTAAAGCTCCTTGGGCCATTCCTTTTCCAGACAGAGGCATGCGAGCATAAAATAAAATGTACGCGTTCTCGTTATTTTGCAACACCTTCTTTTGTTCACATCTTGTTACATGCTGATCATTTATACAATACCATTGTCCCTTTTTGTTTTCTTTCGCGCCCGCATTAAGATTTGCATTAGTATCGATGCTTTCTCTCCACACATAGCTTACATAATGACCACTATATAAAGTATCCCCTTCATGAGCGGAAACTGCGACAAGTCGATATTCGACACCTTTACGGAATCGAAGTGTAAGCGGTATGTTGACTGCAGTGTGAAGTTTAAACTGCACAGTCTTCTGGAGGGCAGTATCATACGTGCTAATAAAGCGATTGATTTGAACCCACAATACGGCTGGCCAGTGCTGAGTAAACTCATAACTTGGAACGTTTATCCTGGTTCGATTGTGGTCTTTCACCTCACACGAGGGTAAGACACCTTTGAGCTGAACCAATCCAGGGTTAAGAGCGTTCATGATAGCGTGTTTGATATCCTTCTCAGGTTGAATTTCGATAAATAATCTACCTGTATGAGTCAACTTATATGGACGGGCTCCATTGTGTATAGGGCAGCACAGGATTTTCGTTGTGACTCGGTAGCAAGCATCAAAAATCCCAGTTCCATAGCCATATCCAAACGCGTGTGTACTATTATCATCCTTGGTACGAGACTCTATTGGAAGACTGAAGAACGGATCGACATTACACATTTCTGTGTTCAGTAAATAATTGAGTGCTTCCTGTACGTCTTCTTGTCGGTCTAATTGAAGAGGTGTGTCTGATACAAAATTAGGATTAAACACAAATCGTTTAAAGAAGCGCTCTACATGTAATTGGATTGCATGATCTGGCTTGTATTCTCTTGTTGAACTAAGCTCACATAACAATTGCCTCAGTACGGTACTGAATTCCCTGTGATGAGTAATGTCAGATCGGTCAATCTGTTGTAGTATCACATCTGAATCGGAAAACGTTTCGTTGTTATCTAGGTCCTTGTAATATAGGCTTGGATCAAAGTTGGTGTTTCTAGTTAGATTGGAGTGGTTGGCGCAGAGCTGGCGTATCTGAGGCACCGACGCAAGACATTGCAAGAGAGAGTTCATGTAACACGAGTCCCCAATGTTTCGAATTCCAATCACATTCGTTCTTGTGATGTGTTTCTTGGCAACGGTACTTGTCTTCATGTTAGAATCAGCCTACACACAACAAAATAAAACAAATTTAAAAAGATCAATGAATATCAGGATACATAGTTTTACACCCAGGCATAGCATATTATGTGCGGGTATATACTGGCATGTATGTGTGTGTGTGTGTATGTAAGTATTGCATATATATGTATTGCATGTATGTATTGTATGTTAGTTTTGTATATGTATTGTATTTATGCTATTATATTCGTCCTTGTGTCCTATATGTTTATGCTTTTGTTGATGATTGTGCTTCATTGTGTTTGTGGTTTTTATGTTGTGTTTTGAATTTGGATACCTGGGGCGACTTTTGTTTTGATCGACTTGGACATGACCGCGGCGTAGTTCCTGACACCGTACGGGTTTTAGCTTTCTTGGTCCCATGTTGAAGACCTGATCTCGACTGTTGGTCAGCATTGGTATGGTCTGGGTTCGGAGTCGGATAGTTTCGCTTGATGCCCTTCTTTTGCCCTGGTCCTTTACGTATAGTTTCATACGTAATGTGTTTATCCACCCCTAGCTTTTCTAATGATTCGACAAGTCCTCTGTAAGTGGATTTGGGTGACAAGAGGGAAGATTGGAATTGTTTTCGTTTCTGTTGTTTCTGTGTTGCTCGTATTGCATCGCGCTGAGCCCGACCTTTTTTAAATTTGGGTGACTGGCTACCCTTGGGGGTATTCTTTAGTGTCGACACAATGTACTTGAAATAGCTTTCGCATTGAGCTTCATCTTGAAGTAGAATATCTGCTTGTTGTTTCAATTGCTGTGATTTAAACGCAATTTTTCTAAATAATTTTCTCTTAGTTTTCTTCTGAGTCAGACTAGGAGACGAGGCTCTCTCATGTATCTCATCCTTCTTCTCGGCGACTACGACCGCTTTTGGAACAGGTGCAGGACGTGGTGCTGTGCGAGTGGCATTGTCCCCGAACCATTCGGATAGTGGTCTCTGCTTTTTGGGTGTTCCCTTGTGTAAGCTTCCAAGTGTGGATTTACGTGCAGTAGAAGCAGGACTAGAACGAAATGGATGTGCGCGTTTCTTTGGAGTTCTCACAACATTAACTTTTGGTTTAAACCCTCTTGTGATGGAGTTTGAACGCAACTTTTTGCGTTTCTGGGTTGGGATGAACGCAAACATGGGTGATTCGTAAACCTTTCTTTTTAGATGACTACTTGACTTCTTTTCCTTGCTTTGAGTTTCTTTACGCAGGCGTGCGGTTGGATTCGTCCTCTTACATGCAACAACAGCACTGGTGGGAGACGCTTGATATCGCGACGTGGGAGTTTCCATTGAAATGTGGTGGGTCGATGATTTATTTTGTTTTTTAATGTGTGTGTTTGTGGAATGTGTGAGCGATCTTGGGTTACGAGCTTGAATTAAAAACTTATACATGGGCGACTCTTTGTCTCCAAAGTCATTCCACTTTGCATATAATTCTGGCTGACGCTGCCTCTTTGCGTTTTCATTTTGTTTGGATTGTCTGATTTTCCTTGGTAGAGACTTTGTACTAGTTACACTCCGCCTACTAGTAACTTTTCCAAGTGATCGCGATTTAGCTGTAGTAAGTGATTGACGGTTACCCACTACTCCATGGATTTCAAGACCCACCTTACCCCCAACCTGTGTTTCTTTCTGTTGTATCAATTTTCTATCGGCTTTTGTTGGTGTTTTAAATTTGTCATTCTCATCCGCGTTTTGAATATTATTTTCTTTACTACCATGGACGCTCTTAGCAGAAACTACTTGTCTATTTGCCTGGACTCCATTTGATTTCGTGATTTCTATTTTCTCCTCTCTCGCTTTCCTGATACCTAGAGCGCTAGGTGTATCTTCAACATTTACACTCCCTTCTAGGGTGAGGTCTAACCGATCAATTAACACCTCAATACGCTGCCTTTTCTTTGTTGTATTGTTTTGTACTTGTTGCGTCATTTCTTGATTAATTTTCGCTTTGCTTTGTTCTTGGGGCAAAATATCCTTATCAACAAACTTCTGCAAAGCCGGTAGATACCTTTCCATAACTTGGTTGAGTTGTTCAATAGTATCATATCTATTCTTTCCTATCATTGAAGGCTTTATCGGCCCCCCAGAAGTCACAAGTTGGCACAAGTTATCCACAAAATACAACACAAAGGCACCACAACTATCGGAACCAGTTTGAAGTTGACTTTTCGGATAAAGATGCATCCCAATTTTAATATCCTCTGCACTCATCTCTTGTTCTGATTTTAGACTTGACTCCTCGTCAATATACTTGAAATAATCGAGAATGGCTCTATGAAAACGTCTTTTGATGTCTGTGTAATTGAGATTTCCAAAGGAGTCCAAAGCCCACAGCTCAATATTACCGCTCCGGTAGAGATAAGGATGCTTTAATACAAAGACGATCCAGTGATCACCACTCTTATTGGTCTTGTGTTTTACAAATAACGGGAAAACCACATAATCAAATGCCAATATACCTGTTCGGTCGTGCGTGTTGTCATCGGCCTTGTCTGTGTTTTTGCTTTGTCCTTGTACCCTTATCACTCCTGCTTCTTTCACTTGCTCCTTTAAATTTGTCTTTAGCTTCTTACGCAAACGCTGACCATTGTACACCCTGGGCTTCTTTTTTTCAGATGTTGATAAACTCCCCCTTTTCTCACTTTCCTGTAAAATGAGTGTACTAAGAAAGGGATCGACAAATCCAATAGAAGCGTTGGTTTTGTTTTTTCTATGAAAGAGTTCAGTCATAACATACATACCAAATTGTAGTAAATTATCAGTGAAACGAAGTTGCTTTTCTGGATCAAGTTCATATCTAAAATACGATATAGTGCTGCTTCTCTCTTTCACAGCCGTAGGAAAATCAGAAATCGATTCCATATCCGACCAAGGTAATGACTCCATCATTGAATCCGTATTCAACACAGCGTTGATGGATTTAGATTGTTCCAAGGAAAAAGATGCCATACGGTTAGATTTGATTATGCCGTGCTGGGAATTGGAAACACTTGATGGCTTCCACAACTGAGTGTTTGGCGACTCTTGAGTATCTGATGAATCACTGAATTCAAAGGAACGAGGCGGGTTTTGTATCCATTGATTAACTAAAGAAGGTTTCGAATCACTTCGCGGTTGAACTATTTGGGGATAACATTCGAAACTTTCAAGTCCATAAGAATCTTCGGAATAATCTGAAAATACGTCATCATCTCCCACTTGAGATAATGATGAAGGATTAACTTCATTACTGGCTAATATCAAAGTTGGTGGGGGATCGGCTGGAGATACGTTGGTGGTGATGGTAGTCGTTTCATTATTCTCCATCTCCTTCTCCTTCTTCTTCTTCTTCTTCTTGTTCTTCGCCGTCTTTTTCTTTCTTGTCTTGTTCATTGTTTCATGCTTAATCTTACGTGTACTCGCAGTGCTAGTCTGTGTCTTCATCGTATTCTTACTTTCATTCGTCTGATAATTGCGCATTTCATACGTATACTTCTTTGTCTCTCGTACAGGAACTGCATCGTTGTCGTCAAGTGCAAGTTTCTTACGCTTCTCTTGGAATTGCTGAGCCTCAGCTTTGTTCATACTATCATAATAGTGAAGATTCGTACTTAAATCACCAGGAAGTCTCTGTTTTACTGAAGTCAGTAATAGCGCAGGGCTATGATTGACTCTCAAAACCGTCTTCTTGGCTTTGGTGTACCTGGCTTCACACGATTTGTCAATGAATGTATCTACTAAAGCTCCTTGGGCCATTCCTTTTCCAGACAGAGGCATGCGAGCATAAAATAAAATGTACGCGTTCTCGTTATTTTGCAACACCTTCTTTTGTTCACATCTTGTTACATGCTGATCATTTATACAATACCATTGTCCCTTTTTGTTTTCTTTCGCGCCCGCATTAAGATTTGCATTAGTATCGATGCTTTCTCTCCACACATAGCTTACATAATGACCACTATATAAAGTATCCCCTTCATGAGCGGAAACTGCGACAAGTCGATATTCGACACCTTTACGGAATCGAAGTGTAAGCGGTATGTTGACTGCAGTGTGAAGTTTAAACTGCACAGTCTTCTGGAGGGCAGTATCATACGTGCTAATAAAGCGATTGATTTGAACCCACAATACGGCTGGCCAGTGCTGAGTAAACTCATAACTTGGAACGTTTATCCTGGTTCGATTGTGGTCTTTCACCTCACACGAGGGTAAGACACCTTTGAGCTGAACCAATCCAGGGTTAAGAGCGTTCATGATAGCGTGTTTGATATCCTTCTCAGGTTGAATTTCGATAAATAATCTACCTGTATGAGTCAACTTATATGGACGGGCTCCATTGTGTATAGGGCAGCACAGGATTTTCGTTGTGACTCGGTAGCAAGCATCAAAAATCCCAGTTCCATAGCCATATCCAAACGCGTGTGTACTATTATCATCCTTGGTACGAGACTCTATTGGAAGACTGAAGAACGGATCGACATTACACATTTCTGTGTTCAGTAAATAATTGAGTGCTTCCTGTACGTCTTCTTGTCGGTCTAATTGAAGAGGTGTGTCTGATACAAAATTAGGATTAAACACAAATCGTTTAAAGAAGCGCTCTACATGTAATTGGATTGCATGATCTGGCTTGTATTCTCTTGTTGAACTAAGCTCACATAACAATTGCCTCAGTACGGTACTGAATTCCCTGTGATGAGTAATGTCAGATCGGTCAATCTGTTGTAGTATCACATCTGAATCGGAAAACGTTTCGTTGTTATCTAGGTCCTTGTAATATAGGCTTGGATCAAAGTTGGTGTTTCTAGTTAGATTGGAGTGGTTGGCGCAGAGCTGGCGTATCTGAGGCACCGACGCAAGACATTGCAAGAGAGAGTTCATGTAACACGAGTCCCCAATGTTTCGAATTCCAATCACATTCGTTCTTGTGATGTGTTTCTTGGCAACGGTACTTGTCTTCATGTTAGAATCAGCCTACACACAACAAAATAAAACAAATTTAAAAAGATCAATGAATATTAGTTTTGTATATGTATTGTATGTATGCATGTACAGTATGTCTGAATGTATTTGATGTGTGTATAGGATCATATACTTCCTTGTGTCGTATATGACTTGTCTTGTTGTGTAACACCTCGTGTACGCATTACATGTAAATCAATTACCTTATTGCCCTGGACACTAACTTTTTGATCACATAGATACTCTTGAACATAGCAAGTTGGATTTAAATGTGAATGCTCCTGAACATTGTTCTTGCCCGACCGTTCGTTTCGAAGTCTCAACGTTTGCAGAATGTATGAACCAATTTTCTTGCGCAGACTATCTAGTGTACGTTCCACCCATGGATAGTCTTCGTGATGAGTCTTACATAAGAGAATGAACATCTTATAGAATCGACCTCCAGTAGACCATTCGAGGAGGAATTGGTGAAAGAAGTCTTTTATAAATGCAATCTCGAGTGTTGCCCATCTTGGGCCTTTAGTTGGTGTATCTTTGACATCGCTTATGGCACTGCCCTTTGCGCATAGATTGGAAAGTTGTAGAAAAAAATGAGAATACTTAGCCGGAACAGAAGGATTGGGAGTGTGTTTAGGGCTTCTTTTATAATTATCATCAGTATGCCTCGTAACTGGGGTATCAGTATTAATACGCATGTCAGTAGCACTGTTTTGAGAGTTAGTTCTTCCGGTGGTGGTTTTCAGTTGGTATATGCCATCTGACAAAGTACGAGATATATGAGGGATCGGGTCAGGAACATCAATATTCACCCTAAACTGCGTTCTATGTTTTTGCTTCCACTTTTCCATACTTAATGAGTTATTCTCTTGGTTTTTTAGTTCAATAACCCTCTCAGATACGTTTGTTTGTAGTTTTTGTATTTCTTTTCCCAAGTCATTTGTTCTCAATTTTGAACGTATACTCTCACAAAATCGCCGTGGCCAAGCATCAGAGCAAACACGGCGGGTATAGAAAATAGAACAAGCCGCAGTCACGATGTGGGAGAAAGCTTTAAAGTAAAATAAGGACGCCATGGTCTTGATACACTTGATTTCAAGCTCATGATATATTCTCCCTGCTCCGATAGTAACACATGTCATGTTGATTTCATCATCACTTAATTTGGCAAAACACACCTGCCACGTTTTAGCAAACTGTTCAAATGCACGCTGTGTGTTCTTTACAATTGTTCGCTCACTAAGTTCTTGTTGTTGTGGATCCAAAGCCGCATAAATCGAAACTGTTGTAAAACGCGGGTCTTTTTTTTTCTTTCGATCCTCCATACCCGTGGACGGAGATGGTTTTGAAGGAAGCTTTTTAGTGTACTTCGCGATAACAGGCCAATCAAATACAGACACACTTGTTGTTTTATTCATAAATCGTAACAGCGGTTTCGTAAGAGTACAAGTGCGACCCATACTTCCTCCTATAAAAGCCGTTAGGATTGGCACCATGACAAGAGAAGTAAACGTTGTTTTTTCGGGTAACGAGCGGTTTGCAAGTACATCGAACATGTGAACCATTTGCCGAATATTATTGGTGATGGTAGCTGTGATAGCTGATTTCGAAACTTTTCGTAAGCTCAACCGAGGAAGAATCATGCTCATGAGATGTAAAACATAAGTATGATCCATTGCCGCCATACTGTATAAGGGTGTCATAATTTCAATACGGATGGTGTTTGTATCTACATTTACCTTTGAAATACGATGACAATAATTAAGAGTACCATCTTTGATGTTTTGATACGAGTTGTCATTTTTAATTAGCTTGGTTCTAGTTTCATGCGCAAGTGTAGGAACTTTAGCTGAGCTTCCACGAAGCATCTTGCGGTATGTTTGTCCCTCTGTCCAGTAAACTTGCAAGGCGCACAAGTGAGGAAGAAGTGAAAATGATTTGGAAGACTCGGACGAAATAATTGATTGGTTATTCTTATCGATGTGATGATCCTTAGGAACATTATTATTATTATTTGCTGTAATCGTCCTCCTCCTACCTGTACGACTACCCTTACTATTATTGTTATTGCAAACAACCCGCTTTCTCAAATTGTAGCGCTGATTCTGAACTGCAGTGCTGGAATGGCTACTATTACTATCGTTTTTGTCTTTATCACTCTTATTACTACCCCTATCAACATGAGCATCACTAGAACAAGTTTTATCAGGTATACTCGAAGTATTCAAGTTTACTGCAGGTAGCAACTTTGTTACGTCAACCTTGAGCCCCTTCAGAAGTTGTGAACCAAAGTAATAGTATAATAAATTCGTAAACTTAGTAACTTTCAGAGTCTCAGCCAAGTTTGTACTAGACCAAACCAACGAATGTGACTTGCTCTTTAAACTTAATTCCATACCAAACGAAATTAAGAAAAACGGCGAGTAAAGATCGCGGCACCAGCGCAGGCTCTTCATATCTTCATTTGATTTTGAGTCACGAGACTGTTTGAATGTGAATTTATCCACGAATGAGTTGACAATTAACGAACCTCTACTTGCCGTTCGAATTGCCATCTTATGCAATCGACTGGAGGAGTCAGGTCCCATATCAAACATACCCGCAGTGATGCTGTCATTGTATGTTAGACTTGGGTTGGCTTTCAAACCATAGAATTCAATACAAACTCCCATATCAATATTTTTATATAAAGCATTATTCAGATGAGCTATGAACGCGGTACCGGGACGAATATAAAAGGAAGATTTGTGGTGGCGACCAGCTACCAGATCCTTTGCCGTCTTCCCGACCCCGGAACAAGATTGTATAGCTTCAATGATATATAATTTTACTAGCTCCGTAAATTCATCGTGATTGCTTTTGCCAGCACTACCATAGACAAAGACCTTGCCATGCGCATTAATTCCTTCCTGCAAGTCTATATCAATAAACGCCACGTGATAATAAAATATTTTTTCCGTTTCTTTGAGAGTTCTGGCTATTAGTTCTTTGTTAGTTGGGCTTTTACTCCTTCGAAAAAATTCACCACCTGGCAGCAATACTTCTACTTGGCCAAACTTCTTCCATTGGGCAATATAAATGCCATTGAACCCAACAACGATATTATCCCAGTCCAGTTTTAAATTTATGTTATCCGTGTTTGGATTCAAGTCATTGTATTTAAACTGGGGCTGTTTTGTTGGCGTTCGTAGCTTCTTCATCATTTTAGCTTTTGCCAGCACCTTCTTCGACGGAGGCTTATCTCTTTTATCAGGCGTATAAGGATTCACACGTGTCGGCCGTTGGGATTTGTGAGCACTTGGCAATGTATAACGATAGCCACTACGGGTAGTGCCAGTCGGCCCGCTCATGCGTGTTGTCCTTTCATCTTCTACGGGTTTCAATGTTTTGTTCTTCTTATTACTGGGTGCATTTTGGTTTGTTTGGCGTTTGGCTTTGTTTTTTCCGTTTCTTCTTCCTCTTCCTCTTCCTCTACCTCGTTCACCTTTACTTAAACTATCACCTTTTACTCGTTGCGTTGAAGAATTAAGAGGAGGAATGTTGGGATTATTAGAAGGATCAGCAGCAAGAATGTTAGGGTTTGTTGTTTCATTCGGATGAGATACAGATGATTGTTCTTGCTTCTTCTTCTTTGCTTGTTGTGTAACAGAACGAGTATGGGGACGATTTCCGTTGAGGGCATGCATCAACCGATTCCAACGTGTCGCAATCCAGCTGGGCCGTCCTTTTAACTTTGAACAGAAAAGAAACAGCAAGCAATACAGACCAATCGACCACACACTAGGAAGGAGGTTGCATACACCTCTGATATCAGACACACCAGCGAGCAATACATTCAATTGGATAAGGGTTGTTAGTATACGTTTTTCACCTCTCCTTGGTTTTGTGTTGAATGATTTAGCAATTAGTATTCCGATATTACACAGAGTTCGAAAACACATTTCAACCACAGATAAAAAACAATAACATAAAGAAGAAGCTATCGATTGTAAACATACTGTTAGAGATAACAGTTTACACTTGCGCGATTGTGTAGTGTATTGAACAGTACATTCCATACCGAATTCCTCAATCGCAAGCACAAACGAAAACAATGGCCCACAGAGACGAGGGTGCTCTCGTAGCATTATGTCCATTCGATTGAAGAATGAGCCCATTGCATTTGTGGCAAAGACAGAATGAATTTGATCAACATTGTGGTTAACGTTTATGTGTATGCGAGAAGTCCGAGGATTGGGTGTGTTTGAGTAAAAAGGTACTTGCCATTGAATATCATCGGACCACTCGGTCATATAACTTTTACAATGTAATGCGCTAGGTGGGGATGCAGTTACCAGATACTCAGACATTGATGACGAGATTGAGGGAATGTATGGCCATTCGTTGACAACCCATTGGCTTTGACACGGCACCATCAATGAATGCGTTTGCCCGGACAATTCAATGGGAAACAAAAGAGGTCTCGCAAAGATCAAAGGAAGGATGATTGAAAACAAAGCAACAAGAGCACAAAGTATCAAACTTGAACACATAGGTGGATGCGTTGCCTAAAGGAAGAATGTAAAATAAACACATAACCCTGTAAATAATCACATAAACACAACAAATAACAATTAAAGTGCTGGGGGAATATATATAATATATATGTACGCATTAAATATAAAATTTACCTTTGGTTTAAGATCACGAGGATACTTTTGTTTGTGTTTTTTCTTGTTCAACTTAACCTGTCGCTTTGCCGCTCTCTTCATTGTGTGTACCCTTTTCAACTCATTCGCATCTCTATCAACATCACTTAGATCATCATTATTGAAAGCGTTTGAAGAATCAATCTCTTGTTGATCGGATCTTTCCTTCGTCCTCATTCTCAAACCTTTCAGTTCTTGATCTTTCATGCTCATCTCCAAGGGCCGCTTCACGCTTTGCTTTTCATTGATGGTTCTGTCATCCTTCCCCATAGGCAATTCTCTTTCTTGACCATCATTCTCTGTGTTGATTGTTGGTGGAGTAGTGTTTGGTAGCTTGTCTTTGGGGTACGAAGGTAATACAATTATCATCCATTCATCATCATCTCTATCAACATCACTTAGATCATCATTATTGAAAGCGTTTGAAGAATCAA
>Ga0233443_1002293_pt1 | contig 14782 bp, 15 predicted proteins | sample SI_123_September_2_FD_182784 | JGI IMG/M metagenome (GOLD analysis project Ga0233443, IMG submission 182784) | Seawater microbial communities from Saanich Inlet, British Columbia, Canada - SI_123_September2016_200_MG | ecosystem: Environmental > Aquatic > Marine > Inlet | place: Canada: British... | reverse complement strand
TGCTCTTTTCTATACTCCATTTTCAACCAAATTGGTGTGATGATTGTTGTTACTGCTACCATGATTACTATTGTTGAGTATACTTCTGATGTGAGAATTCCTGCTGTAACTCCTACACCTGCAACAATTAATCCTACTTCTCCCCTTGAAATCATACCGATACCTACTCTCATTCCCTGTGCCTTACTTTTCAAAAAGAATATTGCAGGTAATCCACAACCGCCCAATTTTGTTACAACTGCAATTACAATAACTACCGCACTTATCATTAAAATCTCAAAATTAACTGCTCTCAAGTCTACTTGTGCTCCGATAATTGCAAAGAATAATGGTGCAAAAATTAATCCTATTTTTCCAATATAGTTTTCAATTTTCTCAAATACTTTTGTTGTTGACAATGCCATTCCTACAGCAAACGCTCCTACTATTGGCGATAGTCCGATAGATCCTGCAAGTGCTGCTGCACCAAAGAAAGACGCTGTTGCAATTCCTTCTACACTGCCTTTTGCTTTCCATAATCTTGGTGTAATTATTTTTGGTATTACTACAACTGCAACTACTAACATTATTACAAAGAATCCTAATACTTTCAAAATTGTAATTGTAACTTCTGTGATGTCTATGTTATCTACTCCACCATCTGATCCTGCAATTGATGATACTACTGATAATACAGCAATTGCTAAGATGTCATCTACTACTGCAGCACCTATGATCAATCTAGCTTCTGGAGTTTTAATTTTTCCAAATTCACTTAACACTTGAATTGAAATTGCAATACTTGTTGCTGTAAGCGCTGTTGCAATTAACATTGATTGTAATGCATCAAATCCAAACATTTGGAAAACTGCTAATCCTGCAAAAAATGGAACAACCACTCCCAACGTTCCTACTGTAAACGACGCTTTTCCTCCTTTAAGAAATTCTTTTGGTGTCATTTCTAATCCCGCCATAAACAGAATTACGATTGCACCCATTTCTCCTAATATTCTAATTTCATCATTTATCTGAAGTAATTGTTTTCCATCAATTACGAAAAATGCCCCTAATGCAAATGGGCCAACAATCATTCCTGCTAATAATTCGCCTAATACAATTGGAAGTTTTAATCTGAGGAAAAGTTCTGCCATTAATTTTGCTGCGAAAAGTAATATTCCTACACCAATTATTGTTTCAATAAAATGGGCATCACTCATTGCTATCTAGTACAATCAAAGAAATCTGTAATATAAGATGATACCTTGTTGGTAGTATCAAATACCGTTTGTAGTTACGACATGCAAATTATATCCAGTAAACTGATTTAAGTAAAGGTCTTTGAATAAAGACCACTTGACTGGAATTTATGATGATAGGATATTGAGTTTTACCAATGATTGGATTAATACCAATGATCTGTGTAGGCTCGTAAAAGGCGATAAAGCACGCATAATTCCTGCCTGTAAGGAATTAGTTGAGTTGGGATATTTGGATATGAAAACAGATGGATATGTCAAACGTTACAAAAGATTAGACAAAGCACAAAGTCAAAAACAGTTTGATAATTTGATAGAACTTTTTGAATCTAACAAACTGATTGCAATAGATGAAATTAATGAAATGAAAACCATTGTAACAAAAAAAGGAATTCTAACAAAACGAGGGGAAGCATTACTTGATTGGATTCAAAATGAATTAATTGATAGGGCTTTCATGGTCATGACCCGATTAAAATATCAAGATACATTGAAACTACTGCCTCATAGTGTAGTAAACAAAAGATTACAACGCATTGATGAATTTGTTGATAGTGTTATGAAATCATTAGCTCCTTTGAAACAAGAAAAATTAATCTTAGAAAGATTTCAAAACCATACTCATAAAATTGAACCATTCAAGATTTAATTCTATTTTATAATTCTAGCACCTATTTTTAATCTGAATTATGGTGTCAAGTTAAGCAATTTTTATTGAGTTTACTGAAACTCCTTTTTTAGAAATTACTTGACCTATTTGCTGGCTTTTGATCTTATGTTTTTTAAATATTGATTCAATTTTACTAACTTGATCTTTTGGTGCCATTATACAGAATCCCACTCCCATGTTGAAAGTTTTGTACATTTCTTCTGGTTTGACTCCTTGTTCCTCTACTAGTCCCATTATTGGAGGTATTTTTGGAAGTGAATCTATTTCATAACCTATATTTTTGAGACGTAATAGTTTGGTAAATGATCCTCCTGTGATGTGTGCTAGTCCATTTACCTTACATTTTTGATTAATTTCAAGAACTGGATTTGTATAAATTTCTGTAGGTTTTAACAATGCATCTCCTATCGTTCCAACTCCTTTCACTTTGTCTTTAACTGAATATTTTGTTAGCAAAGCTTTTCTTGCAAGTGAATATCCATTTGAATGAATTCCTGAACTATTTACTCCTATAATTGCATCACCTGCTTTAATTTTATTTCCTAAAATCATATCTTTTTTATCTAATAGACCTACAACCATTCCTGCTAAATCAAATGCAAACCCTTTACCTTCAATTACATCTGGCATAATTGCAGTTTCTCCACCAACAATTGGCATCAAAGATTTTTTTGCTCCTTTTACTAACCCTTCTACAATTTTTTTAAATATTGGTACATCGTTTTTATTTGCTGCAATATAATCCACAAATGATATTGGTGTTGCACCAATACAGATTATATCATTTACATTCATTGCAACACAATCAATTCCTATTGTGTTGTATTTTTTCATCATATTTGCAATTACTACTTTAGTTCCAACACCATCTGTATGTGTAGCTAAAAGTTTTCCACCTGGAATTTCAACTATTCCTGCATAATGTCCAAATCCATGTGTCATCTTTGCTTTTTTCTGAAGTTTGTGTGTTGATACGATTAATTTTCCAATTGCTTTTTGGCTTTGTTTAATTTTTGAAATATCTACCCCTGCTTTTTTGTATGTTAAAGCCATAGTTTGTTCCGCATTTATTATGAATAAAAGAATTTGCCTATCACTTCGATCACATATACATTCCAGATATTTCTTCTCTGTGCTCTACATATTTCTGAGACAATTCACTAAATTCTGAATGAATTCTTTCTTTTTCTTTTTGAAGTTCTGATGTGTCAATTTCCATTTCATAAAATCTGTTTAATGCTTCAATTAGTGTCGCAGCTGCTCCTGAATCTGGCTCTATTTTGTTAGCTTTTGCCAATAGTGTTAATCCTTGAATTTTTCTTACTAGGCATTCATTTAGTATGCCTCCTGGAATCCCTGTGATGAATCCTTGAGGGATTAAACTGATGTCCTTATCTGCCATTGTTCTAACCAAATCTTCTTCTGCTGCACAATATGCTTTATCATCGTGCTCTGTACTTGCAACTCCATCTAAAATCACTATTTCTTTTGAACCGTTATTTTCTGCCCAATCTAAAATTGATGATACTAGTGAATACAATCCTTCCATTCTTAATGTAATTTCACAAATTATTGCACAAACTGTTCCTTCTGAATTCGCATAAAATCTAAAAGGATGACGTAGTCTGCCTCTCATGAAAACTGTTGATGGTGGAAGATATTTTGATCTCATCACTGCAATTTCTGTCATTTTTAATTCTGTAATTATATGATTGATTGCTAAAGGACCTACTAATCCTGCACCTACAAATCCTGCAAAAATTATTGGACTTTTTAATTCTGTTTTTTTGATTGTAAATACTTCAGCTTCTGGAAATTCTTTTTGCACAGTTTGAATCGATATGCTCTGTCTAATTACTTTTCTGCATAAATAGATTTAACATTAATCTTCCTTTATCTGTAATTGTATAGATTACATTTGGTCCGACTGCTTCTTTTTCGATGAAGTTATAGTTTACACAAAGATGCAGGTAATTCAAAAATGATCTTTTCATTCTAATTTTTGATTTGGAATATAGATGTGAAAATGTCATTGGATTTCCTTTGAGTTGATATAACAATTTTAACAAAGATAACGTGCTGAAATCTCTGGTTCTTGCTTTTACTGCATCTAGAACTTGTTCTTCTCTTTCTATGATGAAGTCTTCAAATTGATCTGCCACTTCTAATGGGACATAAGTTAGTCTTGCTTTCATTATACTGTATGGTACGGTACATTACCTTATTAGTCTTTGACTTGTTTATTTTTGATCCTTCTAGGTGGTTTTTTTACACCTAGTTTTGTATTTTTATTGCTATTTCTGATATACTTTCTCCATTGTTGGATATTTTTTGAACTTAACTTGAATTGGTAAACTTGTAAAATTATAGTGAATCATCTCCTTTAAACCACCACTATCTAAAATTTGATTATGGAAATCATTCTGAGTGCGGTGTTATTATTAATTGGATTGGTAATGCTTTGTTTTGGTGGCAATTGGTTAGTTAGCGGCGGTGTTGCTATTGCTAAAAAATTTCGTATTAGTAATCTTGTAATTGGTATGACTATTGTTGCATATGGTACTTCTACTCCTGAACTTGCTGCAAGTATTGCAGCTGCTGGAGATCATAGTGCAATCATTTTGGGAAATATTATTGGAAGTAATATTGCTAATGTTGGAATGGTTATAGGTGTGGCAGCAATTCTTGTTCCACTTGCAGTTCAAAAATCTGTATTAAGAAAAGAAATTCCAATAATGTTGGGTGTTTCTGCATTACTTGTTTTGCTTTCTGTTGATGGTGAGATTTCTCAATATGATGGTGTTCTACTTCTTGTTGGATTGGGTATTTTTACAGTTTATACTTTTAGAACTGCATTAAAACACAGAGAAAAAAATGTAGATGATTCTAATTCTACTAAAAATAATATTTATCTAAAATCTATTGGCTTCATTGGAATTGGTATCATTGTTTTGTATATTGGTGCTATACTTACAGTTGACAATGCTGTAATTATTGCAACTGAATTAGGTCTGTCTGAAAAAATTATTGGATTAACTGTGATTGCAATTGGAACTTCTCTTCCGGAATTAATTACTTCTATAATTGCAATTCGTAAGGGTCATAGTGATATTGGAATTGGCAATATTATTGGAAGCAATATCTATAATATTTTAATGATAATGGGAGTTGGTGCTGCACTTGGGGGAGTTCTGATTACTGCTGATGTTTATGTGGATTATGCAATTATGATCATCTTTAGTCTTTCATTACTGATTGGATTAAAAACTAAAATAATTAATCGAACTATGGGTGTAATTTTGGCCACAGGATATGTTTTGTACTTAATCACAACTTTTTTTAAATAATTTGTGCCTAATTTTGTGATTTTAAATTGAACTCACTGAAATATTTTCAACTTTAATTGATGGCGTAATTGATGGTAATGATGCCCATTGCATTACTCTGCTTTGATCTTTTCCTATATCTGAAATATTATTTAATAAATTTGTAAGATTATGCACTATTCTTACTGATCTTCCTGGCCCTATCACTTCTCCATTTTCTATTATTTGTATTCCGCTTCTTGCAGTACATGAGAAATCTCCTTTGATTGGATTTACTGCATATGTGTACCACAATCTTCCCACTAACAACCCGTGTTTAGTATCTCTAATCATATCTTCTTGTGAGCTACTACCTGCTGTAATAACTAAATTATGTGGCGCTGAAATTGGAATTGGGTCTGCACTTCTTCCCATTGGTGAACCCATTCTAATTGCATTACCTGATGATTTTTCCTCCCCTTCTTTATAACTATCATAGAGATTTGAAAAAACATTTTTAAAAATTCCATTTTCTATTAATTTTATTTTTTCAGTTTTTGTTCCTTCATCATCTATTGATTTTGTCCCAATTCCTTCTGGTATGTGTGGATTATCTGTTAAATTAAATTCTTCTGTTGATATTTTATTTTTAAAGTTATTTGAAAAGCAACTTTTTTTTTCTTTAAATGTTTTAAAATTAAAATTTCCTGCTATCACAAATGCTAATAATTCTCCCACTGAATAAGGATCAAAAATTATGGTATATTCGTCTGAATTAATTTTTTGTGGGTTAATTGAATTTATACACATATTTTTTGCATCTATTCCTATTTGTTCTGGGGAAAAGTTTGAAAGTGTTCTACCACATGCATGACCAATTCCTGAGACTGGTGTTGTACTGTGTTCTGATTCTGCATTGATAATTCCTGAAATGTATGTAGATTCATTATTGAAATTAAGTCCATTGGAATTGTTTAATTCAAAATCCTCGTAGATTATGTTTAGTGAACCTGTGATTGTATCTATTTTTTTATTTTCAGATAAATTAATCATATTTTGAGCGATATCAGTTGCATTTGAGCCTGAAATATGCTTTAATTTTTTATCAAATGTTCCTTCTATTCGAATATTTTCTTTCTTCTGGGGTAACCCTTTCCAAAATTTTCTTGGTTTGAGTTTTATGGTTGTTTTTAACCCTTCATCAATTACATCTGTAATATTTTCTATATTGGTTGTTTGCAGTGATGTAATTTTTTTTTGATGGATTAACCTTACTCCATAATTTTTATCAAAATTTTGTTTAATCTCTGCAATTTCTGAATCTGTAATTCTTACTGTTGTAATATTTTTTTTAATTGCAATGATTTCAAATTCATCTACTCCTTTATTTTTTGAATGGATTATTGCCTTATCTAAGGCTGACAATTATTCTTCTCTTGGGTTTTTGTATCTAAATTTATTAATTTTAATTAACTCTGCATATGATCCAAATTGTGAGTAATCTGTAATTTTATCTAATCCGTCATCCACTTCATTTTCTGTTTCAAACATTTTTAACATTTTATATTGTGTGTTTCTCTCAGCTGGAATTCTTCCTATTTCTCTTGCCATTCGTCTGATTTCTTTTGGTCTTAACAATTGTCCATACTCTGAACCTGCTGATGTTGATATGCTTTCATTGATTAGAGTTCCTCCAAAATCATTTGCTCCCCACATTAGTAGTAGCTGTGACATTTTTTGACCTTCTTTTACCCAAGACATTTGAATATTGTCTATTGAATTGTTGAACATTATTCTTGCAACTGCATGTGTTAGTAAGACATCATTTCCACTTCCTCCTTGTTGTATTCCTTCATGCAGTTGATGTTTGTACATTGGTGCTTCTGAATGAACAAAATTTAATGGAACAAATTCTGTGAATCCTCCTGTCTCTTTTTGAATTTCTCTTAATTTTACCATGTGATTGATTCTTTGTTCTAATGTTTCCAAATGTCCAAACATCATAGTTGATGTTGTATTTATTCCAATTTTGTGGGCTCCTTTAATCACTTGTTCCCATTGTTCTACTGTGATTCTTCCTGGAGAAATTATATCTCTTAATTTTTGATCCAATATTTCTGCAGATGTTCCTGGTAGTGTGTCTACACCTGCTTCTTTCATTTTTTTTAGAAATTCATCAATTGAGATATTTGATCTAGTTGCTCCATAAAGAATCTCTTCTGGTGAAAATCCATGAATGTGTATGTCTGGTATCTCTTTTTTAATTTCTCTGCAGATATTTTCATACAAATCCCCTTCCATATCTGGAGGCAATCCTGCTTGAATGCATACTTCTGTTGCACCTAAACTATGAGCTTCTTTTGCTCTACGTACAATTTCTTCTGTTGGTAGAAAATACCCTTCTTCTTCTCTAAAATCTCTACTGAATGCACAAAAACCACATTGTTTGATGCATACATTTGTAAAATTGATATTTCTATTTACTACATACGATACTGTATTTCCTACTCTTCTCTTTCGTAATTCATCTGCAACCATCCCTACTAAATGAAAATCAATTCCTTTTGTTTGATATAGAATTAATCCTTCTTTACCTGTGATTTCTTTTTCAGATAATGCGTTGTTTAAAATTTCAGATACTATTGGATCTGCCTTTTTAAACAGTGAATCTATGTTAATTGTCATCTCCAATATTCCTCATTTACGTATCCTTCTTCATTTTGAATAACTGCTATTTTATCTCTTAACTTTTTACTAATAAAAGAAAAAAATTCTGGATATATTGGAAATCTGCATTTCAGATCAAATCCTGCTATTTTTGAATTACTTTCTACTTGATTTATTTCAGGCCATGAGAATTCTGGATTAACAAAATCTGGTGTTAGTGGTGAAATTCCTCCCCAATCGTTGATTCCTACTTGTAAGAAACTTTGATATGATTTTGGAGACAGGTTTGGTGGAATTTGTATATTCATTTGAGGCATTATGATTCGTGATAATGCTACAATTTTTTTAAAATATTCTTCATTAGCTGATGGCACATCTTTCATTATTGTGTCTGGTTTTGGTTGAAAATTTTGTAAAATTAATTCTTGAATATTTCCATATTTTTTGTGCAACTCTTTAATTGCTAATATTGAATCTATGATTTCTTCTATTGTTTCACCAATTCCTACAAGAATTCCTGTAGTCATTGGAATTCCTAATTTGCCTGAATTTTCTAAAATTTTTAATCGAGTTTTTGGATTTTTACTAGCAGCTAAGTGATGAGGCATGCCTTTTTTTGTTAATCTTTCACTAACATTTTCGAGCATAATTCCCATTGACACATTTGTTTTTTTGAGTTCTTTCATTTCTTCAAAATTTAAGTTTCCTGCATTTGTATGTGGGAATAGTCCCATTTCTAATGCAATTTCTGATGAGTGAATCAGATACTCTGCTGTTGATTTGAACCCGTTCTCTTTAAGCCAATTACGAGCTTCTGGATATTTTTTCTCTGGCTGTTCCCCTGTTACAAAAAGTGCTTCTACACATTTGTATTTTTTTGCTAACTCTAATGTTTCCTTAATTTGTTGTTTTGACATTAAAGAAATTTTCTCTTCTCCTGGTTCTGCCTTGTATGTGCAGTATGAACAAGTATCTTTACAAAGATTGACTATGTTGAAAAACACTTTTTTTGAAAATGTAACTGAATTGTTTTTATTTTGAATTCTTAAATTTTGTGCAGTTGAGAATAAATCATTTGTATTTTTTATTGAGTTTTCATAAATATCTATGATTTCTTGACGATTGATTGATTTATTTTCTAATACATTGTTTAGGATCTCAGATTCTAATGTCAAATTAGTCATTAGAAGAATTTTTTAGTGGATGTATTTATGCTTGTATCTATATTTTTTCAATTTGGTCTTTCTTGAAGGACAATTGTGATATTTGTGGTTCTTCCATCTCTTAAAATCTCTAAGTTCATCTCATCTCCCACCGTTTTGACTCTTTGAAGATGTATCAAAATATCGTCTATTTTTCTCACATCAATTCCATCTACTGCCAGAATTATGTCTCCTCCAACTGGGTATTCTCTACTTTCTACTTTTATCGTTTTATCTGAACCAATTAATCCTGCTTCTGATGCTGGACTGTCTTCTACTACTGTGATAATTAGAAATCCTAATGCATCTTTTAATCCTAACACGTTTGCCATATCTGGATCTATATCTCTGCCTGAAATTCCAATCCATGGATGATTATATTCTCCTTCACTGATCAAAGTTGGAACAATTTTTGCAACTGTTTGTGATGGTATTGCAAATCCTACTCCGGTAAATTCACCTGTTGTCGATTGTATTGCAGTGTTAATTCCTACAATATCTCCTCTCATGTTCAATAATGGTCCACCTGAATTCCCTGGATTAATAGCTGCATCTGTTTGAATTACATCTGGAATTGAATATCCTGAACCTGATGGAAGTAATCTTCCCATTTGACTAATTATTCCTGATGTCATAGAACCTGATAGTCCAAATGGGTTACCAATTGCAGTAATTGGTTCTCCTACTTGTAGATTGGATGAATCTCCAAGTGTTAATGGTTGTAATAATTTTAAATCTGCATTAACTTTGATTACGCCAATGTCTGTGTATTGATCAATTCCAATTATCTCTGCATTATATGATCTACCGTCTAAAAATGTAACAACTGTTTTTGTTGAATCCTCTATCACATGTGCGTTTGTAATTATGTGTCCTTTTTTATCAAATACAAAACCTGATCCTACTCCCCCTACATCATTAATTGTTTGATTTCTTTGTGTGTTGACTCTGACTACCCCTGGTTCTGATTTTTCAAAAATTTCAATTAATGACAACGTTTTTGATTCTGTTAAAATAATATTGTTGATTGCATCTATTTGATTTTGTATTTGTAATTCATTTTTGTCTATTTGATTTTGCATCTGTATTGTAGTTTCATCTGATTCTACTGGTATGATGAATAGTACTGTAAATATGATAAATACGCTAATGCTTCCTACTGTTGCACCTACAAATACTCCTGATTTATCCATGTGATGGCTATTTTCTTATTTGTATGTAAAGTATTACTTTTCTTCTATATGCTGAGTGAACTTTGTGTATGATCTTTCATTGAATAACTTCTTCCTCTCCATGATACTGATGATGAACCTTTAGCTTGAATTAATCCTGTAAAAAATCCTAAAGTAACAACTAATCCTCCTAATGGAGCACATAAAGCATGAATTAATTTCAATTTCAATCCCATTTTTACTTCGATTACTGCTCCTGTGTAAATTAACGCAGATGCAATTGCTGCTGAACCATATAATATTTTTGTAGACATTGATTCAATTGGAATGAAATTAACAATTGCAAAAATTGGGAATGGGATAAATAATAAAAACAATACTGCAAGAAAACTTCCAATTGCAATTTTTTCACTTTGTAAATAAAGTGGAATCATTAATCTTTTCAATGCATGCCATAATGTACTTGAATCTCTGGCCCAAACTGCATCTATTAGGTGGTCTCCTCTAACAATTCTCATTTTGTGACCTGCCTCTTTCACTTTTTTCCCTAATGCGCCATCTTCGATTATTTCATGTTTGACTCCTTCATGCATTCCTACTTGTTCGTATGTTTTTTTTGTAATGATGAAAAAACTTCCAAAAAAATATGCTGCCTTTTTCTTTGGATTATTCACATTAATTGCTGAAAATCTTGTATGTAGAAATGTTGATATCATTGGTAACGACACCTTGGTTAAAAAATCAAATGTAAGTAATTTTGGAATTGCTGATAATGCATCTAATTGTAAACTCAGTAAATGTGATACTGATAATGATATTACTTGGTTTGAATGTTTTGTATCTGCATCTGTAAATAACAATAATTCTCCTGTAGCTTGATTATACCCTTCCATACATGCCCAGTTTTTACCCATCCATCCTTCTGGTTTTTTATTTGCAGAAACATGTATTATTTTGGAATTCTTCTTTGAATAATTTGCTATTATGTCTCCTGTAGAATCCTCTGATGAATCATCAATTACTATGATTTCATAGTTCTCATAATCTTGATCAATTAATGAGTCTAAACAACTTGCTAAGTATTTTTCTTCATTTCGTGCAGGTAAAATAATTGAAACTTTTGGTGTTGTTTTATTCGTATTTTCAAATTTATCCAAATATGGTGTTAATGTAAATGTCTCAATCATTGATTTGATTAAATATATCCATGCACCACAAATTCCAATTAGAATTGCTACAATCATGTATGTGGTTACTTCGATGATTAATTCCATGTTTTATTTCTCAATCTCTTCCTTGATACTTTTCAATGCCTGCTCTGTTCCACTTTTAATATGATTTTTTATTACTCCTGTAAACATATTAATCATACCTGATAATTTAATGTCCCAAGATGTCTCGATAAGTACGCTGTTACTTTTAGGAATTAATGTGATAGTTTTTGTTCCATTCAAAATACCTTTTGTAAATTTTGCTCTAATCGATTCTTTTGGTTTTAATTGAATTTCCTGTAAACATTTTTGGTCTCTAAATGCTATTGTAATTTCTCTTTTGATTATGTTTCCTTCTGTTGATAGTGTTTTTACTTCCTTCGTACCCTTCCAAAATTTTGGTTCATTATCTATATCTGAAATAACTTCCCATACCTTCTCTAGTGTGGCATTAATTTCTGTTTGAACCACAATAGTTGCCATCTTTAATTCAATTCATTTTGTATCAAATATATTAGATTCCACTTCGTAATGAAACAGACTGTGATGGGCCAACGCCTAAAATCCAGAACATTAACTCCGGTTCTAATGGCCTTGACCATTCTTCCGTCACAGTCCCTTAAAATTTAAAAGAACACTAAATTTACTTGCTATATGACAAAAATTGAAACTTTTGATGCTGGAACTTTTTGGAAAAATGCATATGCTCATCAACGTGGTAAATTGTTACAAAAAGTCAATGTTCCTGATGATCAGGTTATTGAACTTGTTAACAAAAAATATTTGGAATTACCAGCTGCATTAAAATATGAAATTGAAACTAGTGGAATTACAAAAAAAGAATTACAATAATGCAAATTCATTTTAAGCCGATAAATTTAGATAAATTATGACTACTGTGTCTTATGATGATTTTGCAAAACTTGACCTTAGAGTTGCCAAAATAATTGCAACTGAATCTATTGAAGGTAAATCTCGAATAATTAAAGGTAAAATTGATTTAGGTGGAGATGATCAAAGAGATGTTATCATTGGAGGTGCACAATATTTTCAACCTGAAGATATTGTTGGAAAAACTGTAATTGTTCTTGCAAACTTGGAGCCAAAAACTATGGCTGGAGTTGAATCAAATGCAATGTTATTAGCTGCAGATGTTGATGATAAACCTTATTGGTTAACTGTAACTGAAGATGTTGCCTTGGGAAGTCCTATAAAATAAATTAATTTTTTACAAATAATTTTTTTGAACTAATCGTATACCATCAAGTCTTTTTCTTCTAATAGTGAATGAACATTGTTTACAGATCTGTATACTTCAGTCTCTAATTTAGCTCCAACACAAACTAGTTTTCCTGATGCAAAAATCAAGATGACTGTTTTTGGGTCAAGCATTCTGTGAATCAAACCTGGGAATTGTTCTGGTTCGTACATGCTTCTTGGCAATGTTCTTGCTGCTTGTTCCAAGTTGACTTTACCACCCAAGTTAATTGAAGAAACAATATTTTGAATTGAAACTACTGCGTCTTTTTTTACTTTAATTCCTCCTTTTCGTAGTTGTTGAACTACTGTTTTTACGGCTTTTTTTGCTAATTCTTCTGATTTAGAACCTGTACATACCATTTTACCTGAACTAAAAATTAGTGTTGCACTCTTTGGAGTTTTTAATCTGAATACTAACCCTGGGAATACATCTGGGTGATATTCTACGTCTGGAAATTTCCTTGTAATGTCATTTAAATCCATTTTTTGCTCAACTGATGCTGAGGCTACTACGTTTACTACACTTATCATTGGTTTTGTTTGTGGCATGTCCAGTTTTTTTTCGTTCTACTATATAAAAGGACTATATGACTCCTTTTTTCAAGATTTCATATCTTTTGACGAATCATTTAATTTAGATTTGTAATGTTTTCTTTTTGTTGAATTTTACTGATTTTGAACAAATGTTCTCTATGGGTGATGATGGTGACACTTTGATGATGTTAGTTTGGATAATCCCGATAATTATTTTTGTATTTTATGGACAGCAAATTCAACTACTGGTGACTTCAGGTGAAATTAAAAAAGCAATTAAAAAACTAGATAAGTTTAGATCTGATTCTAAAAAGGAGTTAATTGATTATGTGAAGAAGAATTTAGATCCTATTGATGACCCTACAAAAAAAATTGAACAATTTCTCGATTATTTCACAATAATGCCTGTTGATATGGATCCAAATGGAATTATGGATAAAGTAAGACACACTGTTAGATCTCGAGAAGACTATACTAGAAATCATGTAAAGTCCTTATCTTCTAACATGAGTGAAATTGAATTAACTCGTGTTCAAACTTTAATTGAAATTGCTTCTTCTTTACAAATGATTCATAAAATTGTAAATCACATGTTCTTGACTGCAAAAAAACAAAAAAACTATCCTTTAATTTTGCCATTACAAATGATGTTACCATTCATTATGGAACATGCAAAAGCAATGGATGCATCTATACCTGCATTCAAAACTGGTCAACCTCTTGGTGATGGAATTGGACCTATGGTAGTTGGAAAAATGATGTTAGATAAAGAAAAAGAAATAATTTCATTTCAAACTGCTCTTGCTAAAATTGATTATGAACAAAGAAAATTATTTTTAGTTAAAGCTGAAGGTCCTGGCTCTACTGTTGGTAGACCCGATGATGCATTACAAAAAATTGTTACTAGTAACAAAATTGATGCAATTATAATGATTGATGCTGCATTAAAAATGGAAGGTGAAGATTCTGCATCTGTTGCTCGAGGTTTTGGTGCTGCGATTGGTGGAATTGGCACTGAAAAATTCCAAATTGAAGATATTGCAACTCAAAATAAAATTCCTGTTTTCTCAATTATTGTAAAACAATCCGTAAAAGAAGCCATAACTCTCATGACTAAAGAAATTGCTGATCAGGCTGATAATGTACGCTCACAGATGTATGAAATGATCCTTGAAAATACTCTTGAGGGTCAATCTGTTGTAGTTATTGGTGTGGGAAATACTGCCGGAGTCCCTCAATGATTTTTTCTAAAGAAGAAATTATTCTGGCATATACCGTTGAAAAATGTCCAAAATGTGAGAAATTGAATAGACGAGATTTTTGCGAAGGTGATATTTTATTTAATTCCTCTTCAAAATGTATTTCTTGTGATGGCATTACTACTATTGAAAAAATTTATGGTGAAACTTTACAAAAATGATTTTCAAATTTTTTAATTTTATAATTATACAAATACAGTAACTTTTCTAAATTGGATAGATTGGATATGAAAAATAAATTAATTCTTTCAAAACAATGTGCTATGC